>JAEEGF010634251.1_pt1 | contig 12061 bp, 14 predicted proteins | sample 9134171 | NCBI WGS metagenome assembly JAEEGF01 (sample SAMN16246542, study PRJNA631951) | gut metagenome | biome: gut microbiome; feature: rumen; material: AP-attached | host: Bos | place: Iran: Karaj | collected 2018-10 | reverse complement strand
GGAGAAAAATATTGAGCACATCTGCTTTCATTATTATTTAGATGACAAAGCATACACAGATGATTTGTTCAAATCTATTTCTCCAGAAGAGTTTTATGGCGCAATGGTAGCAGGCGCCATGACAAAGACTTCTCAGGTGAATGCTGAGGAATTTACTCAGTACTTTAGACAGTTTCTTGAGAAGGGACAGAACGTTATCCATATTACTCTTTCAAGCGGCATTTCTGGCGTTATCAACTCAGCTAGAATCGCTGCAAACGAATTAAATGAAGAGTTTAGCGATTGCAAGGTGGTAGTTTTTGATAGCCTTACAGCTTCAGCTGGATATGGTCTTTTCATGGACAAGCTTGCAACGCTTCGTGATCATGGCTATAGCTTTGATGAGCTTGTTACATGGGCTGAGGAGCATATTCAGAACCAGAATACATGGTTCTTCACTACAGACCTTACATTCTTTATCAGAGGTGGTAGAATTTCAAAGCTTTCAGGCTGGTTCGGTACAGCCCTTAATATTTGCCCACTTTTGAATGTAAATGACGAAGGAAAGCTCATTCCTCGCCAAAAGTGTCGTGGTAAAAAGATGGTTAAAAAGGCAGCCCTTGCTGCTGTTATGGAACGCATTAAAGACGGCGCAGACTATGATGAGAATATCTTCATCACTCATTCAGTATGTATAGAGGATGCTAAGGAAATGGCAGCTATGCTTGAGGAAGCATTCCCTAAGATGAAAGAGAAGATTCGTATTTTCGATATTGGACCTACTATTGGTGCACACACAGGTCCTGGTACAGTAGCTATTGGTTTCTGGGGTAATCCAAAAGAGAGATAATGTCATGAAAGAAAAAGTTAAAAGTTTAAGATTAAATATCACAGTTTCTGCGCTACTTAGCGTTATTATTGGTATTTTACTTTTAGTTTATCCAGAGCAGAGTCTTACAACAATCAGCCGTGTTATTGCATGCATCATTATAATGGCAGGTGTGGCAATTGTCATAAGTCAGCTTGTGGAGTTTGGCGGCAACGCACTTGGCGCTGTTATAGGTGGCATCCTTGCTATTATTGGTGTTTGGATTTTCACTAAGCCTGCTTCTATTGTTTCAATTATTCCAATCGCTATTGGCGTTATATTAGTATTTCATGGAGTTCAGGATATGGGACTTGCCCTTGAGGGAGCAAGAGCCAAGGCTACAAGACCTTGGTTACCATTTCTTTTAGCGATTCTTAATATTGCTCTTGGAGTTGTCTGCATCCTTGGAGCTTTTCAGGTAGTGAAGCTTACAGTACGCCTTATCGGTATCATGCTTATCTTTGATGGCTTTACTGATTTTGGTATTGTTCACAAGGTTAGAAAAGCTACAGGTTCTGTGGTAGATGGAACTATAACTCACGAGGAAGATATCTAATGGGACAAATGGAATTTAAAATGGAACGTACAGGCCTCCTTGATGTGGGGGATGTGCTTTCCATCACAGAATACGAGCTGCCTAACTCATATTATTATGTGTTAGGCAGGTCTTTTGCTATGTCAGGAAATTACACAACTCTTCAGCGAATAAAAGCTAAAGAGGGAACTGTTATTGATGTAAAGGAAACCCCTAAGGGCTTCTATGTTACGGTAGAATATCAGGATTCTTAAGGAGACCTATGAATAATCAGTCACAAAACGCAATCGACATTGTGCTTGCAGAAAGCTTAAAAGAGCTGGCTGGCACAAAGCCTATTGAAAAAATAACTATAAAAGAAATCACAGATAAGGCCGGGGTTATCAGACCTACCTTTTATAACCATTTTCAGGATAAATATGAGCTGCTAGAGTGGATAACTGTTAACGAATTGTTCGCTCCTGTGGATCCGTTGTTTTCAAACGGCATGTTAAAGGAGGGCGTCACATTTATTCTTACTACAATGGAACGTGAAAAGGACTTTTATAAAAGAGCGGCAGCCTTAGAGGGCCAAAACTCCTTCAACGAGATTTTCACCAGATGTATTACTAATGCAGTAATGAAATACATTGATGTAGAAAGCCTAGCATCTATGGCAGATTACAAATGGCTTAAAAAAGAATTGGTTGCTGAATTTTTAGGACATTCTATTAGCTGGGTTACTATTCAGTGGATTAAGAGGGGCATGAACGCACCAGTGGAAGAGCTTGCAGATGTTTATCTTAAGATTTTCCACAGCCCAATCATTGAGGTTGTAACAAAGGACAATCGATAATTAAAAATACAAATACATAAATTTGTAGCAGCGAAAGAAACAGCAATTCTTTATTGAATATTTTTACATAGCTGCATATGGGCTAAGATATAATTAGCTGAGTTTGTGAAATAGAATGGAGTAATAAAATATATGAACTGGATGGAGAACCTGCTTATCATAGCAGGAATATTGGTGGATGTTTTCGCAACAATGGAAATACAGGGAGCCATGATAGCAAAGCTTAAAAAGAGAACTATTTGCTTGGCATGCCTTGTTGTTGCTGCTTTGGAATTAATCTTTTATTTTGGTGGTTATGTTATTTGCCGTCTGTTGGCTGTGAATGGATACGTGTCAGATCCTATTAACACCGGGGAGATTGTGGCTGTTATAGTGCTTGCACTTCTTGGAATTAGACTTATTGTAAAGGCTGTTAAAAGTGAGTTTATCCAGGAAAGTAGAAGAGACGCCCTTAGGGTATGGGATTACATTAGATTTATTGTCGTCTCTTCTTTTTATACAGCAGCTGCCGGTTGTGCATGCGGCCTTGTAGGCACTACAGTTTGGCAGATTATTGCAATTATCTTTATCATTTCTATTGTTATGGTATTTGGAGGTCTTTACACAGGGCTTCACTTTGGATTTGAAAAAAAGACTATCGCTTACGCCGCTGGAGCAATATTGCTTTGGGGTGCTGGAGCGGAGATACTTCTTCATAGAGTTTTAGAGGTTTTATAGAATAAAAATCGATGCAGGCTATGCATCGATTTTTTTTAATATTGAATCCTTTAATAGCATGTCACCTTGTTCTACTTTGTCTCGAAGGAAGGCAAGCTTTTCAGATTTATCATTTATTTTATAGCACTCAGCAAGGAGGGTGTAGCTTTCGCTGATATCAGTTCCAATGCCTACGGCAAATTCTAATACGTTTTCCACATCATCCATGCGGCCTGCATCTTTTAATGCTAATGCATAGGAATTAAGCAGTATACAAAGCTCATCAAAATCCTCACCGATTTTAGTCATGGTTTCAAAGTTTGGAACACCGTATTCCAGTTTTAAATCGGCATTGCTCATTTTGGTGAGGTTTAAAAGCTTATGAGTGGACAATTCCTGCAACTTACTTTCGATTTCAATTACTTTCTCATCCTGGCTAAAATTTAATGGAAATTTGTCCATTGGAATGGTAATATATCTTAGATTAGATATATCCTTGGCCGGGGTAGTATTTGCAGCTCTTTCCTTGGCCCAAAAGTCCTCTTGTTGCTTCTCTTGCTTAGCATCAAGGCTCTTTATTCTAAAGGATAACCAAATCAAAAAAATCAGGAAAAACGGTAATATAGGAAAGCCCATGGGTGCTCCTTTACTAAATAGAGGTGTTATTATGAAACGTACTAAAAAACAACAGCTTGTAGCTGGTATTATTCTTGTAGTTGTAGTGATTTGTATGGTATTCACAACATTCGCTGCTGCTTTAATTTAAGTTTATTTTAAGACTAATCTTATGTCAATTAGAGGTTGTTATGAAAAAAAGGTTCTTATCACTTTTGATGGCTACCACCTTTGTTGGAACCATAGCTTTTAATAATAATGTTGCCTTTGCTGCTGAAGCTGATGAGGAAGCTGAGGTGGTAGACGAGGTTGAAGCTGTCTCAGATGAAGAGGTGGAGGACACTCGCGTTATTCCTCAGGGCATCACCATTCAGGGCATGGATGTAGGAGGCCTAACAGTTACAGAGGCAAATGGACTTATAAAGGACTACTATTCAAAATATAACGATATTGCTTTTACTTTATCAGCTAACGATAAAACAATAGAGGCCACTGGAAAGGACCTTTGCATTGGCGCTAAAAATAAGGACGTTGCTGTAAAGGCTGCTACTTATGGCACCTATGGCAACATTGGCGAACGCTTCAAGGCTAACGCAGATATCGCAGATGGCCGAGGCAAGGATTTTTCTCTTTCCCTTGGTGTAGATAGAGAGCAGATGGCTCATTACCTTAACTCAGTTTCATCTCAGGTAAATGACGATGCCAAGGACAACTACGTTACTAGAGAAGGCGGCTCTTTCGTATTTCACGAGGGTAGCAGCGGTGTAGTTGTTCAGGTAGAGGAATCAGTAGCCATCATTGCAGAATACATTGAAAACCAGTGGGATGAACAGCCTGCTACCATTGCTCTTTCTACTATAGTAAAAGAGCCTAGAGGCACCAAAGAGGATTTAGCCCAGATTACTGATTTACTTGGAGGCTTTAACACAGATTACAGCACTTCATCTGCAGCTAGAAAAAACAACGTAGCTAATGCTGTTGGTTTTATAAATGGCACTATCCTTTATCCAGGAGATGAGTTTTCGGTTATAAATACCATCACTCCATTTTCAGCAGAAAACGGATACCAGCTTGCTGGTTCCTATGAAAATGGCACTACAGTACAGACCTACGGAGGTGGTATCTGCCAGGTTTCCACCACGCTTTATGGCGCAGTGAGAGCAGCAGAGCTTGCTGTGGTTACACGTTCATGTCATTCCATGATTGTAACCTACGTTCCACCATCTCAGGATGCAGCTATTGCAGAGTCTGGTGGTAAGGATTTTCAGATTAGAAATAATAAAAATTATCCTGTATATATAGAAGGCTACTGTGATGGCAATCACGCCTACTTCAACATCTACGGTAAGGAAGAGGATTCAGATTCTCACAAGGTAGAATACGAAACTGAAATCACAGGGGTTAATGTTCAAAACACCACATGGGTGGCAGATCCTAACGTACCACTTGGCAAAATGACTACTACAGTCAGCGGCCACACTGGTTACACAGCTCGCCTTTGGAAGGTAGTTTATGAAAATGGTCAGGAAGTTAGCAGGGATGTATACAACAACAGTAAATACAACCCATCTAACAGAACTGTTACTGTAGGTATAGCTTCTCCTGATGCTAATCTTTCATATGCTATGCTTCAGGCGGTAAATTCGCAGAATCCAGATATTATCTCAAATGCGATAGCAACATATGCACCTGGTGTTGCAAACACAACACCTATTGTAATCACTCCAAAGTATCAGATTACGAACAAGCCTGAGGAGGAGACTACAGAAGCTGCTCCAGCAGAGGCTGCTCCACAGGCGGTACCAGATACAGGAGCAAATGTTATTACAGACAATTCAGAGATTTAAGACTATGGAAATTGGAAAATTACCAGAGAACGTACTTAAGCGTTCCGTTATTAAACAACTTCATGTAAAAAGACCAGAGGTAGGAAAGGGTCCATCCATCGGAGAGGACTGTGCTACTGTTCAGATAGGTCCTGATGAGGAAATAGTTTTATCTACAGACCCAATCACAGGAACGGCCTCCGACATTGGCGAGCTTTCCGTTACCATCTCTGTTAATGATTTAGCCAGTGCTGGCGCAGAGCCAATAGGTATTTTGCTTACAGTGCTTCTTACTCCTCGTATGAGAGAGGCCAAATTAAAGGCCATTATGGAGCAGGTAGATGCAGCTTGCAAGCGCTACAATGTGCAGGTTATCGGAGGCCACACAGAGGTTACAGAGGCGGTTAATCAACCACTTATATCTGTTACAGCTGTTGGCAAGGTTAAAAAGGGCCAGATGGTTTCCACAGGTGGTGCCAAGCCTGGTATGGATCTTGTGCTTACCAAATGGATTGGCCTAGAGGGCACATCAATCATTGCAAAGGATCATGAAAAGGAGCTTTTAACTAGACTTCCACAGTCCCTTGTGGACACAGCTAAGAGCTTTGATAAATATTTAAGTGTTCTGCCAGAAAGCCGTATCGCTGTAGAGCACGGTGTGGCAGCTATGCATGATGTTACTGAAGGAGGAATCTTCGGAGCATTGTGGGAGATGGGAGAGGCTTCAGGTGTTGGACTTGATGTAGATTTAAAGGCAATACCTGTAAAGCAGGAGACTATCGAGGTGTGCGAATTCTTTGGAATCAATCCATACGAACTCATTTCCTCAGGCTCTATGCTGATAGCCACAGAAGATGGCAACGGTCTTGTTAGAAAGTTGGCAGAAGGGGGCATTGCATCCGCCATTATCGGAAAGTCCAACTCTTCAAATGATAAGCGTATTTTAAATGGAGACGAGGAACGTTTCCTCGAACCTCCGAAAACTGATGCACTGTATAATGTAAAATAGCAGAATAAATGGGGTGAAAAAAATGAGAGAAAAGATTTTAACTTATATTGAACATAACAGCAGAATTGACTTAGAGGATTTGGCTATGATGCTTGGTTGTGACCAGGCAACAGTTGTTAATGAGCTTGAGGTGATGGAGAATGAACACATCATTTGCGGTTATCCTACTCTTATCAACTGGGAAAAGGCTAGCGTAGAAAAGGTTTCTGCACTTATTGAGGTTCGTGTTACTCCTCAAAGAGGAATGGGTTTTGATAAGGTTGCTGAGCGCATTTACAACTATCCTGAGGTCGATGCTGTTTATCTTATTTCAGGAAGCTATGATTTCATGGTTTCTATTGAGGGACATACACTTAGAGAGGTAGCAGATTTTGTTTCTGCAAAGCTTTCTCCACTTGACTCAGTGCTTTCTACTCAGACCAACTTTGTACTTAAAAAGTACAAGGACCACGGCATCATTATGGCAGAAAAGCATGTTGATGAGAGGGAGAAGGTGAGCTTATGAGAAATCCTTTAAATCAAACAATCACAGAGATAAAGCCATCTGGAATCCGAAAGTTTTTCGACATCGTTGCAGAAATGCCAGAAGCCATTTCTCTTGGTGTTGGTGAGCCGGATTTCGATACACCTTGGAAGGTCCGCGACGAGGCTATCTATTCTTTAGAGCGAGGCCGCACCTTCTACACATCAAACTCAGGTCTCAAGGAACTTAGAGTTGAGATTGCAGATTTCTTAGACCGTCATTACGGTTTGAAATATGACCCGCTTACAGAGATGCTTATGACTGTAGGCGGTTCAGAGGGTATCGATGTAGCACTTCGTGCTATGCTTGACCCAGGTGATGAGGTACTTATTCCTCAGCCTAGCTACGTTTCTTACGAGCCATGTACTATTTTGGCTGGAGGGGTACCAGTAGCTATCAACCTTAAAGAGGAAAATGAATTCCGTCTTAAGCCAGAGGAGCTAGAGGCAGCCATCACTGATAAAACAAAGATTTTAATCATGCCTTTCCCTAACAATCCTACTGGAGCAGTTATGGAAAAGTCTGATTTGGAGCCTATCGTAGAGCTTGTTAAAAAGTACGATTTATTCGTTCTTACTGACGAAATCTACGGAGAGCTTACATATACAGGCCAGGGCCATGTTTCTATTGCCAGCTTCCCTGGCATGAAGGAACGCACCATCTACATCAATGGTTTTTCAAAGAGCCATGCCATGACAGGATGGAGACTTGGCTATGTGTGTGCACCAGAGGTAATCATCAAACAGATGACAAAGATTCATCAGTTTGCTATTATGTGTGCACCTACTACTAGTCAGTATGCGGCAGTTACAGCCATTCGTGATTGCGACGAGGACGTAGCTCAGATGCGAGAGGAGTACAATGACAGACGTCGTTATCTTCTCAATCGCTTTAAAAAGATGGGCATCAAATGCTTTGAGCCATACGGCGCCTTTTACATTTTCCCATCTATTGCAGAATTTGGTATGACTTCAGAAGAATTCTGTACACGTCTTCTTCGTGAAAAGGAAGTAGCTGTAGTTCCTGGCACAGCCTTTGGAGAATCTGGCGAGGGCAACGTACGTATATCCTATGCCTACTCCCTTGAGGCACTGAAAAAGGCCATGGACCGCATAGAAGATTTTATAAAGGAATTAAGAAATGCTTAATATTGTTTTACACGAGCCTGAAATCCCAGCCAACACTGGTAACATCGGGCGAACATGCTGTGCAACAGGCACCAGGCTGCATTTAATCGAGCCACTTGGCTTTGTATTAACTGACAAAACTGTCAAAAGGGCCGGCATGGATTATTGGGATAAGCTGGAAGTTTTCCGATATGATGACTGGGAGGACTTCAAAGCGAAAAATCCTGATGCAAAGGTTTATATGGCCACCACAAAGGCTAAAAAGACACACACCCAGGTGAATTATGAACCAGACTGCTACATAATGTTTGGCAAGGAATCTGCAGGTATTCCTGAAGAAATCCTTGTTGAAAATGAGGAGAATTGCGTTCGTATTCCAATGGGACACGACATTAGGTCGTTAAACTTATCAAATTCAGTTGCCGTAGTTTTATACGAGGCACTTAGACAAAATGACTTCCTTGGTTTAGAGACTGAGGGTAATTTACATAGACTCAACTGGAAGGAATAGTGGGTACCATGTCAATTATTAGATCAAAAGATTTAGTACATGAATATATTAGACGTGACGAAGAGGGCAACGTGGAGGCAATCCAGGTTGCTCTCGACCACGTTAATCTTAATGTAGAACCAGGCCAATTTATCTCTATTTTAGGACATAACGGCTCTGGAAAATCTACTTTCGCAAAGCATATTAATGCTCTTTTAACTCCATCTGAGGGTGCCATCTGGGTAGATGAAATGAACACCTCTGATGATGAGTACACTTTCGCAGTACGTCAGACTGCAGGAATGGTTTTCCAAAATCCTGATAACCAAATAATCGCAAGCGTTGTAGATGAGGACGTTGCATTCGGCCCTGAAAACATCGGCGTGCCTACAGAGGATATTATTATCCGTGTGGATAAATCTCTTAAGATGGTAGGAATGCAAAAATACAAGCATCATTCACCTAACAAGCTTTCAGGTGGACAAAAGCAGCGTGTAGCCATCGCAGGCGTTATGGCTATGGAGCCAAAATGCATTATCCTAGATGAGCCTACAGCTATGCTTGATCCTGACGGAAGAAAGGATGTATTGCAGGCTGTCCATACCCTAAACAAGGAAAAGGGCATTACTGTTATTTTGATTACTCATTACATGGAAGAGGTAGTAGACTCTGACTATGTATTTGTTATGGAAAAAGGAAAGGTTTTCATGGAGGGAACTCCACGTGAAATCTTTAAGGATGTAGAGCTTTTAAAGGAGCATAGCTTAGATGTGCCACAGGTTACATTGCTTGCTCACGAGCTTAAAAAGGCAGGGGTACCTTTGCCTGACTGTGTCCTCACCAGAGCAGAGCTTGTAGATGCTCTTGTTAAAATAAAGCAGGGAGGGCAAAAGCATGACTAATAAGTATAATGACAACATTTTGATTTTAGACCATGTTTCTTATAAATATAGCCCTGGTACTGCCTATGAGGTTACAGCCTTAGATGATGTTAGCCTTAACATCAAGGAAGGTGAATTTATTGGAATTATCGGTCATACAGGAAGTGGCAAATCCACTCTTGTTCAGCACCTTAACGGTCTTATTAAGGCTACAGAAGGCCATATTTATTACAATGGTCAGGATATCTACGACAAGGACTACGACATCAGAGACCTTCGCACTCAGGTAGGAATGGTGTTCCAGTACCCTGAGCATCAGCTTTTTGAAACCACTGTTTTCAACGATGTAAAATTTGGTCCTAAGAATCAGGGCCTTGATGAAAAAGAGCAGATTAAAAGAGCCTACGAAGCCCTTACTCTTGTAAAGCTTCCAGAGGAATTCTATCTTGCTTCACCATTTGAGCTTTCCGGTGGACAAAAAAGACGTGCTGCCATTGCAGGCGTTATTGCTATGAAGCCAGCTGTTCTTATTTTGGACGAGCCTACAGCAGGCCTTGACCCTAAGGGTCGTGATGATATTTTAGGTCTTATTTCTGATATGCATAAAAAGCGCAAGGATACAGTTATTTTGGTATCTCATTCCATGGAGGATGTGGCAAACTATGTGGACCGCATCATCGTTATGGATGCTGGTAAGCCAGCCTTTGATGGCACACCAAAGGAGGTCTTTGCTCATTATAAGGAGCTTGAGGCTATGGGCCTTGCAGCCCCTCAGGTTACCTATGTAATGAATGACCTTAAGAATGCAGGCTTTAACGTGGATGCGTCAGCCACCACAGTAGAAGAGGCCAAGGAATCTATTTTAAAGGAGCTTGGTAATGCTTAGAGAAATAACATTAGGACAATATTACCCAGCAGAATCAGTTCTTCACTCCTTGGATCCAAGAGTAAAGCTGTTTTCTACCCTGGTATATATAATCACACTTTTTTCAGCAGATAACCCAATCTTATTTGCTATAGTTTTAGTGACTTTAATTAGCATCATAAAAATGAGCCATGTGCCATTTTCATTCATGGTAAAGGGCCTTAGGTCCATTGTTGTGCTGCTTGTAATAGCTGGACTTTTCAACCTGTTTTTAACACCAGGCAAGACCTTGGTTTCATTTTGGATTTTTAGCATTAGTGATGTAGGTCTTAAAAATGCGGTGCTTATGACTAGCCGTATGATTCTACTTATCATCGGTACATCTGTTATGACACTGACCACCACACCTAATCAGCTGACAGATGGCCTGGAAAAATCCCTTGGCTTTTTGAAAAAGGTCAATGTGCCAGTCCACGAGATTTCCATGATGATGTCCATTGCCCTTAGATTTATCCCTATCCTTATTGAGGAAACAGATAAAATCATGAAGGCTCAGATGGCTAGAGGTGCCGATTTTGAAACAGGCGGCCTCATTAAAAAGGCAAAAAACATGGTGCCACTTCTTGTGCCACTTTTCGTTTCAGCCTTCAGACGTGCTAACGATTTATCTTTTGCCATGGAAGCTAGATGCTATAATGGTGGAGAGGGACGTACTAAAATGCGCCCACTTAAGTACAGCTCATTAGACCAGAGAGCATACATATGCATAGTTGGTTTTATTATTATTTTTTATGTAGTAAAGGTATTTGTTTAATATGCGAGTAATGATAGTAGTAGCCTATGATGGAAGCGGCTACAGCGGCTGGCAGATTCAGCCAAATGGAGTGACAATAGAACAAAAGCTTAACGAGGCTTTAACAGACCTGTTGCAGGAGCCTATTTCTATAATGGGCGCCAGCCGTACAGATGCAGGCGTTCATTCCCTTGGCAACGTGGCAGTTTTTGATACTAATTCAAGAATGCCAGCAGACAAAATCAGCTTTGCCCTTAACCAGCGTTTGCCTGATGATATTGTGGTTCAGTATTCATGCCAGGTAGATGATGATTTTCATCCTAGATATGCTCCTTGCAGAAAAACATACGAATACAAGATTTTAAATCGCAAAATGCCAGATCCAACCAAGCGTAAGGACACATTCCATTACTACTATGATTTGGATGTGGACAAGATGAATGAGGCTGCTGCGTACCTTATTGGTCAGCATGACTTTACATCACTTTCTTCTGTAAAGGCTCAGGTAAAATCCAGAGTCCGCACCATCTATAGCGCCAGAGTTTACAAGGAGGATGATGTAATTCACATCCGCCTGACAGGAGATGGCTTCCTATACAACATGGTTCGTATCATCGCTGGCACCCTTATCAAGGTGGGAGCAGGAGAGATGGAGCCAATGTATATGCTAGAGATTTTGCGTGGCCGCGACCGAGAGCTGGCAGGCCCAACAGCCCCAGCCCATGGACTTACAATGATTGGTATAGAATACGATTTTTAGTGTTGACTAGAAGCAAGTTGCATTGTATAATGTAACGGCTGATGTAGTGAGAAGACCTATGTCTGTTAGCCCGGAAATAGGTTTTTACTATAACATTTCGTGCAAGTGCCCGGACATCACCTGCATGAATCTTTTTTCAGATTTATTTAAGGAGGAATTCTCAATGAATACTTATATGCCAAACCCATCTCAGCTTGAGAGAAAATGGTATGTAGTTGATGCAGAAGGACAGACACTTGGTCGTCTTTGTGCAGAAGTT
>JAEEGF012326101.1_pt1 | contig 12062 bp, 7 predicted proteins | sample 9134171 | NCBI WGS metagenome assembly JAEEGF01 (sample SAMN16246542, study PRJNA631951) | gut metagenome | biome: gut microbiome; feature: rumen; material: AP-attached | host: Bos | place: Iran: Karaj | collected 2018-10 | reverse complement strand
GTTACTCACCAGTGCGCCGGTCGCCGCCAGGAGTGTTGCCACTCCCGCGCTGCCCCTCGACTTGCATGTGTTAAGCCTGTCGCTAGCGTTCATCCTGAGCCAGGATCAAACTCTTCGTTGTTGTATTATCGTTTCTTCTTTTTCAAGAATATAAATGAAAACGCAACGGCGTGCTGTCTGTGCCCCGGCCCCGCTCTTACCCCCGACGCGCCTTGCGGCCGACACGGGGCGGTTTCCCTGGATGTGCTGTGCTCGTATTCTTACCTGTCTGTCGGAATCTTGACGTGGACTCGGGAGGTTCCCTTCCTTGTCTCTGCACTGTCAATTTTCCTCATTGCAAACATTTCAATGAACTCAAGCTCCCCGGCCCCGCGGCCCTTCAGTTAGGGCGTCAAAAAAAACCGCTCACTCAATTGCCGCATCTCGTGAGCCGAAAAGCGATGCAAAATTACAGCCGCCGAGCATACCGGCCAAATATTTCGAACGGAAAATTCATTATTTAACTGCCGTTAACTAAACTTGGGTGTGTTTTTATCGATAAACAATAAAAATGACGTTTTCGGTCTAGCCCGTAGTACTCTTAATATTATACTATCATTTGAGAGTACTAGAAAACATTATTATAATACTATAAAAATATGGTGGAGCGGCCGACATGAGCCACTCCACCATCTGTGTCAAATTATCGTCAACGGCGAATTATCAGAACAGCGAAAGCTGACGGGGGTCCTCACCGGGATGAGGAGGCAGGGAACCGTCATCGATCCAGTCGATGTCGTCGATGGCACGCATGGCGGGATCATCCTGCACGGCCGAGCCACCACCAAAGTCATCGTCATCATCCGGGCGCTTGGGCTCGGCAGGTCGCTTGCTCAGTTCCTCAATCTGCTGTTCGAGGGCGGCAATACGGCGGTCCTTCTCGGCGATGGCGTCGTTCATGGCCTGTGCCTCGTGCTGCTTCTTCTGCAGGGTAACCTGGGTGCGTTTGAGTTCAGCCTTGACATCGTCGCGCTCGGCGGTAATCTTGGCGAAGTTGGCAGCGCGCTCGTTGCCGTCAACGCTCAGCGAGTTATACTTGCGCTTATAGTCCTCGGCCATGGCTGTTGCCGAAGCCAGCTGCTGCTTGAGTCCATCGATGATGTTGCCGGTCTCGATGCTGCGGCGGTTCTGCACGTCGGCATTCTGCTTGGCGGTCTGCTCCAGCTGGTCGATGGTCTTGGCCATGCCATCGCGCTCATTCTTGAGGACGATGTGCGCCTTGCGCAGCTCGTCAAACTCAGAGCAACGCGACTGGAGGTCGATGATCTGCTGCCTGAGCGAGGCGATTTCAGAATTCTTCTTGTCCTTGAACTCCTCTACCTCCTCGACGGCACGTTGCAGTTCCTCGGCGGCCTTGAGATCCTCGGCTGCGGCATTGAGACGCTCCTCGAGTTCTGCAACCTGGGCACGCATATTCTCGATGAGCTCATCACGCTGTGCAATCTGCTGGTTGAGCTGCTCGATGGTGGGGCCATCGTCGGCCGGCAAGGGCATATTGTCGCGGCGTTCAATCTCGGCATCGCGCTCGGCCACTTCCCGCTGGAGTCCCTCGATGGTCTGGTTCAGTTCCTCGATTTTGGCATTGAGCTCATCACTGTTGTCGCCACGGGCTTCCATAGCCTTGATGCGGCTCTCGAGGCTCATCTTGTCGACGGTGAGTTTTTCCTTCTCGGACTCGAGCTCGGTGATCTTCTCGTTGAGCTCATTGGCCCTGTTCTGCTGTTGGCGGCGTGCAGCCTCGGCGGCCTGCACCTTCTCCTTGCTCTCCTCGACCACGGTGCCAGCTTCATTGGCACGGCGGAGGAGTTCCTCGCGCTCCTTCTTCCAGTCGCCCTTCAGCATGTCGATAACTGCATGCGTGTGCTCGTTCATGAGACGGGCGAGCTTGTCGGTGAATTCAGCGTCGAGAGCATACTCGGCAGTCTGCTCGATGGCAACGTCCACGTCATCCTTGTCGCGACGTTCATGGTCCTGGACATTCTTGTCCTTGCTAAAGGGGTTTACAAAAGTCGTGGGCTGGCCGAAAACGTCATATTCCTCATCGCTCGAGCCACCCAGAGCGTTCTTAAGAGATTTGATAAAAGACATAATTTCTTTAACTTTTTATTAGTTTGGTTTGTTTTTATAATTCATACACTCGCGACACCGCCTGTGACGATGCCATAAACTTAAAATCTACTTGAGGATTAGCTATATAAAACAATGCTAATCAGCAAGATATTTTAAAACAATTGTCAAGAAACACTCGAGCCAAAGCCCTTGATATCCTCTCCAGTCGGTAAAATTACGATGATTTTTTCTAATACGGGCCCTAAAAAGGAAAAAATTTTGATATTTAGACTGATTTTTCTTTCAAAGCACAGATAAATCAAGAACACAAAAGGCTGTGTTATTGCTTATTGCAATACACAGCCTCGAGTAATACTTTAGAAATAATTACTTCTTTGTAGTCGATTTTTTGGTTGTGGAACGCGTGTGAGCGGCCTTGCGGCGGGCACTTCCCTTGGAGATGTTGGCCTCGTCGGCTACGATTGCCCTGCACTCCTCGAGGGTGAGTGCCTCGGCGTCCTTTCCCTTAGGAATCTTGACGTTCTGCTTCTTGTAGACGATGTAGGGACCATAGCGTCCATTCATCACCTTGAGCTCGGGCTCCTCGTCGAAGGTCTTGAGGACCTTCTTGGCCTCGGTCTCGCGCTGTGCCATGATGAGTGCCACAGCCTCGTCGAGGGTGAGTGCGGTGGGTGACATCTCCTTGGGGATGGAGGCATACTTGCCATTGTGCTTGACGTAGGGGCCGTAATGTCCCACGCCGACCGTTACCTCGGATCCCTCAAAGTCGCCCAGGCTGCGGGGCAGGTCAAACAACTTGACGGCCTCCTCGAGGGTGATGGTCTCGATGCTCTGTCCACGCTGTAACGATGCGAAGCGGGGCTTGTTCTCATTGTCAGCGCTACCCATCTGCACCAGGGGTCCGTAACGGCCGATCTTCACCATGACGGGCAGCCCGGTCTTGGGATCGTTACCCAGCAGGCGCTCGCCCACCTTGTGCTCGAGACGCAGCGACGATACCCTGCTGATGCTGGGGTGGAAGTCCTCGTAGAAATCGGCGATTTCCTTGTTCCAGACAACGTTGCCCTTGGCCACCTCATCAAACTCGTTCTCGACCTTAGCCGTGAAGTTGTAGTCCATGATGGAGGGGAAATACTTCACTAGGAACTCGTTGACCACCATGCCCACGTCGGTGGGGATGAGCTTTCCCTTCTCCACACCGAAGAGCTCGCTCTTGCGTGTCGTGGAGACCTTGCCACCCTTGAGGGTGAGCACCTCGTACTCGCGCTTGTGTCCCTTGTCCTCACCCTTCTCGACGTACTTGCGGTCCTGAATGGTGGAGATGATGGGCGCATAGGTCGAAGGACGTCCGATGCCCAGCTCCTCGAGGCGACGCACCAGCGAAGCCTCAGTGTAGCGGTTGGGCTGCTGGGTATAGCGCTGAATGGCCGAGATGGACTTGGCATCCAGAGCGTCGCCGGTAGCCAGCTGCGGCAGCGTGTGCAGGTCGGTCGGAGCGGCCTTGCCCTCCACGCTGTCATCGGTGCTCTCGAAGTACACCTTCAAGAAACCGTCAAACTTCACTACCTCACCCTCGGCAACAAAGACCTCGCTGCGTCCCGACACTGCGATGGTGGCAGTGGTCTTCTCGAGTTCGGCATCGGCCATCTGCGAAGCGATGGTGCGCTTCCAGATGAGGTCGTAGAGCTTCCTCTCCTGCGGCGTGCCGCTGATGGTGTGGTTGCTGATGTAGGTGGGGCGGATGGCCTCGTGAGCCTCTTGCGCGCCCTTGCTGGTAGTGCGGTAACGACGCACCTTGAGGTACTGCTCGCCGATGTTCTCCTTGATCTCCTTGCTGATGGTACCCAGAGCCAGATTGCTCAGGTTCACCGAGTCGGTACGCATGTAGGTAATCAAACCTTCCTCATAGAGTCGTTGCGCCAGGCGCATCGTCTGCTTGACCGAGAGGCCCAGCTTGCGCGCGGCCTCCTGCTGGAGGGTACTCGTGGTGAAGGGAGGTGCCGGAGAACGCTTGACGGGCTTCACGGTGACATTATCGACCGTGAACTGTGCCTGACGGCAGCTCTCAAGAAATTCCTGCGCGGCATCGTGATCCTTCATGTGACGGTTGAGTTCGGCCGAGAATTCCATATTCTCCGCGTCAGCCGTTTCCTTCATCCCAGCGAACTGGGCGGTAACACGGTAATAGGGCTCACTGACGAAAGCCTTGATCTCCTTCTCGCGCTCAGCGACGAGACGCACCGCAACACTCTGCACGCGACCAGCCGAGAGACCCGGCATGATTTTGCGCCACAGTACGGGCGAGAGTTCAAAACCCACGATGCGGTCGAGCACACGGCGTGCCTGCTGGGCATCAACCAGGTTCAGGTCGATGCTGCGGGGGTGCTCGATGGCCTCGAGGATGGCGGGCTCGGTAATCTCATGGAAAACGATGCGCCGCGTGTTCTCGGGTGCCAGTTGCAGAACCTCGAACAGGTGCCATGCGATAGCCTCTCCCTCGCGGTCTTCATCACTCGCGAGCCACACGAGGTCAGCCTTGTCGGCTTCGTCCTTTAGTTTCTTGACTTGGTCCACCTTATCCTCGGGAATCTCATAGAGGGGCTTGAAGCCATTCTCCACATCGATACTGAAATTCTTGGTATGCAGGTCACGGATGTGTCCAAAACTCGACATCACCTTGTAATCATTACCTAAAAACTTCTGGATAGTCTTTGCCTTAGCAGGGGACTCAACGATAACTAAATTCTTTGCCATACTTCTGTTGAACTCTTTTTTAAAAAATCGGCTGCAAAGGTAATTCAATAAATTGAGATACGGGCATGGTTGAGGCAGATTTTTTTTAGCGTTCCACATCTTTTAATAATATATTATTAAGGTGGAGAAAAACTATTGATTCTGGTAAGGCCGCATCTGAATCACCGTTGGCATACAAAAAAGTGCGTCCTGACGGCTGGCAGTGCCGCTGGGACGCACCCTCAATCACGGTTACTATATACTATGCTGTGTGTTTTAGGATTATTTCATGACCTTCACGGCGGTCGAAGTGCCGTCGGTGTAAGTGGTAACGACGATGGTCAGACCATTGGCCTGCTGCATCTCCTGACCTGCAGCGTTGAAGTAGCGAACGCCAGCAACGGTCTTGCCTGCGGTCATCTCCTCGACACCGGTCATCGGGCCAACGGAGAATTCTACAGCACCGGGATCGCTCGGCAACTTGCCGGGAGCAATAGCGTAGAACTCAATGCGATAGCTTCCATACTCGTTGACAGCGAACGGAGCCTCATAAAGCATCCAATCGGATTCGCTCGTATAGCGATCGGGAGCCGTGTACAGGATGCGGTAGTAAACATCGCCCTCATACGGAGTGATAGTCACAACCACCTCGTGCTGACCGGGAGTTACTGCATAAGATCCGTCGGGAGTCTGAGTCTTCTCGGTGGGCGTGGGAGGCTCGGGGGTGTCGCCACCATCCTCGCCCTTCACCTGGAACTTGTCCATGCAGAAGTAGGCAGCGGTGTTCATGCCATAAGCACCCGTATCAGTTGAATTCATGGTAAAGTAAACCGACTCCACCTCACCCAGGCTGGACAGGTCAAAGTAGGTCCAGTCGTTAGCGGCGATAAGTTCGCCATTGGTGAACTCAACCAGGTTCATCGAAACTGTCGTCTCAGTACCATCGGCGGCAACGCCATGGGCAATGAGTTCGAAATAGTCACCCTCTGCAAAAGGCTCGCTAAAGCCGTCACCATGAAGGCAGCCATAGTAGGGCCAAGGATGGTTGCAGACATAAACGCCCAGGGGCTCAAAGGTCGTGCTACCGTTCTTGTCAACAAACATCACCTGGTTGCTGGGGCCTTCTATTGCCCAGTTGCTGTAATAAGCCACGAAATAGGGCTGGGATGGGTCGGCAGTCACCGAACCGTCGGCGTTGATGACGCAACCGCCACCTGCCATACAACCACTGAAGTTGGTGGTCCAAGAGGCACTGCTGCCCGGCTGGCCATAATCGGTGATGTCACCACCGATAGCGGGGGTGAAACCGTCCCAATAGTAGCCACCCCACGAGGCGCCCTCGCCGTCGATGAGGTGAGAGAGCATAAACTCACCATTCTCGTCACCGAACTCGAGCCAAGTGTAATCCACATCATTGTAGCACTCGGTCCACACATTGTTGGCACCGTACTCAATGGTTGCGGGATTAATCGGCTTGTTCATGTCAAGCGTGATCACACCAGCCCAAGCGGCCGAAGCCATCAGGGCACTTGCTGCTAAAGTAAAAAATTTCTTCATGTTCATTAAAATTTAATGGTTAAACTTATCATTTAATTTATTCATTCTCAGTCATTAGTCCTTGGACAACATGAGTTTGTCGATGAGCAGCGCAACATCGGTGATGTCGATTTCGCCGTTGCGGTCCACATCGGCTGCTCCCGGGTCATAGTCGGCCAGCACCGAACCCATCAGCACATCAATCAGCTTGGCCACATCGGCGATGTCAATGCTGCCGTCCATATTCACATCACCGGGGACAGACACCTTAGAAACGTAAACCATAAACGTTGCCGTTGCCAACTTGCCGTTGCTGTCGGCGGTGACGGTGACGGAGGTTCTGCCATATGCCAATGCCTGCACATGGAGGTCGGTGCCACTTACCCAAGCTCGGGCCACCTGCGGGTCGTTGCTTCGAGCGGTGGTCACAGCCAGTGCCGCCATGTTGTCGGCATCGGTGACAGCATGGAGCAGGTCTATCACATGGGATTCGCCTTGAGGCAGATGCACGTCGGCAATAGTCAGCGACGGGTCACACACGTCGGGATAAACCGCCATCGCGGGGAACCAGTAAGCATCCTGCAGGCGCACCTGGCGCTTGAGTTCGAGGGTGGCTGCGTCATAGAACAACACCCAGTTGTGGTTGAAAATCTCGTAGGCATACATCGGTGCCGCCTCGGTGGTCTGCACCACCAGGTCGCCCGTGTGCGGATCAAAGCTCAATGCCGAGGCATAGAGGCCCTGATGGTTGTGCGTGCCATCCCAGTTGATCTCGGCAGCCTCAGGCAGGTCGATGAAGTGGTCAACGAGCGTGCGCGAGTCAAAGTCATAGCAGCTGATGTAGTTCTGGAACTCCTCATGGTAGTAATACACGCGTTCGTTCACGGGATCGACTGTCAGCATGCGGGCACGCCAGGCGCCCCAGGAACTCAAGGCCCCATAGGTATCGCCCAGTTCATGCACATCCACCACGTTGAGGGTGACAGGATCGATGCGGGTGAAGTCAGCCACATAGGGACCGGAGCCGAAGTCGTACACTTCACGCGAATTGTTCGCCACATAGAGGTTACCGCCCGCCGTGACAAACACGGTAACGATGTGCGGGAAGGGCAAGGTGGACACGACGGCATCGGTAGCCGGGTCTATCACATGGAGCCCCCTACCCTGCTGCACGGCAAACACATATTGCCCGAAGCGCACCATGTCGCCACACTGGTCACGGTAGAGGCTGTTGTAATCGCCCTTGGCACTGGACTGGGTGCCCTGGATGGGGCCCGTGGTGCTCATTGTGGGCACATCGAGCACGAAGATGCCCGCATTGGTGGCGATATAGCCCTTGTCGGGGCTGACGGCGCAGTAGCAGCGGCCGTCATACACGCTGTCGGCACTCTCGCCGAAGCGCAACAGGCTTGACTGCTGCTTGAGCGTTGCCGCATCGAGTACGGCCAGGCGTGAGCCGATGGTATTGCCAGAAGCCTCGCTGCCATTGGCCTGCTTGCTGACGATGAAGAGACGTCCACCATAGAGTTGCCCGTGCTGCGTGGTCACACCCAGCTTGGTCGTCGGGTTCATCATGGCATAGACGTTGTACTCCATCTCGTCGTAGTCATAATTATAGAAATTGATGGAGCCCTGATTGGGGCCGTATCGGTCCTCGTTGATGAAGATGATGCCGTTGGTGAAGGTGAAATCCTGAGCCCAGGCCATCACCGTCACGAGGGTTGCCAATAATGCAGTGCTTAATCTTTTCATTGCTTTACCATTTATCGGTCAATAAATAATCGATCAATGCCGCCACATCGGCAATTCCTACCTCGCCATCTTGGTCACAGTCGGCTGCCCAAGCGATTTCAGCAGGCACCTCGCCATTCAACAGGAGGTCGATCAGTTCCGTCGCGTCGGCAATGGCCACCTCGCCATCACCGTCCACATCGCCCAACAACGCAGCAACGGCATCGGGATGCAGGTCCTCGGCACCGCCAATCTCGGTCGAGGTCTCGCCGAGCCAACCGCAGTAGGCCAGTTGGCCGCAATAGACCTTCACGAAGTCGATGTGGTCGAGCATGACGGGATTGCCGTCCTCGTCAACCGCCCAGTCAATCTTGAACCCCGGCTCGATGGCATTGGGCAGATTGTCCGCATAGCCCTCGCCAAAGAAGGGCTGGAACCAATTGTTACCGCCGCCATTGCTCATGTCAATCGCCAGATTGGGCAACCTTGTGCCTCGGAAGGTGAGCACGGTGTCCTCGATCCACAACGGCCAATAGGGTTGGCTGTGGAACGCGTTGCGCCAGACGTAGCCGCTGGTATTGCCATCAACCTGGTCATTGCTGGTCCAATAGACATACTCAACATCATTGATGAATGACCAACTCTCGTGAGGCACTTTTTCCTTGCCCTCGTCAGGCTTGTAGTAAGTCACCTCAAAGCCATGCTGACAATTGTCATAGGACGCTCCCTTGATTTCATACCACCTGTCGCCCTCACTGGGCACGCCGTTGTCGTCCATGTCCACGCCCACCATGATGATGCCGGGCTCACAGCTGCCGCCGGCCATGTCGCTCACGGCTTGGCTCTGAATCGCATTGCCGTAAATCTTCACGTCATAGCCATGCTTGTTGAGCACGGGGTGGTCAAAGCCAAACACGATGTATCCGCCATAGCTGCCCAGGCTTACCGTAGCATTAGTCTTGCCGACCAATGCTGTCTCGAGTTGGGCATTGATGCTGTCCTGGGTGTAACCAGGCCGATAGGCGGGATAGACGTTGACAAACTGGCCTGGGGCGGGCAGGTAGTCATACACATGGGCGATGTAGGGCGAGTTGCCGGCACTTGCCGCCAACGCTGCCGTCATGGCCATTGCAAGAAGTAGTGATTTCTTCATGTCACTATACGTTTTATTGTTTCACTTCGTATTGTGAATCAAGCGACACGTTGCGAGCCGGCAAGGGCCAGTGATGACTTCAATAATACGGGCAGAGGGGTGTGCTCTGCATCATCTCACTTCGCCAGGGTTCAAATGCCGCGTGAACCACAATTGTTGGCCGCGTGGAGGCAGGTCTTCTGACTTCTCCCCCATCGCTGCGGCGCCTTCCCGGTGATGATGCAGACCATGAGTGTGCAACCAGTGGCATGTATGCCGCGCGATGTGTTTTAGGGAGTTACAGCAGCGGGTACTGTCCAGGAGTCACACCTGGTTCCCTTTTGATCCTCACCATTTCTGGTCAAGGAACCTCAACACGTTCAATTTGTTGCTGCAAAGATACGACTTTTTTTTACTAACGGGACAAACGAATCCTGAAAAAACAACATCATAACGCGCACACACCACTTTTTTCAAACAACAGGCACAACGCAAAACAACGGCAACAACTTGTCCAGACCAGCTCCTCGCGATGAGAAGACAAGAAAGACAAAAAGGACAAATATCGTCGGTTCTTGATTGTGAAACCGCCAACAGTCGGCACCCTGTCCCTGTTGGGAGCGGCGGCTCTGGTGAGCCGCCTATTCTCGCCCCCAACACGGCCAGCGCACCGACTGTTGGCAGTAGGATGTCCTTTCGTGTGTGGCAAGGGTGCTAATTCTGCGAAACGCGCACTGGGCGGACAGAGAAACCGTAGTCTCTGTAGTCGGCGTCACTGCCGTACCAGTACTCCTCATCAAAATAGAAGATGAGGCCGTAGGCGTTGATCGGAGAGTTGTAGAGGATGCGCGACCTATAAAAGCCGTAGGAACCCACATATTCGAGCGAACTATCACTGCGACGGCCCTCAGCGGGCAAGAACAGTGAATTTCCGTTGACACCCGTAACAAGGTAGCCGTTCACACCGTTAAGCAGTGTCCATTGCCAATTGCAGTTGTCGCAAAGTTCTTGCATCTGCTCCTGCGACGGCATGCGCCACGAGGAGCCCCAGTTGACGTATGCCGCATCGTCCTCGGGATCCAACTCCGTCTTGTTGTCCACAAAACCGTTGTAGCCATAAGAGCTATTGGTGCAGTACTTCGTTAGTGTGTATCTGCTGCCATTGCACCACTTGTAAGTGTTCCAGCCGTAGTAGTCCTTGGGAGCCGTCTCGCCCCAGGCGAAATAGTCGCCGTAGTCCTCCGGACTGTTGGCGCCCACATTGCAGGTGGCCCACAAGGTGCCGCTGGGCAGGCCCAAGTCAACCCAATCGTGACTATCGGCAGGGTGGGACTGGTTGATCAAGTACGTGTCGATGAGCTTGGCCAGGTCAACGATGCTCACCTCGCCGTCACCGTCCACATCGGCTGCGGCAGGCAGCTCCTGGGTGTCGTCCTGCCAGAGTAGATAGTCGATGAGCGCCGACACGTCGCCGATGTCAACCGTTCCGTCACCGTCCACGTCGCCCACGAGCGCGTCGGCTCTTGCGGGCATCCAACACACGGCCAGCAGACACATGGCCAGCATGGCCTTCTTCAACAGGTTGTTTGTCTTTTTCATTGTCTTTAATGCGGTTAAAGTTAATAATTGGCAACAAGTATATCATTACCTAATAATATATAGGATGAATAAAAACGTCATCAGGAGACGTCGTGTGCGTTTTGCGACAGCAAATTTACAATTTTTTGGCGATTTTTCATGAAGATCTCCAAAAAATCTTGGGGAAATCGTTGTACTTCTATTCTTATGGGTCGGCAAACCCATAAAGAGCAACGGCGGGATCGGCGCTGGCGAGGGTGCGCTGGACGTCGATGAGGCGCTGGTTGCGGCTGCCGCGGAAGCGCAGGCTAATGTCGCGCTCGGCCTGAACAAAGGGGCCATCGACAAGGCCATCGAGTTCGCGGACGACATCGAGCAATGCAGGATTGCCGACAATCTCCTCCCAGGTGTAACCGGTGTAGCACCAGACGTTGTACCCCAGTTCCTGCTTGATGCGGTGAATGAGGGCACGGGTGCCCTCGGGCTGCAGCAGGGGGTCACCGCCGCTGAGGGTGACGGGAGCCTCGTTATAGGCGATGACCTGCATCAGTTCATCGAGGGTGCGCTCTTCCCCACCCTTGAAGTCCCATGAGTCGGGATTGTGACAGCCAGGGCAACGATGATTGCAGCCCGCCAAATAGATTGACGTGCGCAGTCCGGGCCCATCGACACTGGTGCCCTCGACGATGTGCAACACCCTCAAATTCATGTCAAAAGAACCACTCTTTTTCAGACAAACCACTTTTTTCAAACAACATGAACAACTCAAAACAACCAGCACAACAATTATGTTATTATTCTCTAGTTTTCAAAAAAGAGTTGTTGCCGTTGTTCTATGTTGTTCCTGTTGTATGATTAATTGTTGTTTGATTGATTGGTTATTACTTGTGGACGACTCGGTCCTTGAGCTCGGCGAGCTTGCCGCTGTTCCAGCGGTCGGTGGTGCCCACAAGGTAGCCAGTGATGCGCTGCAGGCGGTCGATGTTGTGGCCGTGGCAGCTGGGGCACTCGTGCAGGTCCTCGGTGGCGTCCTCATAACCGCAATCCATGCAGCGGTTGCGGTTGTGGTTCACCGAGCAGTAGCCCATGTTGTACTTGTCCATCAGGTCCACGACAGCAGCGATAGCATCGGGATTGTGGGTAGCGTCACCGTCAATCTCGACATAGAAGATGTGTCCACCGCGCGTCAGCTCGTGGTAGGGAGCCTCAACCTCGGCCTTGTGCTTGGGAGAGCACTTGTAAT
>JAEEGF011652141.1_pt1 | contig 12063 bp, 11 predicted proteins | sample 9134171 | NCBI WGS metagenome assembly JAEEGF01 (sample SAMN16246542, study PRJNA631951) | gut metagenome | biome: gut microbiome; feature: rumen; material: AP-attached | host: Bos | place: Iran: Karaj | collected 2018-10 | reverse complement strand
ATACCTTCACAGGGGAGCGCCTTGTCCTGGACAAGAATCATCTCTATCCCGTGTTCTGCGTGACAGGCGGAGAGAGGAGATCTATAACGGAAGAGGAGGCATACGGCGGTTTGCTGCTGGAGGGAGATCCGTTGTACGGAGACTATCTTGACCGGCAGATCGGCAGGATCCGGCGGCGGATCGAAGGATTGCAGAGATCCGGGAGAGGCACTGCCGGGGAGGAGATCGAACGCCTGCGGTCGCTGCGGCGGGCGCTGGAGGAGAGAAGGGAAAGGATCGAATGTACACCGTAAAGCAAGTGGAAGATTTCCTGTTTGACTGGGCGCCCCGGGAGTTGGCTGAAGAGTGGGACAACGTGGGGCTGCTGGTGGGCGACCCGGAGGCGGCCGTGAGCCGGATCCTGGTGTCGCTGGACGTCACGGAAGCCGTTGTGAAAGAGGCGGCGGCCATGGGGGCCCAGCTGATCGCGGCCCACCATCCGGTGATGAACAACAACTGGAACCCGGTGCAGACGCTCCGCACCGACGACCGGCAGGGGAGGATCCTCACTGGACTGGTCTGGAACGGGATCGCCGCCATCTGCATGCACACAAATCTGGATGCCGCCGACGGGGGCGTCAACGATCTTTTGGCGGAAAAGCTGGGGCTGAGCGGCCTGGTGCCGCTGAGCGAGGTAAAAATCGGGCGTATCGGCACGTTAAAATGCGAATTACCCCTTGCCGAATTTGTGCAGTCTGTGATAAAATCTTTAAGATGCAATGGTTTGCGCTACACCGACCGGGGCAGACCGGTCCATCGGGTGGCGGTAGGCGGCGGCGCCTGCGACGATTTTATTCCCCAGGCAATTGCCGCCGGGTGCGATACCTACGTCACCGCCGACCTGAAATACCATACGTTCCTGGATACGACGGAGATCAATCTCATCGACGCGGGCCATTTCCCCACGGAGGATCTGGTCTGCGCGGAGATCGTCAAGCGGCTGCGGGCAGCGTTTCCGGGAGCTGAAATCGTAAAATCGACCGCGCACAGCGAGGTCATCCAATACTGCATGAAGGAGAACTGATACCATGTCCGGACATTCCAAGTGGCACAACATCCAGAAGACGAAGGGCGCGGCCGACGCCAAGCGCTCCGCCGCCTTTACCAAGATTGCCAAGGAGATCATCGTGGCCGTCAAGCAGGGCGGCAGCGGCGATCCCGCCAACAACTCCCGCCTGGCGACGGTGGTGGCCAAGGCCAAGGCCGCCAATATGCCCAACGACAACATCCGCCGCACCATCGACAAGGCGCTGGGCGCCGGCAACACCGACAACTACGAGTCCGTCACCTACGAGGGCTACGGCCCCTGCGGCGTGGCCGTCATCGTGGAGGCCCTGACCGACAACCGGCAGCGCACCGCCCCGGAGGTCCGCCACTACTTCGACAAGTTCGGCAAGGGCATGGGCGCCCAGGGCTGCGTCAGCTGGTCCTTCGACCGCAAGGGCGTCATCGTCATCAACAACGAGGACGAGGAGCTGGACGAGGACACCGTGATGATGGACGCCCTGGAGGCCGGCGCCGCCGACTTCGAGGCGGACGGTCCCGTGTTCGAGGTCACCACCGATCCCGACAGCTTCAACGAGGTGGTCGCCGCCCTGGAAGCCAAGGGCTATACCTTCGTCAGCGCCGACATCGAGATGGTGCCCCAGAACTACGTCACCATCACCGATCCCGACGATATCCGCAGCATGGAGAAGCTGCTGGACATGCTGGAAGACAACGAGGACGTGCAGAACGTGTGGCACAACTGGGACAACGACTGATCCCGGGAAGCGATCGGAAAAATAGAATGAAACATCCCTGCCGCAGATGCGGCAGGGGTGTTTTGCTGTGTGGAGGGGGCCGTGGGGGTGTCGGCAGAGGGCGTGCTGCGGGAGATCATGGCGCAGACCGAGACGCAGCGGAAGTAGGCCAGAGGGCCGCCTGAAGGGCAAAAAAAGACCGCCCGTGAGGGCGTGGTGAAGTATTCCCGCGCTGTTGACGCAGAGGGAAAAAACATAAGGAGCCAAATAGCAAGATATGCAGAGCAACTCAAAGCGATGGCACCAGTCTCTGACCAAAAGATAATTGAGGCGCTGAATGAAATGGACAAGCCTGCGAGAAGACGTTGGGCAGTGGACAGATTGAAAACGCGAGGATTTGCTGTTGAAAGGGAAAATTTTGGTAAGATCACTTTCACGGAGAAGGAAATCAACGACGCTTCAAAGTATTTGGGCACGGCTGGAGAAATGGCAGCATTTGCCGCACTTCCCGATGTGCTGAAAAGGGGAATCCAGGTATATCACGATGTAAACCATGAGGGGAGAGGCTACGATACATTTACGTTTGCAGCGCCTGTTGTTATCAATGGGAAGCGGGGAAATATGGCGGCAGTTGTTAGAAAAACAAACAGATACAGATACGATGTTCACAGAATTGTGATGCCGGATGGATCAATATTTGTTTTTGAAAATAACAACGCAGAGCCTACATCTCTACCCGCGGCCACGTCACAAAAGAAGGACGCGCATATCACACGGGCCATCAGCTCTGCGTCTAATAACATTATACCCGGTTCTGCCGAAAAAAGCAACCCAAAAAATGAAGAGGGAAAAACTTCCCGGGCGGCGGACAGCCTGGAGGAGCTGCGGACGGAGAACCGGGAGCTGGAGAGCCGGGTGAAGGAGCTGCAGAAGGCGCTGCGGGCCACGGAGCGGAAGCTGGCGGGCGCCAGGGAGAGCCGGGACAACTGGCGCAACAAGGCCACCTTCCGGCCGGAGACCGTGGCCCGGGGGATCATCAAGGCCTACGAGGGCACGATTTCCGAGGCCGACATCCACGACCAGGTGAAGGAGCTGATCGAGCGGGCGGCCCGGCGGGACGGCGCGGTTGCCTCCGAAAAAGGCCGTTCATACAATGGAACAGCCGCGGATGCGGCGAAGAATCCAAAGGAGGAACGTAACTTGTACGCAGAAAACACGAGAGCGATGCGAAACGGTCTTATGCCTGCGGCGGAGGAGCGGGCCGGGGAGGAAAAGACCTGCTGCGGTAAAGGCCGCGCGCCGGAGTGCGGCGACGGACAGGGCTGCTTGCCGGGGCGCTGCGCCGCCATGGTCTTCCCGTACGTGTCCATGCAGCCGGCGAATACCCGGCGGTACGGACAGAAGGAGGCCCTCCGGGAGGGGACGCTGTTCCCGGGGCTGAACCTGCCGTTCCACCGGGAACTGGAGAGCCGGTTCCCAGCGGTGAACACGCCCCTGTCGGAGCTGATGGCGCTGGATTTCGCCATCCAGGAGCTGGCGCTGTATCTGGACACCCATCGGGACGACGAGGACGCGCTGGCCCTGTTCCGGTCCTACGTGAAGCTGTGCAGGGAGGGCAGGGAGAAGTATACCGCCGCCTATGGACCGCTGATGCAGACTGACGATATGGAGGGCGCTTATACCTGGACGGACGACCCGTGGCCCTGGGAGAGAGGAGACAATGACTGATGTTTGTCTATGAGAAAAAGCTGCAGTATCCGGTGCGGATCAAAAACACGAATCCAAAGCTGGCCGCCCTGATCATCAGTCAGTACGGCGGGCCGGATGGGGAGCTGGGCGCGTCCCTGCGCTATTTGAGCCAGCGGTTCTCCATGCCATACCCGGAGCTGAAGGGGCTGCTGACCGACATCGGCACGGAGGAGCTGGGACATCTGGAGATGATCGGGACCATCGTCTACCAGCTAACCCGGGACATGACGGAGGAGGATATCCGGACGGCAGGCTTCGACGCCTACTTTGTGGACCACACCGCCGGCGTCTATCCCGTGGCCGCCTCCGGCTTCCCCTGGAGCGCGGCCTCCATGCAGGTAAAGGGGGATCTGATCGCCGATCTGACGGAGGACCTGGCCGCCGAGCAGAAAGCGCGGGTCACCTACGACAATATCCTGCGCTTCAGCGACGATCCCGACGTCAGCGACGTGATCAAGTTCCTGCGGGCCCGGGAGATCGTGCACTTCCAGCGGTTCGGCGAGGGCCTGCGCCTTGCAAAGGAGCGGATGGACCAGAACAACGTCTACTACGTCAATCCGTCCTTCGACCGCTGAAAAAATTGAACAAAAGACCTCTGAGTTCGCTCAGAGGTCTTTTCTTCCGCCGGCTCCGTGTGGTATAATCATAATTGGCAGGGAAGGAGCATACGCTGACCCGAAGGGTGGGCTGACGATGCTCTTTCGAAATAACAGACTGATCTGGCTGCTGCTTGCGGCGGCGCTGCTCCTGGCCCGGGGCCCGGTGTGCGTCCGGGCGGAGGAGAGGCGGAGCACGGTGATCCTGGACGCCGGCCACGGCGGGGAGGACGGCGGCGCCGTCTCGGCCGACGGGACGCCGGAGAGCGGCATCAACCTGCAGATCGCCGGCAGGATACGGGACGTGCTGATCTTCCTGGGCTATGAAACCGTGATGACACGGGAGGGGGAGGGGGCCGTCTATTCCGAGGGCGCCGTGACCCTGCGGGAGAAAAAGGTGTCCGACCTGAACAACCGCGTGGCCCTGATCAACGGCACGGAGAACGCCCGGCTCATCAGCATCCACCAGAACAGTCTGCCGTCCCATCCCCGAGTCCACGGGGCAAAGGTGTTCTACAACGCCGTGCACCCGGCGGCGGGGATGGCCCAGAGCGTGCAGTCCGCGCTGAACGCGGCGGTGAACGCCGGGAATGAGCGGCCCGTCACGGCCATCGACAGCACGATCTTCCTGATGAAGGAGTCCCGCCGGCCGGCGATCCTGGTGGAGTGCGGCTTTATGAGCAATCCGGACGAGGCGGCGATGCTGCGGGATCCGGTCTATCAGACGCGGCTTGCCGCCGCCATCGCGGCGGGATATGCGGCCTTCGATACAGATCCGAACAGGAGCGGAGATACAGATGAAGAGTAAAACGGTTTTCTTCTGCACGGAGTGCGGCAACGAGAGCCCCAAATGGGCCGGGCGCTGCCCCAGCTGCGGCGCATGGAACTCCCTGGTGGAGCAGGTCCAGGAGCGCAGCAATAAAAGCGCTGTTAAATCAAGTCCCGCAAAGAATGTAAAGGCAATCAGCATTACAGAAGTAGGCGCCGACGACGAGATCCGGTTCTCCACCGGGATGGGGGAGCTGGACAGGGTCCTGGGCGGCGGCGCGGTCAAGGGATCGCTGGTGCTGGTGGGCGGCGCCCCCGGCATCGGCAAATCCACGCTGATGCTGCAGATCTGCAGACGGCTGGTGGAGTTCGCCAAGGTGCTGTACGTGTCCGGCGAGGAGTCGGTCCGCCAGCTGAAGATGCGGGCCAAACGGCTCCACGCCGAGGGGGACGAGCTGTACGTCTTGTCGGAGACGTGCCTGGGCGACATCCTCGAGTGTGTGGAGAGGGAGAAGCCCGATATCCTGATCGTCGATTCCATCCAGACCCTCTACAACGAGGAGCTGGACTCTCCGGCCGGCGGCGTGGGGCAGGTGAAGGACTGCACCATGCACCTGATGCAGCTGGCGAAGGGAGAGGGGATCACCGTTTTCGTGATCGGCCACGTGAACAAGGAGGGCTCCATCGCCGGGCCCAAGGTCCTGGAGCACATGGTGGATTGCGTTCTGTACTTCGAGGGCGACCAGCATATGTCCTACCGGATCCTGCGGGCGGCGAAAAACCGCTTCGGCGCCACCAACGAGATCGGCGTGTTCGAGATGCTGGACGAGGGTCTCAAGGAGGTGGAAAACCCCTCGGAGATGCTGCTGTCCGGCCGCCCGAAGGATGCGCCCGGTACCTGCGTCACCTGCGTCATGGAGGGGGCGCGGCCCATCCTGGCGGAGGTGCAGGCGCTGATCGCGCCGTCCACCTCCGGGAAGCCCCTGCGCAGCGCCAACGGCTTCGACTACGGCCGGGGCTCCATGCTGCTTGCGGTGCTGGAGAAGCGGGGAAATCTCAAGGTCTCCCAGTGCGACGCCTATCTGAACATTATCGGCGGACTGACGCTGGAGGAGCCGGCGGCGGACCTGGCGGCGGTGATCGCCATGGCATCCAGTTATCTGGACAAGCCCGTGCCCGACGATATGGCGGCGGTAGGGGAGGTGGGCCTCTCCGGCGAGATCCGCAGCATCAGCCACCTGGAGCAGCGGCTGTCGGAGATCGAGCGCCTGGGGTTCACAAAGTGCATCGTGCCGGCTAATCGGGCCAGAGAGCTCAGGGAGCATCCGCATCTGACGCTGCTTCCGGCGGAGAACATCGGCCAGGCGCTTCGTTATCTGGTCCGGAACTGACGCTCCGGTAGTGGACGCAGGTGTGGGCGCCGTCAGGCCGTCCGGGCATAAGGCAGCGATCCAGCGTGCAGATGCCGTCGCGCTGATAGGTACAGTTGTCGGTACAAGGGATCCAAACCATTCATAACACGCTCCCGGCAGTATTATGGATCGTTTACCGGCGTGATATGCCCGGAAAAGCAAGACCCTGCGGACGACGCCGCAAAAAGCGGCCGCTTCAGCTTCAAAAGAGAGGGGGTATACGGAAAGATACACATAATTAAACAAAATAAAAATTTTGTTTAATACAGGAGAGGGATTTGGGGCGAAAAAGGCCCTGAAAGGACGTTTTGCCCCGGCGGGCCCCTTCCGCGGCCAAGCTGCTCCGCGGCGGCGTTTTTACGCTGCGCGGGACGCGTCTGCCGCTGTACAGGGGTCCGCTGCGAATTCTTTGTCTCCCTGATGCGTTTTACGATCCCTGTTGTGTTTTATTAAAGGTTTACGCATCCGTGTATCCTCCGTGCGCTGCACATGGCTATCAATTACCGTACGCAGGCGCCGAAGATCCTGCTGGATTTCCTGGCCTATCACGAGACCATCAAAGCCCACTCCAGGCGTACCGTTGATGAGTACTTCCTGGACATGCGGAATTTCTTCCGCTATATGAAATGGGTCCGTGATCCGGCGCTGCAGGACAAAAACCTGGACGAGATCGACATTCTGGACGTGGATCTCGACTTCGTCAAGTCTATCTCATTAACTGATATCTACGGCTACATGACCTATTTGAGCCGTGATCGGCTGGTGCATCAAAATAGTGAAAATTCTAACAAAGGTCTGAATTCGGCATCAAGAGCACGAAAACTGGCCACAATCCGCTCATTTTATAACTATATTTGCAATAAAATGCACATGTTGGACGAAAACCCGTGCAAGGATATCGATACGCCGAAAACCAGGAAGTCCCTCCCCCGCTACCTGACGCTGGACGAGTCCCTCTCCCTGCTGGAGTCGGTGGACGGACCCCACAAGGAGCGGGATTACTGCATCCTGACGCTGTTTCTCAACTGCGGTCTGCGTATCTCCGAGCTGATCGGGCTCAATCGCAGCGATATCCACGACGACGCCCTGCGGGTGCTGGGCAAGGGCAACAAGGTGCGGATTGTGTACCTGAACGAGGCCTGCCAGCAGGCGCTGGACCGGTATCTGGCCGTGCGGCGGCCCATCACGGGGCGGGATCATGACGCGCTGTTCCTGTCCGGCCAGAATCAGCGGATCAGCCGCTCCACCGTCCACGTGCTGGTGAAAAAGTATCTCTCCGCCGCCGGACTGGACAGCACCCAGTACTCGTCCCACAAGCTCCGCCACACGGCGGCCACGCTGATGCTCCAGAACGGCGTGGACGTGAAGGCCGTGCAGGAGGTCCTGGGCCACGAGCACCTGAATACCACGGAGATCTACACCCACATCGACAACGAGGCGCTCCGGGTGGCGGCGCGGGCCAATCCGCTGTCAAAGGTGAAGCCGAAGGGAAAAGTTTCCGAACCGAAGCCGGAGGAATAATTGACTTATCATCTCAAATGAGATACTCTAAATACAGATCATAAAGGAGCGGAGGTACTTATGAACACGAAAGAGCTTTCCAAGGTCTGCCGTCAGGTGCGCCGGGACATCATTGAGATGACGGCCAATGCCGGCAGCGGCCACCCCGGCGGCTCCCTGTCGGCGGTGGATCTGATGACCAGCGTATTCTTCAACCACATGCGCGTGGATCCCAAAAATCCGGACGATCCGGACCGGGATCGCTTTGTCCTGAGCAAGGGCCACGCCGCGCCCTGCTACTACGGCGTTCTGGCTGAAATGGGCTTCATCAGCCGGGATGAATTCAAGGATTTCCGTCAGCTCCACTCCATCCTGCAGGGCCACCCCGACTGCAAGAAGGTGCCGGGCGTGGACGCCTCCACCGGCTCTCTGGGTCAGGGCTGTTCCATCGCCGTTGGCATGGCGCTGGGCGCCAAGATCCAGGGCAAGGACACCAAGGTATACGCCCTGCTGGGCGACGGCGAGTGCCAGGAGGGCCAGATCTGGGAGGCCTTTATGGCGGCGGCCCACCACAAGCTGGACAACCTGACCGTTATCATCGACAACAACGGGCTGCAGATCGACGGCGCCAACGACGAGGTCATGTCCCTGGGAGATCTGCCCGCCAAGCTCCGGGCCTTCGGCTTTGAGCTGTTTGAGATCGACGGCCACGATCTGGACGCCATCGAGGCCGCCCTGAGCGCCCCCGTGTCCGGGAAGCCCAAGTGCATCCTGGCCCATACCGTCAAGGGCAAGGGCGTGTCGTTTATGGAAAACCAGGCCGGCTGGCACGGCAAGGCGCCCAACGCCGAGCAGCGTCAGCAGGCACTGAAGGAATTGGAGGATTGAGACCATGAGTGAGAAGATCGCAACCCGCGAGGCGTACGGCAAGGCGCTTGTAGAGCTGGGCGCCGTCAACGACAAGGTGGTCGTGCTGGACGCGGATCTGGCCGGCGCCACCATGACCAAGTTTTTCAAGGCCGCCTATCCCGACCGTTTCTTCGACTGCGGCATCGCCGAGGCCAACATGATGAACATCGGCGCAGGATTGTCCACCATGGGCCTTATCCCCTTCTGCTCCACCTTCGCCCTGTTCGGCGCGGGCCGGGCCTATGAGCAGATCCGCAACTCCATCGCCTATCCCAAGTTCAACGTGAAGATCTGCTGCTCCCACGCCGGCGTGTCCGTGGGCGAGGACGGCGGCAGCCATCAGTCCATTGAGGATATCGGCCTGATGCGCCTGGTCCCCGGTATGACGGTCATCGTGCCCGCCGACGCCAAGGAGGCCCGGAAGGCAACCTTCGCCCTGGCCGAGTTCAAGGGCCCCGCCTACATGCGTCTGGCCCGTTTGGCCACGCCGGTCTTTGAGGAGGACTATCCCTTTGAGATCGGCAAGGCGAACGTGCTGCGCCAGGGCAAGGACGCGGCCGTGTTCGCCTGCGGCCTGATGGTCAGCGAGACCCTGGCCGCCGCGGAGCTGCTGGCCGCCGAGGGCGTGGAGATCTCCGTGATCAACATGCACACCATCAAGCCCATCGACGCCGCGTGCGTGACGGAGTACGCCAAGAAGTGCGGCAACGTGATCACCGTGGAGGAGCACAGCGTGATCGGCGGCCTGGGCGACGCCGTGGCCGACGTGCTGATGGGAAAGGTCAACTGCAGGTTCCGCAAGATCGGCGTGAACGATCAGTTCGGCCAGTCCGGCAAGGCGGCCGACGTGCTGCGGGAGTACGGGCTGACTGCCGATCAGATCGCGGCGAAGATCAGGGAGACCCTGTAAACCGACAGAGAAAACGACGGAAGCAAAAAGAGAGAGGCCGGAATCCGGCCTCTCTCTTTTTACGTTTTTCGCTGCAGGGGCTGCTTACGCGGCGGGATCCACCGTCTCCTCGGGAACGTAGTCGCTTACGTCCACGTCGTCCGTCACCACGCCCTCGATGGCGTCGCGCTTGGCGCAGAAGGAGCACAGGCGGGTCCGGTTGGCAGCGATGGCCTGCTCCACGGTGCCGACCGTCAGCTCGTCACTATGGTTCAAAGCGCCGCAATCCTCGTGGGTGTGGTAGACCTTTCCGAAGGGAGCCCAGTACACCATCTCATCGCCCAGGGCATTGATGGCGGCCTGCTGCTGCTCTGCGGACACGGGATTCCAATCATAGCTGGCGACGCCGCCGATCAGGAGGGCGATCACCGCCACGACGGTGGCGATGGCCTTGGTCTTCTTGTCCAGATCCTTGTTGGTCAACAGCAGGATGATGATGGGCATGAAGCAGATGACGCAGGCGATGACGCCCATGTTGTTCCACAGCCAGAACTTCAGGGCGTTCTTCTCCGAGGCGGGCTTGATGTGGTTGGCCTTCTTCCACAGCTGGGCGCCGATGATGACGCAGACCAGATCCAGCACCAGCAGCAGGATCAGCTGCCACAGAGTGGGCAGGAAATGAAGATTGATCTTGCCGATCAACACCAGAACGGCAAGCACCTCGAAGACGAGAGCGACCACCCACAGCACGATGGCGCCGATCCGCAGACCGCTGGCGTTGCCCACAGGGGCGGCCTCGTGGATCACGGGCTTGTCGGCCGTCTTCTTGGCGGCGGGCTTCTTAACCTGTTCGCCGGTGGTTGCGGAAACGATCTTGTGTTGTTTCTTTTCAGCCATATATATTCCTCCTATTGCGCCGAGGCGGCGCCGTACTCATGCCACTATTATACTTGTTTTTTCCATTTGCACAATAGTTTTTTCATTTCTTGCATGCGATTTTATCACTCTACATTGACAAATTTCGATATCATGTCCTATAATATAGTTAACGATCCCGCAAAAAACTTTTGGGCAATAAGGAGATATTGACTATGGATATGCAATCCCTGATCGGTACGCTGATGAGCAGTGAGAGCCTGGACGGCATCAGCCAGGTCACCCATACCACCAGCGATGATACCAGAAGCGTTCTGAGCGCGGCCCTGCCCCTGCTGCTGAGCGGCGCCCAGGCCCAGTCCCAGAACGCCAACACGGCCGCCAGCTTCGGCAACGCCCTGTTCAACCACGGTCAGCAGAACACCAGCAACGTGTCCTCCTTCCTGCAGGGCGTGGATCTGCTGGACGGCGGCAAGATCATCGGCCACCTGCTGGGCCTCAACAACAACAGCGCCATGAACATGATCTCCCAGCAGACCGGCGTCAGCAATCAGAACACCACCAACATCCTGTCCGCCGCCGCTCCCCTGCTGATGAGCCTCCTGGGCCAGCAGTTGGGCTCCAACAGCGCCAACGCCTCCCCCTCCCTGCTGACCACCAACGCCACCAACACCATGCAGGGCATGAACATGACCAGCCTGCTGGGCAGCCTGCTGGGCGCGCAGCAGCCGGTGCAGCAGCAGAAGCCCAGCCTGCTGGGCAGCCTGCTGGGCGGCCTGTTCGGCAGATAACACTCCCCTCCCCTATGCAAAAAAACCGTGTGGATCAAAGGATCCACACGGTTTTTTCTCTTGACGGGTCGGATCAGAAGGCCTTTCCGTCGCAGCCCAGCACGTCCACGATCTTGTGGGCGACCATCGCCTTGATGGCGGCCCGGGCGGGCTTCAGGTACTGGCGGGGATCGAAGTGATCCGGATGCTCGTTGAAGTACTTGCGGATGGTGGCGGTCATGGCCAGGCGCAGGTCGGAGTCGATGTTGATCTTGCACACGGACAGAGACGCGGCCTTGCGCAGCTGCTCCTCGGGGATGCCGACGGCGTCGGGCATATTGCCGCCGTTCTCGTTGATCATCTTCACGAACTCCTGGGGCACGGAGGAGGAGCCGTGGAGCACGATGGGGAAGCCGGGCAGACGGCGGGAGACCTCCTCCAGCACGTCGAAGCGCAGCGGAGGCGGCACCAGGATGCCCTGCTCGTTGCGGGTGCACTGGGCGGCGGTGAACTTGTAGGCGCCGTGGCTGGTGCCGATGGCGATGGCCAGGGAGTCGCAGCCGGTGCGGGAGACGAACTCCTCCACCTCCTCGGGACGGGTGTAGGAGGAATCCTCGGCGGAAACCTTTACCTCGTCCTCAACGCCGGCCAGGGTGCCCAGCTCGGCCTCGACGACGACGCCCCGGTCGTGGGCGTACTCCACCACCTGACGGGTAATGGCGATGTTCTCCTCAAAGGGCTTGCTGGAGGCGTCGATCATGACGGAGGTGAAGCCGCCGTCGATGCAGCTCTTGCAGGGCTCAAAGCCGTCGC
>JAEEGF011606342.1_pt1 | contig 12063 bp, 10 predicted proteins | sample 9134171 | NCBI WGS metagenome assembly JAEEGF01 (sample SAMN16246542, study PRJNA631951) | gut metagenome | biome: gut microbiome; feature: rumen; material: AP-attached | host: Bos | place: Iran: Karaj | collected 2018-10 | reverse complement strand
CGCGACCGATTATGATTTCCTCGGCCGTATCGGGTGCAAGGTTGTCAAACTCAACGTGCTGAGCCTTATAGAGACGTTTGTCGCGAGCCGCGAATTTGCGGCTGTTGCGATCCATAGCGTACATATTGTACATCCACCAGTAGGCGGGCATCACTTCAAGACGGTTCTTTGAAGTGTTGTTGTTGACCAAAGCAAACGGCAGCGTTATGTTCAACTCGCTGGGATAGTCGCCCTTGGCTAGAAGGCAGTACGACGCAAAGCGGCTGCTGTGTTTGAGGCTGACGCAAAGGCCTGGCCAGAAACCACGGCCGGCGCTTATCTCGTTGTCGGCGGTGCGGCTGTTGTGATTGCTTCCCAGAGTGCCGCCTGCGGCAACGTTGCTCTGTCCCATAATCAGGGCGGCAATGAGGAACGAGTTGTTGTGGTGCTGCTCGTGGGCAGGGAAAATGATATTGCAACCAACCTCGCAGCGGGCAAGCGTGGAGTTGTCGCCCACCACGGTATCGTTCAGCCTCAAGCCATATTCCAGCTTGACGTGCTCGCCAAGCAGGAATCGCTCGGCAATAACACCATATTCCAACTTGCAGCCATATCCGACAACGCCGTCGCCAAGCATAATGCATTCCTCTATGCGGCTTCGGTCTTCGGCACTACTGTTGACAGCTACGTTATGTATGCGTTTTGTATTCTTTATTACACAATGGTCGCCGACCTTGCCATATCCGCCCTTGAGGGTGGACAGCTCCTTACGGGTCAGCTCCTCAAGCTTGGCCATCAGACGCTCCTGACCCCTGAAACGGGCCCACATATAGGCATCACCTATCGTCATTCCGTTGAACGGAAGTATGCGTCTGCCGCCGTTTTCATTCATCGGCTCAAGCCAGGCAAAGTCTGCATCGGCAGCGGTGCTGGCGGTCATCTCGTCGATATTGAAAAGCAGCGTATTGTCGCCAATCGTGTATCCCGAAAGCATCTTGACATTATGGATGGCACAATGGTCGCCGATGCAGCAGTCGCGCAACATCGAGCAGCTGATTCCTTCGGGCAGAATCAAGTCGCCATCACGGAGGGTGCCTTTTGTGAAGGCACCCATATATACCTGTCCGCAAAAGCAAGTGCCATAGACACACGCCGCATCGAATCCGTCCTTGACTTGAACTTTGCTCCAATCCTCGGCGCGGTTACCCTGACCGTTGAGCAGGGCCACTTCTTCTGCAGTTAGACTTCTATACTTCATATTTCAAGCAGTTTCAGATAGTGTAATAGCTGATGAAACGTTCAAAGGTCTTCTCAATGCGCTGCTTGTCCTTGAAATACTCGTAGGTGCTCATCTTGAGCTCCACGGTCGCCTCTTCGTCGCAGAACACCGTGCCGTGAGGGTGCATCTGCAGCATACTCGACGTCCACATATGGTTCACGCCGTTCTCAATCATATGGTGCAGGGCACGTGCCTTCTTGGGACCGTTGCAGAGTATCAGCACCTCGCGGGCATCCATAACCGTACCCACACCAACCGTCAACGCCTGTTTCGGCACCTTGGTGACGTCGTTGTCGAAGAAACGGCAGTTGGCTTGGATTGTGTCGGTAGTCAACGTCTTGATTCTTGTACGGCTGGCCAAGCTGCTGCCGGGCTCGTTGAAGGCTATATGACCGTCAGGGCCCACACCGCCCATAAACAGGTCTATGCCACCGGCCTCGGCAATCATCTCCTCATAGTGGGCACACTCGGCCATCAAGTCGGGCGCATTGCCGTCAAGAATGTGGACATTCTCTTTCTTGATGTCGATGTGATTGAAGAAGTTTGTCCACATAAAGCTGTGGTAGCTTTCAGGATGCTCTACGGGCAATCCCACATATTCGTCCATATTGAACGTCACCACATTCTGGAAACTGACAAGACCTTTCTTGTTCAGTTTGGCAAGATGCTGATACAAACCCAGTGGTGAACTGCCGGTCGGACATCCAAGCACAAAAGGATGCTCGGCTGTGGGCTTGAAATCATTGATTCTCTTGGCAACATAGTTTGCTGCTGCCACCGACATCTCGTCGTAGTTTTTTGCAATTAGTACGCGCATTTTTTTGGTGTTTTAAATGATAAATAATATGATGAATTTTGTTGAATTCTTGCTTTGATTTCTATAATCCGCATTATGCTTATCTCTTACTTACCTCTTAGTTCCCTCTTACTAATTGCATATTTTTATGCGGCTAAAAACCTTCCGTAACAATAAACTTTATCCTCATCAGCCTTATCTCTTCCTCGGTATAGTCGGGGTCGTCCTCGAATTCGTCGTATGCATCCTGCAGCGAGTCGCTCTCGGCGTCGTGCCAGTAATCCATCAGCACGTCCTGATGCTCCTGCTCTATGTTGGCATCTATATAATAGTCGATGTTCAACTTCGTGCCCGACGAGAGTATATGCTCCATCTCCGTTATCAGGTCGCTCATCGATATGCCTTTGCCGCGAGCTATGTCCTCGAGGGGCATCTGGCGATCTATCGACTTGATTATGTACACCTTCAAACCTGACTTGTTGACTGCCGAACGCACCACAATATCCTGCGGCCTTTCTATCTCGTTCTCTTCTACATACCTCTTGATAAGGTCAACGAACGGCTGACCGTTCTTCTGCGCTTTGGCCACGCCGACACCGGTACAGCGGCTCAGCTCTTCGATGGTGCAAGGATACTGTATCGTCATATCCTTCAGCGAACGGTCCTCGAAGATGACGTATGGCGCCAGATTTTCCTTCTGGGCAATCGACCGCAGCAAGCCCTTCAGCTGCACATAGAGCGTCTCGTCTCCTGCCGCCGAGCCTCCGCCTCCAACGCTTAGTTCTTCGTCATCGTCGTTGCCTGTGTTGGTATAGTCGTGGTCGCAAGGTATCATCAGCGTATAAGGGCTCTTGAGGTACTTATAGCCCTGCGGGGTCACCTTGAGCACCCCGAACAGCTCTATCTCCTTGACCAGCAGCTTCTCTATGACTGCCTGCCGGATCACGGCCTTCCAGTAAAGCTCGTCTTTGTCGGTTCCCTTGCCGAATTGCTCCAGTTGGTTGTGCTTGTATATCCGCGTATGGGCGTTCGAACGGCCCATTATCACATCCACTATCTCCTGCGCCTTGAAGGCTTGCTTCATAGCGATGATGGTTTCCAGCACATACACCATCTCCTCCTTCGTCTCCACACGCGGCTTGGGATGCAGACAGTTGTCGCAGTTGCCGCAGTTTGGCTGGTCGTATTCCTCGCCAAAGTAGCGCAGAATGTTCATTCGCCTGCACATCGAACTCTCGGCGTACGACACTATCTCCTGCACCAACTGGCGCGCCATCTCCTGCTCTGTTATATTCTTGTCGGTGAAGAACTTGTACAGCCTTTCTATGTCGTGTTCCGAATAGAACGCTATGCATTTGCCTTCGCCGCCGTCTCTACCCGCACGGCCCGTCTCCTGGTAGTAACCCTCAAGACTTTTGGGTATATCGTAGTGTATCACGAATCGCACGTCGGGCTTGTCTATTCCCATTCCGAAGGCTATCGTGGCCACTATCACATCCACCTCTTCCATCAAGAACTTGTCCTGGTTCTCCGCACGCGTCTTGGCATCCAAACCGGCGTGATAGGGCAACGCCTTGATGCCGTTGATAACCAGCAACTCCGCCAAATCTTCCACACGCTTGCGCGTCAAGCAATATATAATTCCACTCTTGCCCGAATTCTCCTTGATGAACTTGATAATTTCCTTGTGAAGCACCAGCGTCTCTGCCGGCTTCGGACGCACCTCATAGTATAGATTGGGGCGGTTGAAGCTGGAAACGAACAGCTTGGCATTCTCCATCTGCAGGTTCTTGATGATATCTTGTTGCACCTTGGGGGTCGCCGACGCCGTCAGCGTCAACAAAGGCACCTTGGGATTTATCTGGTTTATAGCGCTGCGCAGGCGACGGTATTCGGGACGGAAATCGTGTCCCCACTCCGATATGCAATGTGCCTCGTCTATGGCAAAAAAGCTAATCTTCAGCTGCTTCAGGAATTCTATTGTCTCCTCTTTCGAAAGTGTCTCGGGGGCCACATACAGCAACTTCGTGCCTCCTTGCAGCAGGTCTTCTTTTACTTCTGTGATTTGCTGTTTGTTGAGCGATGAGTTTAGGAAATGCGCCACGGCATCGTGGCCAGATGTATAGCGGACAGCATCAACCTGATTCTTCATCAGCGCTATCAGCGGCGACACCACTATTGTTGTACCCTGCAATATCATTGCGGGCAATTGATAGCATAGCGACTTGCCGCCTCCGGTAGGCATAATGACAAAGGTGTCATTTCCAGCAAGAAGACTCTCTATTATCTTCTCCTGGTCGCCTTTGAAACTGTCAAAGCCGAATATGTCTTTTAGTTTTTGTCGCAAATCTATGTTTGTCATCAAATACTTTTCTTGCAAATATGGCGTTATTGTCCATACAAAATAGATTTACAAAGTTACATTTTATTTTTAAAACCACAAAATATTTTTTAAATTGAAGACTCCAGACGAAATAAAACATATTGCTATTCAGGTTATTGAAGATGAAAAAAAAGCCATAGACCAATTGGCTGGCAACATCGATGACGCTTTTGTCAAGGCCGTAGAAACACTTTTTTTGACTAATGGCAGGGTGATTATTACCGGCATCGGCAAGAGCGCCAACATCGCCACAAAAATCGTCTCTACATTCAATTCAACAGGCACTCCGGCCATCTTTATGCACGCCGCCGACGCCATACACGGCGACCTCGGTATGGTGCAGAAAGACGATGTGGTGATTTGCATCTCCAAAAGTGGCAACACCCCTGAAATCAAAGTACTTACACCTCTCATCAAGAACTTTGGCAACACTCTCATCGCCATCGTCGGCAACACCGAATCGTTCCTCGCCTCACAAGCCGACATCGTACTCAACGCCACCGTCGACCACGAGGCCTGCCCGAACAACCTTGCACCGACCTCTTCCACTACGGCTCAGCTGGTTATGGGCGACGCTATCGCCGTGGCCTTGATGGAATGCCGCAACTTCTCGGCACGCGACTTCGCCCGCTTCCACCCGGGCGGCGTCTTGGGCAAACGACTCTATATGCGTGTCAGCGACCTCTGCCAGCGCAACGAACGCCCTGCCGTCAGGCCCGACGCCTCGCTGCGCGACACCGTCCTCGAAATGACATCGAAAATGCTCGGATGCACCGTCGTGATGGACAACGACAAAATCCTCGGCATCGTCTGCGACGGCGACCTCCGTCGGATGATGAAGAAACACAAAAACCTCGACAATCTCACCGCCGACGACATTATGTCGCCCAACCCAAAGACCATCTCCGCCAACGAATACGCAATCAAAGCTCTCAACATAATGAGAGCCAACTCTATAACACAGCTTATAGTCGTCGACGATGAAGGCAAATACATAAGCGTACTCCACATTCACGACATACTTCGCGAAGGCATAATATAAACAGCTATGGAACTCCGAACCGAACAAGTAGAAAAGAAATACCGCCAGCGCACCGTCGTCAAAGGGGTCTCTGTCAACGTCAAGCAGGGACAGATCGTAGGACTCCTCGGTCCTAACGGCGCAGGCAAAACCACCACTTTCTATATGATTGTCGGCATCATCAAGCCCAACGCCGGGCACGTCTTCATCGACGACACCGACATCACGGGATTGCCTATGTACCGACGCGCGCAGATGGGCGTGGGTTACCTCGCCCAGGAAGCCTCCGTCTTCCGCCAAATGACTGTGGCCGACAACATTATGTCGGTGCTTGAATTCCAACCCAACCTTACAAAAGCCGAACGCGAATACAGGCTCAACGAACTCATCGACGAGTTCAAACTGCAGAAAATCCGCAACAGCAAGGGCATACAACTCAGCGGCGGCGAACGACGCCGCACCGAGATAGCACGAGCGCTCGCCACCAACCCCAACTTCCTACTGCTCGACGAGCCTTTTGCCGGCGTCGACCCCATCGCTGTTCAAGACATCCAGGATATGGTGGCGCACCTTAAAGAGAAGAATATCGGCATCCTCATCACCGACCACAACGTCAACGAAACCCTGCGCATCACCGACTACGCCTACCTTCTCTACGAAGGCAGCGTCCTGCATCAAGGCGACCCCGAAACTATGGCCAACGACCCCGACGTCCGCGAGAAATACCTCGGACGCGACTTCAAATGGCAAGGCAAAAAGGAAACAAAACGTATCTGACTAACGCTCCGCGCCTTTTCTCTCCACACGCTTCACCACCCAACGCGAGAACTCATACAGCAGATATAGCGGCAACGCCACCAGGCACATCGTGAACACATCGGTCGACGGCGTGATGAATGCCGCCAGAACCAGCGTCAGAACTACCGCCACCTTACGGTATTTGGACAGAAGCGACGATTTCAGCACCCCTATCCGAGCAAAGAAATAAGCCACTATCGGCATCTCGAACACCAACCCCATTGTCAGCAGCAAGCCCACAAAGGTGCTGATGTACGAGCTTAGCGAGATCTGATTCACCACACGCTCGCTCACCTGATAGTTACCCAGAAAATTATAAGTCAACGGGAAAATCAAATAATAGGCCAACGCCAAGCCTAAAAAGAACTGGAAGAAGAATGCCACCACAGCCACCTTCGCCACCCGACGCTCCTTGCTGTACAACGCCGGCTTCACAAACAGCCAGGCCTCTGTTATCAGATATGGCATCGCAACGACTGCAGCCAGATATATCGAGACACTCAGATGGGTCATCAACTGCGACGACAAGTTGATGTTAATCATCTCTATCTCACCAATCTTAGGGCACAATCCTGCCATCCCCAACATCTCTCCCAACCTGCACATAGCACGATAGGTGACAAAGTCGGCATCGCACGGCGCCAAGATGATTCCTTCAAAGACAAAGTCCTTGAAGCAAAACACAGCCACCGCCAATCCAAGCACCACGATGGCGCACCTTATCAGCACCCATCGCAGCACCTCCAAGTGCCCCCAGAAGTTCATATCCCCTGGCTACTTGCTGTCTTTCGACTCTTCGGGTTTCTCCTCTGTGGCTTGACGCACCTCGTCTTCCACGCCGTTCACGGCATTCTTGTACTCCTTCACACCCTTGCCCAAGCCTCTCATCAGCTCAGGAATCTTCCTGCCGCCGAAAAGCACCAGTACAATCAACAGGATAATCAGAATCTCCTGACCGCCTATTATTCCTAACAGATTCATAAATATATTCTTTAAGGTTCGATTCTATTGTCCTCGGGTGCGGCAATCCAGATAATCAGATACATCCAGAAACCCAGCGAGCCGCAAATCAACGCAATAAGAAACAGAATGCGTATCACCGTAGGATCCACATTCAGATACTTGGCAACACCGCCGCACACACCGGCAATTCTCTTGTCGGTGGTGCTGCGTGTCAGTTTTCTATAGCTTTCTTCCATTTCCTATAACTATTTATTCAGCTGAATGGGCGTTGGCATTGGCGTCCACTCTCTTTATCATTCCCTGCAGGGCGGTACCGGGACCTACCTCTATGAACTCCTCGGCGCCGTCTTTCAGCATATTCTGTACCGTAGCCGTCCAGCGAACCGGTGCTGTCAGCTGCTTGTTCAGGTTGGCCTTGATCTCGTCAGGGTTGCTCACGGGCAGGGCGCACACATTCTGATAGCACGGGCAGATAGGCTGGTGGAATGCCGTCTTCTCTATGGCAGCGCTGAGTTCCACACGGGCGGGTTCCATCAGCGGCGAGTGGAAAGCACCGCCTACTGCCAACGGCAATGCGCGGCCCTTGGCCTCTTTCACCTTCTCGCAGGCAAGGTTAACACCCTCGACGGTACCGCTGATGACCAGCTGGCCGGGGCAGTTGTAGTTGGCGGCAACCACCACCTCGCCCTCTATCGAAGCGCAGATATCCTCCACCGTCTTGTCGTCGAGCTTCAGCACGGCGGCCATCGTCGACGGATGGGCCTCGCAGCACTTCTGCATAGCGTTGGCACGGGCAATGACCAAACGCAAGCCGTCCTCGAAACTCATAGCCTTTGCAGCCACAAGTGCCGAAAACTCGCCCAGCGAGTGACCGCCAACCATATCGGGTTGGAACTTGTCGCCCATATAGGCGGCCAAAATGGTGGAATGCAGGAAGATGGCAGGTTGCGTCACCTTGGTTTGCTTCAAGTCCTCGGGGGTGCCGGCAAACATCAGGTCGGTGATGCGGAAGCCGATAATATCATTGGCCGTCTCAAACATATCGCGGCACAGCTTGTTACCATCATAGAGGTCTTTGCCCATTCCTACGAACTGGGCTCCCTGACCGGGGAAAACGTATGCTTTTTTCATTGTGTCTATTTATTTTTCAGTTTGTATTATTTTTATTATCTCCTTCAAATCTATCAGTCTCAGCGCCATAGCAAGTCCCACGGCTACTACCGCTACCACCGAAAGCGCTATCCACCACTTCAGATGCGGCGTGCAGAACGTGCATCCAACTATGACTAACGCAAAAAACACCAGTTTTAGTATGTAGCCGGCCGAAGGTTTTAATTTAAATATCCTTACCGCTGCCACCACCTGCGCCACAGCCATAAAGCTCTGCGCCGTCAGCGCCGCCCACGCACTACCTGCCGCTCCCCAGCGTGGAATGAGCAGCACGTTGATCAAGGCATTGACCGCCAACGATGTGGCAGCGAAGATATTAAGGCTCTTCAGCCGACCGGCCGCTGTCAGCAGCGTGCCGAAGACGTATGTCGTCGAGATAGGTATTATGCAGAACACCACCACGCGGAACACTCCCGCATAGTCGCTCACATTGTCGTCATAGAACAGCGCCATCAGCTCGCCGTCCATACTTGCAAGGGCGCACGAGGCAGTTACGGCAAACACCATCATCATCGAGAACATCATCCGCACCGTGTCGCCCAACTCAAAGCTCGCCTCCCCTGCCCTCGTCATCTTCGAGAATATCGGCAGCAGCGGCACCGACACCAGATAGGCTATCATCGTCAAAGCGTCGAGCAGACGGAATGCGCCGGCATAGACACCGGCGTTGAAGTCACCAGCACCGTCAGGCGACAGCAGCTGCAGCAGCACTGGGTCCAAACGGTTGTAGCTGGCCATCAGCAGCACCAGAAGCGCAAACGGAAGGCTCTTCTTCAGTATGGCATACGTGAAAGGCTTGTTCCAGTGCAACTTGCGAAGGCCCGTCTTGCGCGCCAGCACCCAAAACGCCAACCCTGCGGTGACAATATAGGCCGCTGTCTGCGCATAGACAAACTTGAATATCGAAATGCCACCGCCAAACGGCGCCCAAAGCATTGTGCCGCAGATGACTATCATCAATATACGGTCCATCACGCTAAGCAAGCTGTCCCACTTGAACAGCAGCAGTCCTTCGAAATTGCTGCGCAGATAGAGTATCATCGAGCTGAGGAACTGATTGAAACTCAGCCACGCCAACAGCTTGAACTGCGTCGCCCCATAGCCAAGCAGCGCCCCTACGCTGAACGTCACAACAACATACAACGCCAGCAGCATCAGCTTGATACTCAGTATGCCCGACAGATGCTTGCCGATAAGCTTGGGATACTGCGCAATATTGCGCGTATTGAAGTTGGTCACGCCCAGGTCAAGCAGTATGTTGAAGATGTAAGTGAGATTGAAGATGGCAATATAGAAGCCGTACATCTCGGTGCCAACGGCGTTCTGCACTCCGACCTCGATGCCGAGCAGCCAGAACGGTTTGACCAGCAGATTTGCCAGCAAAACCCAGAACAATCCCGTTAGCAGCGACTTCTTCATTTCGACAACTCCAATTTCTCTTCAAAATCCCAATTGGCACGAATGTCCAGTGTCTTAGGCAGATACACCACGCGCTCGGGCTGGACTCCGGCAGCGAAATTGCCTGTGTCCCACTTGCCGTTGCGGTTTTCGTCCACTATGGCACGAACACGGTATTTGCCTGGTTTCAAGTGCGGGAAAAATGTCTTGATTACATTTGTATATGCATTCTCCGAGACCACTACCGTTCCCTTCTCGTCAAGCAACTGAACAATAGCTATATAATCGGGCGGCAACAGCAGAGTGGTGTCCCTAATCTCCACCGTCAGATTGCCGTATTCTTCCGCCTTTGTAACGCTGACAGCCACACTCAACGAATCATTGCCCTTTCCATAAATATCTTTGAAACAACCCTTTGAAACCACTACTTCGTACTTCTCGCCCTGTTTGAAGTCATACACAATTCTCGCCTTCATCAAGCCACTGTCCACCACAACAGCACAATACATCAGGCTGCTGTCCTTCAAGCATTTGACCTGCACTAATGAGTCCCTTGCCCCACTTTCGCCGCCAAGTGGTGTATTGAACACCAAAGACAATGTATCAAAGAAAGGCAATGTCTTGTGATTCAGATTCATCTCTAAGCCGCTGCCAAGCTGCATCTGGGCCATTGCTGTTCCCTTGCCCTTTTTGGGACGCCACCGCAGCTGCAACGTGTCGGCAATGCCCGATTTGTCGCTCACCACAAGCCGCAGCGAGTCGCACTTTTCACGAAAAGTCCACAGTGTCAGCGTGTCGCGTCTGGCATTAAGCCGCCACATTACCTTCTCGCCACCTGCATCAACAACAGGCGCCTCCATCGGCAGAAGTGTCGTCAGTCGCACCTTGCCCGACGCCGTGAAATCGCTGCCCGTGACGCGCTGCTTGTCGGCATTGGGGGTAAATATCAGCAGTTCTACAGGCTCCGTGTCGGCGGAACTGCGCAGAACGGAATCCACCATCACACTGTCTTTCATATTCTTCGATTCAACCTCTCCCATCGCAAAAGCCACACTCTCACCTGGCTCTATATGCTGGTTCTTATTCTCGTCAACCACAGCGAAAATCCTATACTTACCAGGAGCCATATAGTTGAAAACGAACGAACCATCTTTGTTGCAGCGTGTGGCATAGGCCAGCTTGGGCGCAGTTGCAGCGCTGTCGCCATATGTCGCCATAAAACGCTCAGCGTCAGCCAGCGACATCAGCCAAACACTCACAGCCTCTTCGCGCGGCTCGAAAGTCATCGCGTCGACAACACGTCCGCGCACGGTCATACTGTCGATATAACTGCCCGTCGAGAAGACATATTCGAGCGAAGGCAACAGATTGCCCTCGTTGAAGTCGGCTATAGCATCCTTGAACTGAAACAGATAGGTCGTGTTCTCAGCCAGAGTGTCCTTGATCTTGACTTGCACGCCACGCCCTTTTGTCTTGATTTCGGGCTTGTTTTTAAGAGGTGGCGACACAAGTACATTGTTGTCGGCATCCTTCAGTACAACATACTCGTCGAACTCTATATAGAACTGATTGTCCGCAAAACTGAGCGTACGGTTGTCGGGCACTGTCCGTTTCTGAACCGGCGGCGTAACATCCTTAGGACCGCCGGTCGGCATACCCTGCTTGGCACAGCCTGTCAACAGTACTGCGAGAAGAAAAAAAATCGACAAAAAATGTTTATGATGCATTTGCTATGTTTCAATAATAAATAAATATAACGGCAGATAACTTCACATATTGCCCGAAATCATAAAAAGTCAAAAAAAAGCATTTACGCAAAATAAAAACCACACGATGCCGTTAATATGGCGTGCTTATAAAATTTCAAGATGTATTTGAGGGCTTCAACCTAACGGTCGAAGCCTTTTTTAATATCTAGCCAGACTTTCCCCCAGTTGCGACCATCTACCAGACAGTCATTTTACCCGGAATTGAATCGATACTGGAAATGACTGACAGCAAAACTGTTGTGTATGTTTCTGTTTCACGATGATTCAAAAGTTTCAAATAGGTGCAAAAACACTGTTTTCGGTATACATTCCCTGGCATATGTACAGTACTTGTACAGTACTTGTACAGTATATGTACGCTTCTGAAGCGTACACATACTGTACATATACTGTACAAGTACTGTACATATGCCTTTGAAGGTATATGCTATGCACCTTTTTTGTACCTAAAAAGACACCGTGAAACACCGGTGCCCGCAACTTGCTGGTTCACATTTTACAACCGTT
>JAEEGF010468425.1_pt1 | contig 12063 bp, 11 predicted proteins | sample 9134171 | NCBI WGS metagenome assembly JAEEGF01 (sample SAMN16246542, study PRJNA631951) | gut metagenome | biome: gut microbiome; feature: rumen; material: AP-attached | host: Bos | place: Iran: Karaj | collected 2018-10 | reverse complement strand
CCACAACTCGTCGCGGAACTTCGGATGCGCGATGCCGATCAGGCTCTCCACGCGCTCCTTGATGGTCGCGCCGCGCAGATCCGCCACGCCGTACTCGGTAATGATCAGATCCGCGTCGTTGCGGGAGAGGCTGACGGCCGCGCCGGTCTGGAGCTGCGGAACGATCTTGGAGACCTCGTGGCGCTCGCCGGTGGCCTTGTCCTTGATCATGGCCGTGGAGTAGAGTGCGATAATCGAGCGTCCGCCCTTGGACATCTGCGCGCCGATGGCGGTATCCGCCTGGCCGCCCGTGCCGGAGAACTGGCGAGAACCGATCGACTCGCTGGCGCACTGGCCGGTCAGATCGACCTCCAGACTCGTGTTGATCGAGATCTGATTGTCGTTCTGGGCAATGGTATAGGGATCGTTCACCCATGCACCGTCGTAAAGCGCCACGCCGGAGTTGTGATCGCAGAATTCAAAGAGTTCCTTGCTGCCGAGGATCATCGTGGCGACCATCTGCCCGCGGTTGATGTTTTTGCGCTTGTTGGTGACAACACCCATCTTGACAAGCTCCGCCATGCCGCTAGTGATCAGCTCCGTGTGGATGCCGAGATCGTTCTTTTCCTTCAGGTACTCGGCCACGGCGTTGGGAATACCGCCAATGCCAAGCTGCAGGCAGGCGCCATCGGGCACGTACTGGCTGATCAGACGGCCGATCTCGCGGTCCTTGTCGTTGAAGGGCACGTCGGGAAGCGTGGGAACAGGATAATCCGCTTCCAGAAGATAATCCACGTCCGTATAGTGAATCACAACATCACCATAGACAAAGGGGAAATTCGGGTTGATCTCCAGGATCGTGATATCCGCGGCCTCCATCATGCGGCGCTCATAGGTGTTGGAGGTAGACAGAGAAATGAAGCCGTTTTTGTCCGGCATGGAAGCCGATGCGCAGAAAATATTGGGCTTGTTGCGATACAGCCATTTGGTGGCTGCAAAATGCAGGTTGTTCGGAATGTAAGACATATTGCCCTGCGCGTGAGCCTTGCGCAGCGGCGTCGCGTAAAACCAGCCGTCCACGCTGAAGTTCTCCGCATATTCGGGTTTGTAGAACTCGCAGGTATGAGACGGGTTGCAGTTGACGATCCGGATGTCCTTGACCTTGTCGTTGAGCGTATGGATGTTCTCCATGATCAGGCCCGCCTCGGCCGCGCCGAGGCCCGTGACGATGGTATCGCCGCTTTTTACAAGCGACAGAGCCTTTTCCAGAGAGATGATTTTAGACGTATAATCCATGATCTGTCCTCCGATTTTTTGCATTGGGCTGCGGCAGATGCCGCAGCCCTATCCGATTATGACACAGTTACTTGATCGTTGCAAGCACGTCGTCGAGGCTCATGATCGGGCTGACGACCTGCAGCTCGTAGTAGCCGCTCTCGCCCGGCTCAAGGGAGATGGTGTTCAGCGCCAGAGAGGTGATGGCCAGACGGTCGCCGTTGTGGAAGTTGATCTCGCCGCCCATGGGGATCATGAAATCGACTTCTTCCATCACGTCGTTGAAGTTGGCCCAGTTGAGCTCGAGGCCCTGATCGTGCAGAGCCTGCAGCGCCTGGACGAAGAGGCTGCCGGCGATGTAACCGGCCATGGCGTAGGAGTTAAGGGCGTTGTCGTTGCCGGAGCCGCCGTTGGCAAGCTCCCAGGCGCTCATCGCGGCGTAGAAGCCGTAATAGCCCGCCATGCCTTCTTCCGTGCTGGTATCGAGCCACGCGGTGGAATACACGCGGCGGTCGGCGGTCACGGAGCCGTTCTCGACGAAAGCGCCGAGCGTGACGGCGGAGGCGTTGACATAGGAGGTGACGACGTTCGCGTTGAAGTTCGCGTCGCGCATGGAGGACATGAGGATCGCGAGCGGGGCCTGATTCATGCAGGCGATGACCACGTCGCAGCCGGCGTTCTTCAGAACGTTTACCGCGGCGGAGTAATCGGTAGCCGCCGCGTCGACTTCCTGATAGACGATGTCGGCGTTGAGGGTCTCGTTCTGCTTCTGCACACCGTAGAGCAGGCCAACGCCCGCGTCGTCGGTGGTAGAGATCACGCCGATCTTCGTGCCGCCAAGTCCCATACCGCCCTCAACAGGAGCAAGCGCACGGGCCAGCAGCACGCGGCCTTCGGAGTTGTAGATGGGCTGCACGGGGTAAATGACCTTGTCGTTGCCGGTCGCGCCTTCCTGATAGAGTTCAGCGATACCGGTTGCGGCATAGACCATGGGGATGCCCATCTGTTTGAGGTAGTCGAGCGTCGCACCGACGGTATTGGTGCCGAAGTGACCGACAATGGCGAAGACATGGTCGGTCTCAACCAGCGTCTGCGTGTAGGTCAGGCCCTGAGCGGCGTCAAAGCCGTCGTCATAGTGGATGAGCTTGATTGCGCGGCCGTCAAAGCCACCGGCATCGTTGTAGGCCTTGAACGCAGCTTCCATGCCGGCGTTGAACGGAATGCCGACCGTGGCGAAAGCGCCGGTCGTAGCCGCCGTGTTGCCGACGAGGATCGTGGTGTCGTCCACGCCCTGCACCGGAACGAAAGGCGCGTAGCCGTCGCCCGCGGGCGCGGGCTCGTCAGCGGGAGTGTCGGCGGGCTTGTCCGCAGGGGTGTCGGCGGGCTTGTCCGCCTGGGTCGGCTGATCTGCGGGTTTGTCAGCCGGGGTGCTCGTCTCGTTGGTCAGGCCGCCGCAGGCCGCCATAGAGAGGCAGAGTGCCAGTGCGAGCAGGAGTGCCAGCAGTTTTTTCATGTTTGTTCCTCCTTGTTTTTTTTCCTGTTTTCTTCATCGCTTTCGCGACTGATTACGTTTTTTTGTTGCCGAGATAGGCCTCAATCAGCTTCTCGTCGTGGATAAGCTCTTCTGCCGGGCCCTGCATGCTGATCTTGCCGAGCTCCAATACATAGGCGTAATCCGCGATTTTGAGCGTTGCGAGCGCGTTCTGCTCCACGATCAGGATCGTGGTCCCCTCGCTGCGTATCTCCTGCAGCGTGCGGAAGATGTCCTTGATGACCAGCGGCGCGAGGCCCAGGCTCGGCTCGTCGAGCATCAGCAGCTTGGGACTGGCCATGAGCGCTCTGGCAATGGCAAGCATCTGCTGCTCGCCGCCCGAGAGGGTTCCGGCCTGCTGGCGCAGTCGCTCCTCCAGCCGCGGGAACAGCGTGAGGACGCGCTTCATATTCTTCTCGGTCTCCGCGCGGGAGCGGATACAGTAGGCGCCGGCGCGCAGGTTTTCCTCCACCGTCAGCCCGGCAAAGACAAGGCGGCCCTCCGGGGACATATTGATCCCCATGCGAGCGACCTTGCAGGCCCGAAGCTGGGAGATTTCCTGCCCGGCGAGCTGGATGCTGCCGCCGCTGGGCTTGATGACGCCGCTGACCGTGCGAAGCGTGGTGGTCTTGCCCGCGCCGTTGGCGCCGAGGAGCGCGACGATACCGCCCTCTTCCACCGTGATGTCGATCCCCCGGACAGCCTGGATGGGGCCGTAGTTGACCTTGAGGTTTCTGATTTCAAGCAGTGCCATCGTCATCCTCCTCTACGCCGAGATACGCCTGCTGTACGTTCGGATCGGTCTGGATCTCCTCGGGCGTGCCGAAAGCCAGCAGCTTGCCGAAGGAGATCGCGCAGATCCTGTCGCAGACGTCCATCACCAGACCCATGTCATGCTCGACCAGCAGGATCGTGCAGCGATATTCGTCGCGGATGCGCCGGATCAGCGACGCAAGCTCCGCGGTCTCCGCGTCGTTGAGGCCGGCCGCCGGCTCGTCGAGGATAATGAGACGCGGAGAGCACATCAGGGTGCGCGCGATCTCAATTTTCTTGAGGATGCCATAGGGCAGGCCGAAAGCGTACGCGCCGGAAAAAGCGGTAAGTCCCATGAACTGCAGGACCTTTTCGGCTTTGCGGCGGATGATCTCCTCTTCGCGCCGCAGCTTTGGCAGATGCAGCGCGCTGGCCGCGATCCCGGAGGAATACTGGCGGTGTCCGGCGATCAGAAGGTTTTCCAGTACCGTCAGCTCCGGCACGACCTCAACGTTCTGAAAGGTTCTGACAATGCCGTGCAGAATCACGTCATGTACTTTCTCTTTCGTCAGGTCCAGGACTTCGTTTTCTCTTCCGCGGAACACCAGCGTTCCGCCCGTAGGCTTGTAAAACTGAGTGATGCAGTTGAAAACCGTGGTTTTGCCCGCGCCGTTCGGACCGATCAGGCCGAAGATCTCGCCCTCGCGCACATCGAAGCTCAGTCCGTCGACAGCCTTAACGCCGCCGAAGTACATTTTGAGGTCCTTTACGCTCAGGACAAGGCCCTCTTCCAGCTCGGCGCGCTCCGTCGATGCCGCGCCGGATTCCAGTCGCCGCTCGACCTCCCGGAGACGCTTTCGCGCCTGACTGATCTTTTCATCGAACCTGGCTCGGATCGCTTCGGCGGCGGAGCTCTCTTCCGCTTCGTCCGCGGGCGGGACGGGAAGCTGTCCCTGTGCAGGATTGGGCAGGTCTGAGAGCTCTGCGGCCGTTTTTTCACGAATACGCTCCAGGCGCGCCGTATGCGCATCGGCAAGCGCCTCGTTGTCTTTATCGCTCAGCAGATAGCCGCTGAGCAGGATTTCCTTGCGAAGCGCCGCATAGCGTTCGTTTTCCTCACGCAGCCGCTTCTCTGTGATCGCACGGCGGATCTCGTCCGCGCCGAGCTTATCAAAATTTTTATCTGCCAGCTCCCGCCCGGCAAACCGCGCGCGCTCAGCCGAACGCGCGGCTTTTTTGGCCGCGGCCTTCTCGATCTGCAGTTCGCGCGCCGCTTCCAGCATCCCGATCTCAATGCGCAAACGTCTGGCCTTTTCCAGAAGGCGCCGCTCAGCTCTCGTTGCCGACATAGTCGCGGATCCTCCTTTCGACCCGCTTGCGGCGCAGCCAGAGGCGCAGGGAGCTGAGCATCTGGGCAAAGCCGCCGGGGAAAAACATCACCACAACGATGATCAAAAGACCGGTGATCATGGTGATAAAGGCCGGGTTTTCAACAAAGAAACGGATCTTGCTGAGGAACATGGACTGCAGGCCGTAGATGATGAAAGTGCCGAAGGTCGTGCCCCAGAGCGACTTGGCGCCGCCGATGATGACCGCGCCGAGAATATTCAGCGACGTGCTCAGCGTGAGCAGCGTCGAGGTCGCGGTGGTCATGTTGCGCACGTACATCATGTACAGCAGGCCGCCCATCGCCGCGTAGATCGTGGAGATGACAAAGGCGAGCAGCCGATATTTCATCAGGCTGATGCCCATCGCCTGAGCGGCCGAGGTGCTGTCCTTCATGGCCAGCATCGCACGGCCGACGGGGCTGCGGATGAGATTGGAGGTCAGCGCCATGAGAATAATGAAAGTGGCCGTAATCAGAAGATAGACGGCTTTCTCGTTGACGTTGACGCCGAATAAAACGATGTTGTTGATGTTGATTTTGATCGTCGCCTTGAGCACCATCAGCAGGCTTCGGATGATCTCCGCCAGCGCCAGCGTCATGATCGCCAGATAGATGCCCTCTATCCGAAGCGAAATGAAGCCGACGATCACGCCCAGCGCGATCGACACCGCGAGCGTCACAAGGAGTGCGACATAGTACGGCGCGCCCATGCCCTCGATCAGATAGAAAGCCACATAGGAGCCAAGGCCGATAAAGCCGGCCGTTCCCAGCGAGGCGAGGCCGGAGTAACCCAGCAGCAGGCAGAAGCCGATCGCCACGATCGCGTAGATCAGCGTGTTGCCCAGCGCATAGGCAAAGGCCGAGGAGATCATGCCGCCAAGCGCCAGAAACTGCACGAGCGCGAGCACGACTCCGACCAGCGCGATCTGCGCCAACGGATTGGCAAAAACCGCCCGAACATTTCCGCCTACGGTCTTTTTTGCGCTTTCCGGGTATGCGGCGCTGAGATATTCCTGTTTGATATCCATAAATCACCTCATACCTTCTTGACGGTCTTCTTGCCGAACAGCCCTTCGGGTTTGATCAGAATGGCAATCAGCAGCAAGACGTAGACAATGACCATCTGCCAGCGGGAAATCCCATAGAAGCCCTTGAAGTTGGCCAGAAAACCGACACAGCTCGCGGCAAGCGGGATCAGCACGGCGCCGATGACCGGCCCGTAAAAGGTGGAGAAGCCGCCAAGGATACAGGCCAGAAAAGCGTTGACCTGGATCGTCGTCATAAAGCCCGCGGAGATGGACGTGCCGCCTCCGGCGTACATGACGGCTGCCAGAACGCCGAGGCCGCAGGCCAAAGCCCAGGAGATCGCGGTGATCACATGCGTGTCGATGCCCATGAGCTCTGCCGTAAATTCGCTCGAGGCCGTGGCGCGTACGCCGAGACCCCACTTGCTGAATTTCAGCAGCAGAAACAGAACCGCAAGTATGACGACGGTGATGCCCAGGCAGATCAAAGCATGCTTGGTGATGACGATCTCGCCGCCCATCGCGGGGATCACGAAGTTCGGAGAGGTCTTGGCCTTGACCGTGTTGTAGAAGGCTTCAAACGGGATCCGCTCAGGCGTTCCGAATATGAGCGGGATGCCGCCGAAGAAGAGCGATACAAAGCCCATCGTGATGATCTGCTTCCCCAGTTCGTTGACATGACGGCCCTTGCGGAAAACGAGCAGGTCGATGAACACGCCGATCGCGACGCCGACAAGGATACCGCCGAACACGCCGAGATAGACCGGGACGCCCTTCTTATTCAAGAGGTCGGCGACGACATAGCAGCCGAAAGCCGAGATCGCGCCCTGGGCAAAGTTCGCCGTTGTGGAGGTGCGGAAGATGATCGTGACGGCGAAAGCCGCCAGCGCCGTTACGCACATGCTCAAAAGCGAACCGCAAATGGTTGAAAGAAAGGAAATGAACAAAAAATCAACCCCATTGAATCACGTTTGCCGCCCAGGTATAGCCGATGCCCGCCGCGATCATGCAGACGACGGTGCCCGGCTTGACCTTGCCTGCCTCAAGGCCGAGCTTGAGAGACAGGATCTGGTCGACCTGGCCGACGTGGCCATAGTTTTCAAGATAAATGGTCTGGTCCTCCGTGAGGCCGAGGTCCCTGAGCATGCCGAGATGCCCGGAACGCTTGATGTGCAGGATGTCGAGATAGCCGATGTCCTCGCGGGTCTTGCCGGACTTGCGCAGCGCCTCGTCGATGCAGTGATACCAGTTCGGCATGGAGACCGTGTTCAGCAGGCCCTTCATCTTCGGGGAATCCATCAGACGGAGCATCCCGAACTCTTTCACGTTCTCCGCGGTGACACGTTCCGTAATGCCGCCGACTTTAGAACCGCAGGTATGGACGACCGAGCCGTCGGACATGATGTGCGTGCCGAGGAGCTGGTTCTTCTCGTAGCCCTTCTGCAGGATCACCGCGCCGCCGCCCGCGGCCAGGTTGAACATGAAGGACACGCCGCTGTCGGTGAAGTCAATGAAGTCGCAGTTGCGATAGCCGCCCGCGACCAGGATCGTCTTGACCTCGTCGTCGGCGATCAGGATATCCTTGGCCAGCTTCATGGCCGAAACCGTGGTGCAGCAGCGGTTCTGTACATCGATGCCCCAGGCGTTCTTTGCGCCGATACGGTCCTGAATATAGCAGGCGGAAGTCGTGAGAGGATACTCCTTCCACTCCTCGCCAAAGCAGAGGATCGCGTCGATGTCCAGCGGGTCGATGCCTGTGTTCTTCAGGCAATCGAGAGCGGCCAGCGCGCCCATCTCCTGCGTGCCGTCGCAGGGTTCGTCGGAAGGAACGTACTTCTGAATTATGCCCAGTTTGTTCTTAACGGCGTCCTCGCTCCAGACGCCTCCGGTAGCGTCGGAAATCTCTTTTGCCGTCATGATTTTCTTCGGAAGATAAACGCCAATGCCTACGATGCCTACAGGAACTTTTTCACTCATGAAATTGTCCTCCTTACATTTGGTGAGTTTTAATTCACATGAACCGCCATTCATGTACTATTGTTATTTTATCAATAGGATTCTTCATTGTCAACGAAATAACGCACCCTAAAGGCTTGACGAATTGTACAAAATTACGACTATTTTTTTGGCATTGACTTCAAAAGCCCTCTGTGTTACCATGCGAATATGAACCGCCGTTCACGTCTTTCTTTTCATCTTTTCTTTAGGAGGATTATTATGAAAGGCATTACTATCGGAGAAATGAAAATCGGCGACAGCGCCTCTTTCACCAAGACCATTTCCGAAACCGACGTGTATCTGTATGCCGGCATCAGCGGCGACTTCAACCCTGCTCACGTCAACCAGACCGAAGCTGAAAAAGGCATGTTCGGCAAGCGGATCGCCCACGGCATGCTTTCGGCAGGCCTGATTTCTGCCGTGCTCGGTACGCTGCTGCCCGGTCCCGGCACCATCTATATGGGGCAGGAGCTCCGCTTCACCAAGCCCGTTGCCATCGGCGATACCATCACGGCCACGGCCACGGTGGCTGAACTGATCCCCGAGAAAAATCGCGCCATTCTTGACACCGTCTGCACCAATCAGAACGGCGATGTTGTCATCAAGGGCAAAGCGACTGTTATGCCGCCGAAAGCGTAATTGCCGCGAAAAAAACAAGACGCCGAGCGTTTTTCCATTGCTCGACGTCTTGTTTTTTGGTTTTTGTTGAGATTTCGTTGTGAGAATAGCTGCTGTCAGTATTGAGAAATACTACTGTACAGAAATTGATCAGTCGGTTTTCTTTTTGGAAGATAAAGACAGTGAGCAAAAAAAATGAAAGAAAAAGGAGGATACAAAAATGCGCAAATTCGGAAAGACGAGCAAATTGCTTATCTCTTTACTGGCAGTAGTTTTGATTATGTCTTGCTTTGCAGGGACAGCCTTTGCCTCGTACTCAGATAGCACATATTACAACACAGGTTGTCTCACTGCATACGAAACAAACACTCTGGTTGCTCTTTCGCTTTTAAAGGGAGATGTTGTTGTAATGACTCCCGACGACAATGATTTCTATGTTGGAGAAGAAGCCGAGCAAATGATTATCGATGGAGACGTAAATATCATCTCGATCGTTGGTGTTGGGAGCAGCGTAATTGGGACGGCAGCTTTTGCCAAGCATATAGCTATCATCAAAGATGAACCGGTAGCAGGTATTGTCGTTGGTTACGGAGATGGTACGATTTATACCGAGGGAACTCAAGGGTATTATATCGGAAGGCCCTCGAATATTGCTGGTGTATACTATACAGAACCTGCATCGCAGAAACTGGTTGACTTGTACGAAGCGGGCGCGAGACCGACTCTGCTGGTCGGGCATAGCAAAGGCAATATGGATCTTGCAAATGCGCTTTTCAAAATGTATAACGAGGGGCATCAGTCATGGTACTCTGGCGTAGCAGTAAAGACCTTCGGATGCGGCGTCTATGTGCCGTCTGGAGTAGGCTCATTCAATCAGTATATTGGAACAAATGACTCCTTGGGCTATTACAACACGGTAAACTGGTCTAACATGACATATGTTTTTGGCAGATACCATACCACCAATCCGTTCTACGCATATACCTATATGACAATCCAAAACTATTTATAAATCAATCTACAGCGCAGGTTTTATTCCGATTTGTTCTACGTGAATAGAGTAACTTGGGCGGACGGAAGCTTTTTGGGCTTCCGTCCGCTCAAGTAGACTGAAAAAAGTACTATACAATTATCAGCATATTGAATGCAACTTCTCTTTCCACCGCTCGGAAACTGTCCTTTCTTGTAAACATGCATTATGAAATGGTCCGAACAGATCATGATATTCTGTTCGGACCCTGTTTCTATATTTCCTTCATTTGCCCATCTGTCAGCACGTCCAGCATGATCTTCGCGCCGAGCTTGAACGCGTAGCAGAAAGTTTCACAATCCGTGAGGACCGAGACCTCGCGCTGGGCGTCCATAAAGTCCTCAAAGAGCTTTTTCTCGTCCTTGTTGAGCGAGGCCGTCAGTACGTCGCTGACCTTGACGACTTCATCCAGTGCTTTGGCATACTGGCTGTTGCGCTTAAAAAAGCGCTCATTGGGGCGGATGTCACCGAGGTAGAGGTCTTCAAGAATTTGCATCCTGTGCCTCCTCGGGATAAACAAGCTCGTTCAACACGATCTCCTCGGCGCAGCTGCGGATGTTGTTCATGCGACGCACCCATTCCATTTGATCGGCAGCCTTGAGCGCTTCGGTCACGCCCTCTTGCTTTGCCAACTGCCGGGTGAGAAGCTCCATGCGCTCTTCGCAGGCCTGGTCGATCTCGGACAGATGCTCATACAATTCGTCGTTGAGGAGCATCGCAGAATAAATCACTGGCCGATGCTCTTTCAGATACCGTTTCCGCATCCGGCCATACTTGCCGAGCGGTTTGCTATCGGTTTCTTCGAGGGTCAGGTTAGGCAAGAGCACATCGCCAAAGCGCGTATAAGTCCCGCCATTCTGCTCAAAAAAGGATACTGCTGTTTTCATGGATCATACCTCCAAATCATATTTGGAAGCATCGTAAGCGTGAGTTTCAGCTTTTTGTATCCTTAACTAAATGAATCCCCTACCGGTTTCACGGTAGGCTGATTGCCGCGTATGGGGAAAACCTGAAGGATGATCAGTTTGTTGATCGCTTGAGCAGGGTGTCTGTCCGGGAGATAATCCGAACGGCAAAGGATCGCCACGCTGGAACACAAGGTTACGCAGAAGCTGTTCTCCTCCAGTACAACAAGCGTCTGAAATACCCCCTCCGATGGGATTCACTATCTGGAAGCCTTGCCAAAACGGCTGAGCCACCAGCATCCGAAAAGCCCGAATATGTCGAGGAAGACGGGTACATCGTCGATCCTGAGACTGGTGATATCATTCAAGAACCGGAAGATGAAGACGATGACTTTTATGGGGATGAAGAAGGCGTTCCAGATAACTCAGGTGCGCTGCCCAGTGCTGATCTGCTGGATAATCTGGCATTAAGGGAACCATGATAAGCTCTCTCCTCCGTACTTGAGCTACTTTTTTTTGCTGCATTTTCATTCTTTAGGACGACTAATGTAATTCTTCGGGGCGTGTTTATTAGATCCCAAAACCCCTATAATTAGTGTCGGAATGAGATTTGTCATTCCAAAGGAGGGGTTTGCTGTGGATACCGTCTCATTAGGTAGTAGAATTCGTGAAGTCCGCGAGGCGCATGGGTTAACGCAAGAAGAGCTCGCTGCAAAAACTGGAATCAGTATTAAGCATCGGCCCACCAAGCCATAAACGCGCTTCTGGGTGCGTTCGTGGCTTGACGGGCCGATTTGTTCAGATAATGTATTCTCTTTCTATGGTCACCCCGCACTTGAAGCGGATCTCTATACTTTCTTCCTTTACGACGATCGTTTCGACCAGTGCCTTCATGATGCTTCCATCATCATCGTTCATGAGGTCTCCGTTCTCAGCGTGCTCTTTGAAGGCGTCCAGCCACAGCCGGATTGCTGCATATCGGTTCTCCGCTGTCCGGTCCTGCTTCCTCTGCTCTTCCAGAGCTTTCAGTTGTTCTCCGAATGCTTCTAGCCGCAGCTGATACTCTTCTTCCGTTATCGCCAGCCGCTGTTTCTGCCGGTGCAGCGTGAGGACCTCTTCTTGTATTGCTATGATCTGCTGATCGACTGTGTTTGAAGCGGCATCGGAGTGCATCGCTTCCATGGCGCTTTGCTCTATCATTTCGATGATTTCTTCGGAGCCATCGAGCAGCGATTGCAACGCTTCGAGGTATGTCTTCTGAAGCACTTCTTCATTGACGTGATGACTGTCGCACACAGCTCTGCCGTTGATGATCCTGTTTGCACAGCCCCAGGCAGGCACGCGTTTCCCGCTCCCGACCTTTCGCAGGTGTCGGCGCAGCCGAGAGCCGCATGTGCCACATACCAAGATCCCGCTGAAAGGGTACTTGCTCGAGTACCTTGTTCTGCCAACCGCCTTCTGTTTGTCATTCTGCCGCCGATCCATTTCCTCCCTCGCGAGTTCGAAGGTTTCCGCATCAATAATCGCCGGATGTGTATTTTCAACATAGAACATAGGTGACT
>JAEEGF011235306.1_pt1 | contig 12064 bp, 7 predicted proteins | sample 9134171 | NCBI WGS metagenome assembly JAEEGF01 (sample SAMN16246542, study PRJNA631951) | gut metagenome | biome: gut microbiome; feature: rumen; material: AP-attached | host: Bos | place: Iran: Karaj | collected 2018-10 | reverse complement strand
TGTATGCCTCGCTGCCGCTTTTTGAATTCGGTCCCGAGGGCGGTTCGTTTGAGTTTGACACTGACCCCACCAAAGAATATAAGTTCACCGTAGATGGCGCCGACTGGGTTAAAGTCTCCACTTTGGAAGGCAATCCTGCAAGGCGCATAATCACCGTGGACAAGAGCTTGTCGGGCGAGGGGCGCACTGCTTCGCTGACCATCAGCCGCGGCAATGCAAAGAAGACTCTCGATTTTTCCCAGGCGGGAGTTGCGCCTGAGTTCTCTGCCCAAGAGTTGAGGTTTGCCAGCGCTGGCGGCAGCCAGATCCTGAGTGTGACCGGCAGCGTGGAATACACCCTGGTTCCGCCCGAAGATGCACCCTGGTGCACCGTGGCAGCCGCAGAAGATGGCGGCTATATCGTCACCGTCGCTGCCAATGACGCCGAGCAGTCCCGCACCTGCCGGATTGGTTTTGTAAATAAGGAATATGAGGTCAGCGAGACTGTCACGGTGCTCCAGGCGCAGAAAGACGCTTTTGATGTTAATCCTCAGTCTTTCTCGTTCGGCCCAGAGGGCGGCAAGGCTGAGGTGGACATCCACACCAATATAGGCTACACTTGCGAGTCAGATGCTTCGGAATGGATAAGCGGCGATGCCGGCACCACCGGCGGCAAGCGCGAGTTCACCGTGGCCCTCAATGACTCCGGGAATGCTCGTCAGGGCCGCCTGACATTCACGGCAGACGGTTTTGAGAAGATTGTTTCAATAGATCAGGAGGCGGCTTTTATCGCCGCATCGCAGCACAGTATTGAATATAATGACCAGCCGTTTGAGGGCTCGTTTGAGGTGTCGGCCAATGTACCGTTCCAGGCCAAGGCGCAGGGTGACGAGTGGTTCTCTATGGAGGTGTCCGGCACAAACGTCACCTTCTCCGCCACCGAAAACAATGAGTGGGGCAGCCGCCTGGCTGAGATAGTGTTGTACAACAGCACTTACAAGGCCTCCGACACAGTATACGTCCGTCAGGGCGCCAAGTACTATCTGGATATCAAGCAGATGGAGTTTGACCTTACTCCCGCCGGAGGCACGGTGGCTCTTGAAGTTTCTTCCAACAAAGAGTACACATACTACATAGAGGGGTCGCCCGACTGGATCTCCGAAGTTTCGCCGCTGGTATTCGAGGTTGCACCAAATCTGGACAGCCAGGCAAGGGACGTCAGGATTGTCTTCGAGCAGAACGGCAAGAGCAAGAGTGTGAGCATCTGGCAGGACGCCCCGGCGCTTGTGGTAAGTCCTGCAAGGCTTGAATTTGCCGCAGCCGGCGGAGAGGGCGCCATTTCCATCACCGGCAATGTCGGCTTCACGGTGTCGCAACCTTCTGAAGAGTGGGCCCAGTGCACCGGCACGGCATCTTCCTGCACCGTATCGGTAGCGCCTAATCCCGAGCCGGAGATGCGCAGCTGTACCATAGAAATATCCTCTGCCGAATTTGGCAGGACAGTCACTGTAGAGGTGGTGCAGGCAGCCAAAGGTATATTTGAGCTGCTCACCGACTCGTTCAGTCTTGGGCCGGAGGGTGGCGAAATCACAATTGAGGTCAACACAAATGTAGAATTTACATCTTCTCCCAAAGTCGACTGGATTATAGGTGAAGGGCTTTCTTTCTCGGTTGCGTTAAATGCTTCCGGCGAAGAGAGGGAGGGTATAATAGAGTTTGTTGCCGATGGCTACAATCATATTGTTTCAGTGACTCAGTCCGCCGCCTTTGTGAATGTTGATAAAGATCAGTTGGACTTGCCGGTTGACGGAGGCAGGCGGAGTTTCTCCATTACTGCAAATGTGGGATTTGAAGTCTCCGCACCCGATGAGGACTGGGTATTACTTACTACAGTCTCTGATAATACATATGAGGTGGAGGTGCCTCAGAATGATGGAGAGCAAGTCCGTGAATGTGTAATAGATATCATCAGTGCAGATTATGGCATCGCCAGAAAGGTTACAGTGGTTCAGGATTGTTCTGACTTCTTTGAACTTACCACCACAGAGCTTGAATTTGGTCCCGAGGGCGGCGAGGCGGAGGTGCAATTACGAACCAATACCGATTATACGGTCTCTGTCAGTGCCGATTGGATTACCTATGAGGGGGATTGCAAATTAACTGTGGGCAAAAATGCCACAGGACAGGAGCGGGATGGTACCATAGATTATGAGGTAGCCGGCGAAGTGTATACCGTAGCCGTGCATCAGGGATCAGCCTGGCTCAATATTGATAAGGAGGTCGTTCAGATTGAACAGGAGGGAGGCTCGTTCGTGGTGTCTGCAGAGAGCAACGTGCCTTTTGCCGTTGTAATGCCGCAGGAAGATTGGATATCGGCGGCAGAGCCCACTGAGGATGGTGGTTTTGCGTTCGATGTGGCACAATTTGCCGACTACGGGACGCGCAGTTGCACTGTGTTGTTCAAGGCCGATGATTACAACCTGTCAAGAGCCGTCAAAGTGACCCAAAGTGGTTTGCCTGATCCATTCTCAGTAAAGCAGAAAGAGTATTTTGTTGGTCCTTGCGGAGGTGAGTTGGAGGTTCTCCACACACAATGCAGGGATGTGGATGTCTCTGTTTCTGGCGCCGCATGGATTCGCGAGTTACCCGCCAGGCGCGAAGATACACTTCTTGTGTTCCAGTTGGATAGTATGTTTACCAAATCTACTCGCGAAGCAGTTGTAACAATTGTGGGAGACGGCAGGCCACAGACTGTTTATATCTTCCAGAATCCGCCGATGATGGTGCTTACATATAACGAGAAAAGTTTCCCGGACACCGGAGGCACCCTCTCTATTAATATGATTTCCAACTTCGCGCCGAATTTCTATACAGACCAGGAGTGGGTGAGTGGTTCAGTGGCAGATGATTTCTCTTCAATTTCTTTCACGGTGGCTCCCAACGATACGGGGGTTGAGCGAACTGCCGTTGTTGAGGTAGGACTTAAACAGATGGATTATGTGCAGGAAGTCACAATAACCCAGGCGGCCAACGACCAGATAAATCTAGATCCAGCGCAGATAGATGTACCGTCAGATGGAGGGGAGTACTATGTCACAGTAGACGCCAATGTCTCTTATACTACGATGGCAGTTACCTCGTGGATTTCTTTTTCCTCCACAGAAACGCCTAATTTATATAAGGTAAAAGTGGCTGCAAACACCTCTGCAAAAAGTCGTGCATCCAGCGTTATGTTCAGCGGAGGCAAGGCCACTTCATACCTTAGAGTCAACCAGGCAGGCTATCGCAACCCCGATTATTATTATTCTGAAGATTTCTCCAAAAACCATACATCCGTGAAGATCCAGAGCGCAACCGAAGGTGATGGAATTCCACTGGTGTTGATGGGTGATGCTTTCAGCGATCGGCTGATAGATGATGGTACTTACGAGCGTCAGATGCGCCGGGCGGTGGAGGCCATCTTTGAGATAGAACCATATAAATCCCATCGGAACTTATTTAATATTTGGTATATTAACATAGTTTCGCTGAACGAGATTTATGCCGATGACGCCATCACAGAACTTTCTACCCACTTTGAGCAAGGCAGTGTTGTTACGGGAGACCATTCCGCTGTGAGGTCTCTGGTGATGAACCTGCTAAATCCGCTGTTGATAAAGAATGCCGCAATCGTTGTGCTTATGAATACCGAGACCTATGGCGGGTCTACATATATGTACGATTATATCAGTCAGGACAACAGTGACTGGGGTGTGGGAGAAGCCATTGCGTATATCCCGCTATGCACAAGTGACGAGCAGTTTACAGGGGTCGTACAGCACGAGGTCGGAGGCCACTGCATAGGCAAGTTGGAAGATGAGTATTATTACTCTTCGAGCGGGGCAATTCCCGCCAGCAAGGTTGATTATTACAAAAAATATCAAGCAGCCGGATTTTATCGGAACGTAGATTTCACTTCCAATCCCTCTGAAGTCCTATGGGCAAAATTCCTGACCGACGAAGATTACCAATACGACGGACTGGGCGTATTTGAGGGTGCTTGCATCTACTCGACAGGTGCATACCGCGCTACTCAAGAGAGTATGATGTATCACAACGAGGGTGGGTTCAGTGCTCCTTCCAGAGAGGCCATCTACTACAGGCTCCATAAGATAGCATATGGATCTTCCTGGCAATATAACTTTGAAGAGTTCAAGCAGTACGATGCGATAAACCGCCGCTCATCGCCATCCTCTTCCCAGACCGGGCGCAAGAAATCATCTTCCGCCGTCGGCGCTATGCCTCATCTGCCACCACCGGTGATGTTGAAGCGATAATAATTTGCTGAAATCGGTTTTTTTCTATTCCTTTGCAGCGACGGGGGATTAGCTCAGTTGGCTAGAGCACCTGCTTTGCAAGCAGGGGGTCAAGGGTTCGACTCCCTTATTCTCCACAGATATTTTTTCTAAAAACCCCTTCTAGTACATTCTGAAGGGGTTTTTTCTTGTTTCTGGACTCAAAAAAAATGCACCAAGTGACCAGACTGTCCAATTTTGGTGGGTTCTGGAGAGATGTTTTTATTTGCCAAATATTGATAGAAGGTCTTTATTAGTAAGACCTGTCACAAGTATGTGCTGGCAATCAAATTCTGTTTTCTTCTCTTTGGGTATTCTGTCAATAAAGGTTTGAAAATCTAATTGGCTAAGTTTTCCAGGAAATAAATCTGGTTTTGCAACCAATGCTCTGTTACACTGGATCTCTTTATTATCATTATTAAAAAATGACATTTGGGGAGTATACGGAAGAATAAACTCACCATCTGAAATGCACACATACATAGAAACATACTCTCCATTTAGAGAATAAAAAATGGGGCGAGAGTAGAATGCTCCTATCTGCTGCTTCTCATTCAGATACTGGCTGAAGGCTTGGTAATTCTCAGAATAATTTTGAAGTTGTGTTACAGTGACACATATGGGAAGAGTGGCACAGAAAAGAGTGACATCATCTACATACACTTTTGAAGCATTGCCAAGAAAACTCTTGTTCATGGAAATATCATATTCTTCCATATGTTCTATTTCAGATAAAGCAACCTTGGTATCTTCAACTGTTATACTATCTGATTTCCATAAAGAAGCTATCCTTCTTGACACTTTGTAAAGCATCTGAATATCTTCTTTGGTACAAGGAAGAGGGAGTGCCAGATGAATAGTGTTCTTATTATTCTCAACAACCTGCACACCTCTTCCAATGCAGTTCCCATCATATATAAATGTGAAACGGGATTCACTCTTATGATCTGTCATCCTCATATGCTCATCCAGATATGATACTTTATAAGTACTATCACCAATGATGTCAGCAAGGCTCAGGCTCTTTTTGAATAATCTTGAATTGTAAATGAATACTTCTCTGGCCATAATAGGAATACTTTACACAAAGATAACCACTTGTACAAAGTGCAGCAAAAAAGCCTTTTATTTCTGGTGCATTTTTACCCCTAAAAAGTTGCACCAGGATGAGAAAAGTACTAAATCTTGCATAAAAACACACAAGGGAACCCTTCTGTTAATAGCTATATAAATTGCATTAACCCAGTCATTTACAATGCAATACACACTGATGCATAGTGATGCACAAGAAGGGGAAAAACTTAACTAAACTCCCTTATTCTCCACCAAAAAAGCCGCCTTTCTGGCGGCTTTTTTGTTTCTAATAAGGGTGTCGGAGAATTATCTCATCTCGTAGGTGTTCTCGATGCCGGCCGGCTCTTCCAGAATCAGGCGGGAAACGCGGCCGTCCTTGATGCGGTAGGTCAGTGTCACGGATTTATAACCGCCGCGCGGTATGACACCCGCTGCTGTGATCTTGACCGTCCGGAATCCTGTCTTCTCGGTGACGGAGGTGGTGGCGTTGTTGTCTTCGGCGGCCTGCTTCCAGTTGCCGGAGAGGCAGTTGAGCAGGGTAGAGCGCTGCAGGGCGACCATAGGCACCTTGGTGGCATCCAGTTCGCCGCTTTTGCCCATCAGGCTCATCTTGACCATATTGCCGTCTATTATGAAATAGTCTCCCTCGGGGTCGGAGTAAATCATTGAGAGTTTTTCTTTCCCGTCATAGTCCAGGTGCCCCTTCATAACGGTGGTTTTGCCGGAGACTTTAAGGCGGCGGGTCTGAGTGAAATCAAGGTTGTAGGTCTGCGCAAATGAGGCTGCGGAGAGCAGCAGTGCGCACAAGATAATTGCTATTTTTTTCATTTCTCCAGAGAGTCGAGGTAAGAGACAACATCGCCCACGGTTTCAAATTTTGCCAGGGCCTGGTCGGGAATCACCACGCCGTAGTCGTCTTCGAGACGCATCAGCAGCTGCAGGATGTCCAGCGAGTCGGCGTGAAGGTCGCGCTTGATCTGGGCGTCCAGGGTGATTTTTTCGGGGGCTATGCGCAACTGGCGCGCGAGGATTGTCTTTACTTCGTCAAACATATCGGTTAATATTCGTAGTGTTCGTATTTCAAAATGGTCTCTTCTATCTTGGCAGAGAGGGCGCTGCGCTCCATAAGGTAGGCCTGCTCTATGCATTTTGCCACGGCGGTCGCCTTGCTGCTTCCGTGTCCCTTGACCACCGTTTTGCCGGTGCCCAGCAGCACGCTGCCGCCGTAGTTCTGATAGTTCATAAACTCTTTCTCTTCCATAAACATCCGCTTCATAAGCAGCGCGCCCAGCTTGTAGACGGTGCGGGAGTAGATGTCTTTCTTGAGTTTCTTGAGCAATTCAAGCGCCGTCCCCTCGGTGGTCTTTACCAGCACGTTGCCGGAAAAACCGTCGGCAACCACCACATCGTAGCTGCCGCTTAGCAAGTCGCGGCTCTCCATATTGCCCACAAAATTTATCTCGGAGGTTTCAGAAAGCAAATTGTATGCCTTTTGATGAATCTCGTCTCCTTTTTCTGCCTCCTTGCCCACATTCAGCAGGGCGATCCGGGGTTTTCCGACCCCGTAGACGTGCTGCATATACAGGCTGGACATAATGCCGAACTGGCGCAGCATCTCGGGGGTGACCTCCACGTTGGCGCCGCTGTCGCAGATGCCCACCTTGCCTCCGTCCATAGTGGGGAGGATAGGGCAGAAGGCGGGGCGGATGACCCCTTTCACACGGCCGATTCGGGTTAGGGCGGCTGCCACAAGCGCACCGGTGCTGCCAATCGAAACCATTGCAGAAATGGAATCGTCGTCGCGCAGCATACGCACCGCCTTCATCATAGAACTCTCTTTCTTGAGGCGGATGGCGTTTATGGGCTGCTCGTCGCATCCGATAACCTCCGGTGCGTGGACAATCTCCAGCCGTCCGGCGTCGTACGATGCCCCTTGCAGGCAGTTTTTGATGGCCGATTCATCGCCGGTGAGTATCAGGTGCAGGTCGCCGAACTGCTTAAGGGCAGCCAGTGCCCCTTCTACATTGGCCTGAGGACTGCGGTCGCCGCCAAAGCAATCAAGCAAGATTTTTAACATAGCAGCGGTGCAGTTTTATCTTCTGTTCGTCAAAGCGTTTCCACTGGTTCTGGATGGCGTAGTTGTCTTCCAGGTTCATATTGGTTTCGGCGTAGAGCACGCCCGGCATCCGGAGCATTCTTACCATAGCGGCAGAAATCACCACGCTGATGCCGCGGTTGAGCCATTCGGGATCGACGCCCACCAGCCCCAGGTCCAGAACCTTGGGATGCTTGATGGCGCGCAGCACGCGGATCAGCGCGCCCGGAGTGAGGCGTCCGCCTGAAGGCCGCAATGCATCGCCTACTGCCGGGAAGGCCAGGCCCATACATATCCTCTTGTCGTTTTCGTCCAGCACTATCACCAGATTGTCCTTGCTAAGTATCAGGCTGAAATTGTCCAGCATCAGCTTTTTCATAGCATCGGTGAAGGGGACGGAGCCGTAAATCAAGTCATAAGATTTGTCCAGCAACTCAAAGAAGCCGTCGGCATATTTTGCCAGGTATTCCTTGGTGGTGCGGGCGGTGGCCAGATGCAGCTTGTAGCGGCGCATCACATAGTCGGCCATCTGCTCCAACTCGCCGTCGTAGTCCTTGGCAAGGCGCAGGCGGCTGCCGGTCCAGTCAACCTCCTTGCGGTAGCCCAGCCGCTCCACGAATTCTCCGTAGTAAGGGTAGTTGTAGCTCTCTTCGAAGGTGGCGGGATACTCAAAGCCCTTTACCAGAAGCCCCTCGCGCTCCAGGTCGGAGAATCCCAGCGGCCCCTGCACCTCGTCCATTCCCTGCTCGCGGGCCCAGGCTTCGGCCTTCTCAAACAGCTTGGCCGCAACGTCAAAATCTTCAATGACGTCAAAGCGGGTAAAGCGGCAGCGTTTCTGGTTGTATTTGGCATTGGCGGCGCGCTGGATAATGCAGGAAATGCGGCCCGCCACCTTGCCATCCTTATAGGCGTTGAAATAGACGTGCTCGCAGGTGTCGTTGTACACATAGTCCTTGCGGAATACTTTCTTTTCGTCGGAATAGAGCGCCGGCGTGTAGCACTTGTTGCCCTTGTAAAGCTTCAGCGGGAACTCTATGAACTCCTTCTGCTGCTTTTTAGTGATGACTTGTTCTACGGTTATCATAGCTTAGCGGTGTATTGCGTGGAAGCAGATGCCCAGCGCGTTGGGGCCGCAGTGGCTGCCAATGGTGGGGTTCACGTTGTGTATTATTACATTCAAATCGTCACCGAACTTCTCTTTGAGCTGGCGCTCGGCCTCTGCGGCGATTTCGGGAACGTCGGTGTGGCCTATGAGCACGCGGTGGCCTTTAACATCGTCTCCAAGCTCCACCACGTAGTTCACCAGACGGGCGATGGCCTTGGCGCGGCCGGTCTCCTTGCCTATGGATACCATTGTGCCGGTGTCGTCCAGATGGATGATGGGACGGATGCCTATAAGGCCGCCCATAGTGGCCGCCAGACCGCTCACACGGCCGCTGCGGCGGAAGAATTTGAGGTCGTCGGCAAAGAAGTACATCGGGAACTTGGGCACTTCGACCTTGGCCCATTCCACAATCTCTTCCACTGTCTTGCCAGCCTTCAGAAGGTCGGCAATCTCCAGCACGATGTTATATGAGAGGGCGGTGATACCTTTGGTGTCGATATGGGTGAACTTGCGTCCGGGATATTTTTCCAGCAACTTGTTCACGGCCATTTCCATAATGTTGAAAGTATTGGAAGTGGCGGCGGAGAAGTGGACATAGAGTATGTCGTTGCCCGCAGCGAATTCGGGTTCGAAAGTCTCTACATAGAACTCCTCGCTCATTGCGCTGGTGGTGGGCATAGTGCCGCGCCTGAGCATATCGTAAAAAGCGTGAGCGTCAAACTCTTCAAAATCCACGTAGGGACGTATCACCTTGTCGCCCACTGTGTAGGGCATACTAATCATTTTGATGCCATACTCGGCGCACTCTTTGGGGGTAATGTCGCAATCAGTGTCAGAAAAGAATGTCAGCATAATACAAAAACGTAGTCATATATCGGCTGGTCGCCGCGGTTAAACATTATTTCAAGGGAAGGATAGCGGGCGGCAAGGCCGGCTTCAAGGCGGGAAGCCTCTTCTTCGGGGACGGATTCTCCCCAGAAGACCAGCATCACATCGTGGCTGCCGGCGCCAAGTTTTTCGCAGAGTTCTGCGGCGGCCTTTGCCCGGTCGGCGTTGTCGCACAGGATGTTTTTCCCGACATAGCCCACATAGTCACCTTCTGTGACCACCACGCCCTCGCTGCCGGCGGCATCGCGGATGGCGCGGGAAACCATAGCGCAGGTCACTGATTCCATAGCGGAGGTGACAGCTTCCACCACTTCGTCGGGGTCGCAGCTGCGGTCGGCCGAGGCAATGCCGTAGTAGCCTTCTCCGACACTCTTAGAAGGAATCACGCGGATGTCGGCCTTCTTGTAGATTCCGGCGGCCTGCTGCGCCGCCATTATTATGTTGGAGTTGTTGGGGAATACCAGTATAGTGTCGGCATTGACGCTGTCGAATGCCGCAATGAAATCTTGTGTAGAGGGGTTCATTGTCTGGCCGCCGGGAATCACCACGTCGGCGCCGCACTCTTTAAGGGCGGCTGTCAGGCCCTCGCCGGAGGCCACCGTCACAATGCCGTATTTCTCTTTGGGACGGTGGAAGCTGGCGTTGTTCTGGTTGCTCTCCTGATGATGCTGGAGCATCATATTCTCTATCTTCAGGGTCAGGAATTCGCCCCACTGCTGGCAGTGGTTCAGGATTTCGCCGGGGGTGAAGGTATGCACGTGCACCTTCACTATGCTCCCTTCGCGGAATGCCACCACGCTCTCGCCGTGGCTCTGGAGCCAGTCTATGAAGCCCTGCAGGTCAAAGTTCTCTATATCGCATTTTGCCCGGGTCAGGCGCAGCAGGAACTCGGTGCAGTAGCCAAACTCCAGTGTGCTGTCTTCAGAGAACTTGGTCAGGTCTAGCGTGGGTGCAGGTGCTGCGGCCTGGGGTGCGGCCTCTTCGCCGGCGACGTTGCCGCACAGGGCGTCGTTCATACCGCGGAATATGCAGATAAGCCCGGCTCCGCCGCTGTCCACCACGCCCGCCTCTTTAAGTACCGCCAGTTTGTCGGGAGTGTGTTCCAGAGAGGTGTCCATAGCGGCCAGCAGGGTCTCGAAATAGCTCTCCAGGGTGTCGCCCTTGGCGCCTTCGGCCCCTTCGCGCAGCACAGTGATTATGGTGCCTTCCACCGGGGTGGGGATGGCTGCGTAGGCCTCTTTCACGGCAGAAGCCATAGCGGCAGCAAACGCCGCCGAATCGGCTTCGTCGGTATTCTGAAGCCCTTTGGCCAGGCCGGAGAAGATGCGGGAGAGAATCACGCCCGAATTGCCCCTGGCGCCCAGCAGCATTCCCTGGGCCGCGGCTGAGGCGATGTCGGCCAGGCTGCCGCTCTCGCCGTCGGCTGAGGCGCAGCCCGCCTTGATGGTCATATACATATTGTCTCCCGTATCCCCGTCGGGTATCGGAAAGACGTTGAGGTCGTTGATCAGGGTTTTATCTTTGGCCAGGGAGGCGGCGCCGCTGCGCAGCATCCCGGCAAACAATACGCTATTTATCTTTTGAGACATACGGTTTCTTGTTCACTACGCTTTTTTTGTATGCCGGAATCTTCATCAGCTGACGGAAGAGGAACGGCTGTATAGAGTAGGAAAACATTATGGTGGAGGCCATTCCGATCAGGGTGCTGAGACCTATGGAGCGGATGGCGGGGTGTTTTGCAAAAAGCAGCGAGCAGGTCACAATCAGCAGTATCACGGCAGAGAAGAATATGGCCGACTTGTGGAAGCCCAGCATATTGTTGCTGCCGGTGCGCGCCTGCTCCAGCAGGCCTTCTGTGATGAAGATACTGTAGTCCACGCCCACGCCGAATATGAAGGTCGATATCACAATGTTTATCAGGTTGAACTCCAGCCCTATGATGGCCATATAGCCCTGCACCACAAACCAGCTCACAATCATAGGCAGGAAGCTGAGCAGCGCGGTCACAATGTTGCGATAAGAGAATATCAGTATCAGCAGCACGAACAGGGCGGAAATCCACACGGCGATGTTGAAGTCGTCGTGAATCAGCTGCACCATATCCTTGCAATAGTAGAAGGGGTCCAGAATGAAGGTTTTGGGATTCTTGACTATCTCTGATGTGACATTGTCCTTCTCTTCGGGGGTCATAGAGACGTCGGTAAATACCATATACTGCCCGTCGGCGTTGCATTCCAAAAAGTTGCTCAGCAGGTTCTCGGGCACCACACCGCTCTCCAGCAGGGAGGCGGGTTCGTATTCTGTGTAGAGCATCGATCCAAAACCCTGGAACAGTTCGGGAAATATGCCCTGCCGCCTGGCCTCGGAATATACGCTGCCCAGCACGCTTTTCTTTACGGCCGGTGTCCAGAAGGCATTCCAGGCGTCGATGCGCTCTTGCTGGGTCTTTTCTGTGATGAAGACCTTGGAGACCAGGTCGCTGTAGTCGTGCAGCCCGCCGGCAGTCTTCACCGAATCCAGAATTGAAGCCAGCGAAGCATTCGCCTCCAGCGCCTCGTCGGACACCGTAGAAACCGTGGCGTAGTACTG
>JAEEGF011161242.1_pt1 | contig 12065 bp, 7 predicted proteins | sample 9134171 | NCBI WGS metagenome assembly JAEEGF01 (sample SAMN16246542, study PRJNA631951) | gut metagenome | biome: gut microbiome; feature: rumen; material: AP-attached | host: Bos | place: Iran: Karaj | collected 2018-10 | reverse complement strand
CCAAGCAGCGCAGTAAAAGCGGATACAAAGGTTAGTGCTTTATGGTCGGCCTTTTCTAGCTTATCTGATATATATTCATTATGCTTATCTAACCCCATAAATTTTTTTATTTTATTTCCCATATAATTCCTTTCGCCGTTTTGCCCAATTCGACCTGGGGGAAGGCAAAACATAAAAAGTAGTTCACAACCCTCGATGTGACCGTATATTTAATTATAGCACATCAATACCAGTTTGTGAACTATTTTTTACTGATTATTGTTATTTTTTAGTTTAATTTTAATTATTTAAAGGCGAAAGTACGACTTTTCCTGTCTTTCTTGTCTGTTTCATATCTATTATTCGTTGATTTTCGGACCCTCTGAAGTTTAAAGTGAAGTTTTTCTTTTCTAATATGAATCTTCCATCCACAAGTACATCAATACTGTCTAATATTTCATCAGTAACTGATATATATCTCCTGCCTCCCGGCACCAGATCTTTATCATAGGTAAAACCTGAATACATCCAGATGTTCCTATCCGGCACTTCTTTCTTTATCCTTCTTATCAGGGTAACTAATACTTCCTGGTTTGATATTTCAAAAGGCTCTCCTCCTAGTATGGTGATTCCCTGATAATACGGCTTTTTCAATTCGTCTATTATTTCCTGCTCCATTTCCTTTGTGTATTCATGTCCAAAGTTAAAATCCCAGGTCATTGCATTAAAGCAACCCTTACAGTGAAGTGTGCAGCCTGATACAAATACACTAAGTCTTATTCCTACACCATTTGCACTGTCCACCTTTATTATTTCACCTACATGCATTGCATTCTGCTCCCTTCTTATTGCAGACCGTTTTTTTCTTTCTGCTGCTTTAGTCTTTATTAAAATTTCTTCGAGCTTTATTTCTGCTACTTTAGTCTTTATTTAAATTTCTTCGAACTTTTTTTCTGCTGCTTTAGTCTTTATTTTAGTTTCTTCGAGCTTTCTTTCTCCTACTTTTAGTGATTTATATAAATAATTCCGTCTGCTTTTAACAGGCGGAATTATCTATGTTTTTATGCTTTACCTATTATGGGTTAAGGAGTGTCGAATTTGAAAGATGAAGTACTCTGTCTGCTATTTCAGAAGTTCTTCCCTGATTCCAGAACTGAGTTCCGATATATCCACAGGTACGTCTTGCTACGTGGAGTGAGGACTGATCACGGTTCTTGCAGTTAGGGCATTCCCATACAAGCTTTCCGGTTTCATCTTTTACTATCTGTATTTCTCCATCAAAACCGCACTTATCGCAGATATCACTCTTAGAATTTAACTCTGCATAGAGGATTGTATTGTACATATGCTCTAATACCGATAATACTGCCGGTATATTATTCTGCATGTTCGGAACCTCTACATAGCTTACCGCTCCTCCCGGGCTGAGCTTCTGAAATTCTGCTTCTTTGCTGAGCTTTGAGAAGGCATCTATATGCTCTGTTACATGTATATGATAGCTATTGGTGATATAGTTCTTGTCTGTAACATGAGGTATCTTTCCAAAACGCTTCTGGAGGCACTTTGCAAACTTGTAGGTAGTGCTCTCGAGCGGAGTTCCATATACTGAATAATCGATATTTTCTTCCTTCTTCCACTTTGTGCAGGCATCATTTAGCGCCTGCATTACCTTTAGACCAAAGGCTTTTCCATCGTCTGTTGTGTGAGATACGCCCTTCATGTAATATACGCACTCTGCTAGTCCTGCATAACCTAGTGATATGGTTGAATAGCCATCATATAATAATCTGTCTATGGTCTCACCCGGCTTAAGTCTTGCTATTGCACCATCCTGCCAAAGGATAGGAGCTACATCTGATGGTGTGCCCTTTAAGCGGTTATGACGGGCCTGAAGTGCCTCATGGCATAATTCAAGTCTCTCATCCATAAGATTCCAGAACTTTTCCTCATCTCCTTCTGATGAGCAAGCAACGTCTACAAGATTTATGGTAACTACGCCCTGATTGAAGCGTCCATAGTATCTGTGCTTTCCCTCTACATAATTCTTTGCATTTGATATATTTCCTACTCCTGCATCTGTAAATCTATCTGGAGTAAGGAAGCTTCTGCAGCCCATGCATGGATAGCAGTCGCCCTTTAATTCTAATGCTATCTTTTCTGATATATAATCAGGTACCATTCTCTTTGCGGTACATTCTGCTGCAAGCTTTGTAAGATAGAAATACTTGGTTCCTTCTTTTATATTATCTTCCTGAAGAACATAAATGAGCTTTGGGAAGGCAGGAGTTATATATGCACCGGTTCTGTCCTTTACACCAAGAATTCTCTGCTTGAACATTATCTCAATGATCATTGCAAGGTCGTCTCTTATCTGTCCCTCTGGTACTTCATGAAGATACATAAATACTGTAACGAATGGAGCCTGTCCGTTTGTGGACTGAAGAGTAATGAGCTGATACTGGATTGTCTGACAGCCTGATTCTACTTCTTTTCTGAGCTCTTTTTCTACTATTTCGTCTAATTTATCCTTTGAGATGCTTACACCTGTCTCTTCAAATTCACTTGCTAATCTTGCTGCTATCTTTTTACGGCTGATATCTACAAATGGTGCAAGGTGTGACATTGTGATTGTCTGGCCGCCGTACTGGCTTGATGCAACCTGTGCTACTATCTGAGAGGCTACGGTACATGCTGTAATGAAGCTTTTTGGCTTGTCTATATGGGTTCCACTGATGCAGGTTCCATTCTGGAGCATGTCATCTAGATTTACAAGATCGCAGTTGTGCATGTGCTGTGCAAAGTAATCTGCGTCATGAAAATGGATGATTCCTTCCTGATGAGCACGGATTATATCTTCATTCTTAATAAGATATCTTCCTGTATAATAGCGGCTCCACTCACCTGCCATATAATCTCTCTGAACCGAAAGCACTGTAGGATTCTTATTTGAATTTTCCTGCTTTACTTCTTCATTATTGCATTCTACGATATTTGAGATCTTCTGGTCGATTGCTGGCATTTTACGCATTTCATTATGCTTGTAACGGTAGGTGATATAAAGACGCGCTACCTTGAACTTGCCGCTTGCCATAAGAGCATCTTCGACCTTATCCTGGATTTCTTCTACTGACAAATCTCTGCCCGCATTTGATGCATCCTTTGCTATTCCAAGAGTAATTTCATCGATTTCTGCATCTGTAAGTCTTTCTGATGGAATTCCTTCTTCTCTATTAGCTCTCTTTATGGCTGCTGATATTTTATCATTATTGAACGGAACTCTTTCGCCCGATCTTTTCATTACATAGACTTCCAATTTATCTAGGTCAAGATTCCCATCTAATCTCTCATCGTACATAACCTTCACTCCTCTTTTTCTTTTAACATATTATATGATTTTACTATTTCGATCCAGCTCTATTCGGCTGATTTACTACTGGCACGCCTCTCGTTTAAAGCAAACGAAGGGCAAAATTGATTATAACATATTCCACTCATTTTGTAAAGCGCAAATACAAAATATTGTATAATATCTTACTTTATACCACAAATACTTGTAGTTTTGTCAATTAACAATATATGTATTATCTCACTTTTTTTCATTGATTACAATCAAAGTATATTGATAAACATCGTATAAAATCAGAGATGTAAATTGGTTCTTTTTATATTCAGCTTCCAAATAAATACAGTTTTCAAAAAAAATTGGATTTTTTCAAAAAAGTGCTTTACATTTTAAATTTTGTATGCTATAATCGCTATCAGTTTATTACTTTAGTGCATTAAATCATTAACGCGTTAAAGTGTTTTTGAAAAAGAAAAGGAGATTTTATTATGGAAATGCAAATGGAATTCATCAGAAAGCTACCTATTCCAAAGGAGCTTAAGGAACAGTATCCTATTGATGATAAGCTCAAGAAGATAAAGGCAGATAGAGACGTTGAAATACAGAACATTTTTGAGGGACGTGACGACAGATTCCTTCTTATTATAGGACCTTGTTCAGCAGACAGAGAGGATGCTGTTCTTGAATACATGACAAAGCTCCGCGATGTTCAGGAAAAGGTAAAGGATAAGATTTTCATTATTCCTAGAGTTTATACAAATAAGCCTCGTACAAACGGAACAGGCTACAAGGGCATGCTCCATCAGCCTAACCCAGAGGGCGAAGAGGATATGCTCGCTGGTATTATTGCAATCCGTGAAATGCACACTAGAGTTATTAAGGAAACTGGTTTTACTTGCGCTGAGGAAATGCTCTACCCTGAAAACCACCGTTACCTTTCTGATCTTTTAGCTTACGTTGCAATCGGTGCTCGTTCTGTTGAAGATCAGCAGCATAGAATCGTAAGCAGCGGTCTTGGTGTTCCTGTTGGTATGAAGAATCCAACCAGTGGTGATATCTCCGTTATGATGAATTCTATTTATGCCGCTCAGAATTCTCAGAAGTTCATTTACAGAGGCTGGGAAGTAAAGACTCCTGGTAACCCTCTTACTCATGCCATTCTCCGCGGCTATGTTGATAGCTTTGGCAGAAGCCATGCTAATTACCATTACGAAGATCTCAACAATCTTCTTAAGCAGTATGATAACATGCCTCATCTTGTTAATCCTGCAGTTATTGTTGATACTAACCATGCTAACTCAGGCAAGCAGTTCATGGAGCAGATCCGTATTGCTAACGATGTAATTCACAGCATGCATGTTTCTAATGATATCAGAAAGCTTGTTAAGGGTCTTATGATTGAGAGCTATCTTGTTGATGGCTGTCAGAAGATCGGCGAAGGCGTTTACGGTAAGTCTATTACTGATCCATGTCTTGGCTGGGAAAAGTCTGAAGCACTCATTCTTGATCTTGCTGAAAAGCTTTAATTTAAAAAGGCACCCATTCGGGTGCCTCTTTTATTGCATTTTTTTTTAATGCTTACTATTTTAATACTTACTTTTTTAATGCTTACTTTTTTAATGCTTACTTTTTTATGCTTACTTTTTTAATGCTTACTTTTTCTGTATTTAGATGGCTGCTCACAGGTATATTTCCTGAATACCTTAAAGAACTGCAAATAATCTGAATATCCACTTAGCCCAAATCATTTTTTCCAAAACCGATTTGGGCTAAGTTAATTTCAAGCTGATTACCATTAAGAACGTGTATGCAAAACCGGCATAAGGCATCTGATTGCGTTTAATACACATATTATCATCACGCCTACGTCTGCAAATATTGCAATCCACATATTGGCTATTCCTAAAGCTCCGAGCAAGAGACAGATGAGCTTTACGCCTATTGCAAAGTAAATATTCTGCTTTACTATTCTAAGGCACTTTCTTGATACTGCTATAGCGGTTGCTATCTTTAACGGGTCATCATCCATTAATACTACATCCGCCGCTTCTATTGCTGCATCAGAGCCCATGGCTCCCATGGCTATTCCTATATCTGCTCTTGATAATACAGGGGCATCATTTATTCCATCGCCTACAAAAGCAAGTACATCGTCTTTGTTTTTCTTTTCTGATAGAAGCTCTTCTACCTTTTCTACCTTGTCCTGTGGAAGAAGGTCGCTATATACCTTGTCTAGCTTCAATTCCTCTGACACCTTATCAGCAACCTTTTTAAGGTCGCCTGTAAGCATGATTGTCTCGCTTACTCCATGCTTTTTCAATTCATGTATGGCCTGCTTAGAATTAGGTTTTACTACATCCGAGATTACTATATGACCTGCATATTTTCCGTCTACTGCTACATGAATGATGGTGCCTGTAAGCGAGCACTCCTCAAAGCCTTCAGTAGCTCCTGCTTCTTCCATCATCTTTGCATTTCCTACGCATACTACTCTTCCATTTACTACTGCTCTTACTCCTCTTCCTGCAATCTCTTCTATGCTCTCTACACTGCATTCATCTGCTTCATGCTCGTAGGCTCTCTTTAAGGATTCTGCTATTGGATGCTTTGAATAGCGTTCTACATGCGCTGCTAGGTGAAGGAGCTCATGCTCATCAAAGTCATGCGGATGGATTGCTGTTACATCGAATACGCCCTTTGTGAGAGTTCCTGTTTTATCAAAGACTACTGTCTTGGTATTTGCTAATATTTCAAGATAATTTGATCCCTTTACCAATATTCCTTGCTTGCTAGCTCCGCCTATTCCTGCAAAGAAGCTGAGCGGTATGCTTACTACAAGTGCACATGGACAGCTGATTACAAGGAAGGTAAGTGCTCTATATATCCACTTTGTAAAGGCCGGATCTATGCCCATTATGAGGCTTATTATCGGCGGCAAAAATGCAAGTGCTAGTGCTGAATATACTACTGCTGGTGTATATACTCTTGCAAATTTAGTAATAAAATTTTCTGATTTTGATTTTCTTGAACTTGCATCTGAAATAAGCTCTAATACCTTCGATACTGTCGAATCGCCAAATTCCTTTGTTGTTTCGATTTCTAATAGTCCACTTAAATTTATGCAGCCGCTTATTACTTCCTCGCCCTCTTTTATGTCTCTTGGCACTGATTCTCCTGTAAGGGCTGCTGTATTTAATGATGAACTTCCTTTTCTGACTATTCCGTCTATTGGAACCTTTTCACCTGGCTGCACTACTATAATTGTTCCTATTTCCACATCATCCGGGTCTACCTGTTCGAGCTGACCGTTCTCTGCCTTTACATTTGCGTAATCCGGGCAGATGTCCATAAGTTCTGTTATGTTTTTACGGCTCTTTCCTACTGCATAGCTCTGGAACCATTCTCCTATCTGATAAAAGAGCATTACTGCTATGGCTTCTGTGTAATCGCCGTTATCTATAAGGCCAAGGGCTATTGCTCCTATGGTTGCTATTGCCATTAAGAGACATTCATCAAAAGGCTGTTTATTTATGATGCCCTTTCCTGCCTTTATTAAAATGTCATAGCCTATTATAAGATATGGCACTAAATATAATGCAAACCTTAGTATTCCCGTTACTGGCATGAATTTCAGGATTATCATCAAAACAGCTGATATTATTATCCTTATCAGATTTTTCTTCTGCTTGCTGTTCATATTTCCACGCTTTCTTTTACTTTTTTAAAGTCCTAATCTGTACCGGACAAATTAGGACTCCTTATTTTTTTATTATTTATTACAGGAAAATCTCACAATCATCCTCTACCTTTTTGCAGTTTTCTCTGACATTCTTCATGACTGCATCTACATCTGCTCCGTCTTCGAACTCTACCTTCATTTTAAGCATCATGAAGTTTACGGTAACGTCTTTAACTCCTTCTGTCTTTCTTGCTGCATCTTCCATCTTTGCTGCGCAGTTTGCACAATCTACGTCGATCTTGTAAGTCTTTTTCATTTTCGTGTCTCCTTATTATTAATCTAATTTGATATTTGTAATTTTAGTTTAACAATTAAACAATCTTTTAATTGTTGACATTAATATATCATTTTACAGAGCTTTTGTCAAGTGTTTTTTTAAACTTTTAAATAAGTGTTTAATTGATAAAGATATCTTATCTCGATGCCGATTATAAAAAAAGAGTATAGTACTTTTATTTACATTGGCATACTTCACAGATTGTATTAATTGGCCGGCACCTTTGCATCATCTTCCACGCAGTCATATAGAAGTTTTACAATTTCAGATTTTTCATAACCCTTTCCTATAAAGACTACCTGGTTGCATCTATCTCCATATGTATCATCCCAGTCTTCCTTTACTTCCGGAAAATCTTCGACCATCTTGTCGAGTTCATCTTTTGGCCATGCGCATACCCATTCTGTTAATTCAGTAATGGTTGCATTTCTTCCTGCCTGCTCAAATAGCTGTATATGCTTCCAGTCATCCGAAAACCAGATGTAGCCTTTTGAACGTATTAATGCTTCTGGGTAATTTTCTACAAGCTTATTAAAGGCTTCCCTATTAAATGGCTTTCTCTCTTCAAATACAAAAGAGGATATTCCATATTCATCAACGCACGCCTTTACATCATCATGCTCGCAGTTGTTGAGTGCCATCTGTACTGCGCTATATGCTTCAACTTCATCGAAATCAAAATCTTCTCTGTCAAGTATTACATCAAGATCGACATTACCATTTACGCATTCAATCATGTCTGCTTTCTGCTGAAGGTAGCGGAGTCCTTCCTTCACTTCTGAAAGCTGCTCTTTTGTGAGCAAATCTGTCTTATTTAAAATCATAAGGTTGCAGAATTCTATCTGATCCATTATGAGGTTGATTACGTCTCCTTCTTCTTTATCCTCTTCTTCGGTAAGGCTATGAAGGAATTCTCTATAAATTCTGTCTACATCAACCACAGATACTATGCACTTTAGGTATGCTCTGGTACTCTCTGTCATTGCTTCATAATTTAAGAATGCGCCCGCTATTGAGGATGGCTCACTGATTCCTGAGGCCTCTACAAAGATTGCTTCTACGCTTCTATCTTCTGAGAGCTTATCAATTTCTGCCATGAACTCATCTCTGAGCGTGCAGCATATGCAGCCATTCTGCATTTCTACCATTTTTACTGATGCAAGGCGGTTTCCTGTCTTGTCTAATATGGAAGCATCGATATTTATGCTTCCCATGTCATTTACGATAAGAGCGATCTTTCTTTTCTCTTGCTTTAATATATTCTGCATTAGGGTGGTTTTTCCTGATCCTAAATAACCGGTTATTATTACTATAGGTACTTCTCTTGTGGACATTGATATTCTCCTTTTAAAATCAAAATTGCAACTCGTTTGTATATTATACATACGAATTGCAATCTTGTCAATTAAATTTGCATCTTATTTGCAAGTTCTTCGTTTTCTATTTCTGCTCACTCTGAGATGCCGCCTCTTTTTTCATTCAGCTTTTTACATAAATTATTATAATCCTCAATAAAGCTATCTATGTCCTCCTGAAGGAATTCAAGATTTCCTTCTTTTGCGGCAAATTCATGTTTTTTGGCTCTTTCACTGAAAGCTTTTACGCCTATGGTTGCCATTTCTCCTTTAATTGAGTGTGCATCTATTCCATAGTCCTTAAGCTTATTATTTTTAAGATTATTTCTCATTCTTTCTGATCTAACCAGACACGCCTTCACCACGTCTCCAATAATCTCATCGAGAAACGCTTCATCGCCTGCGCAATACATGAGCGCGCCATCATAGTCTAGTCCTTCTATGGTGGATAGCCTCTCCTTTAAGGATACCTTGTTGCTATTTATGGAGCCCATTTCTTTTGAATCAGTTTCTTTTAAGCCCATTTCTTCTGAACCCGTTTCTTCTGCTCCTTTTTCTCCTATAGCTTCACTTCCCTCTATTACCTTAGTGCCCGGAAGCATCTTCTTTACCGTTTCTTCAAGCAGCTTTGAATCTAAAGGCTTTGTCAGATAATCATCAAAGCCTTCACTTATATACATCTGTCTGCTTCCAACTATTGCATTTGCTGTAAGAACAACTGCCTTTGTATCCCTATTAAGAGACTCTTCTGACCTCCTTATTATATGAAGAGTTTCTATGCCATCAGGCTCTGGCATCATATGGTCTAGGAGAATCAGATCATATTTCTTCTCTTTGCAAAGCTCTATAGCTTTAGTTCCTAATGAACATATGTCAGGAACTATTTCGTTCTGCTTAAGGAAAAGCTTTACTATTTTTAGATTTGACTGATTATCGTCAACAACTAAAAGCTTGGCATCAGGTGCAATGAAGCTTGCAGATTTTGATTCTTCATCCTGAATAGTCCTGCTCTTTCTAAAGTCGTCTTTTAATGCTTCCCCTTTTTCATATTTTACCGGAAGCCTTACCCAGAATTTTGAACCTTTTTCATATTCACTTTCGACTCCTAGTTCACCCTGCATTGATTTCACTATGCTTTTTACTATTGCAAGGCCTAAGCCGGTTCCTTCTATGCTTGCATTTGACTTAACATCTACTCTTGAAAATGCCTCAAATAAATGCTCCTGATCTTCCTTTTTGATTCCTTTTCCAGTATCCTCTACAGCCAGACTTAGCTCATAGCCGTTTTCTTTATATTTTCCGCCTACCTTAAGTCTTATTGTGCCAGTCTGTGTATATTTAACTGCATTATTCATTAAGTTAACTAGTATCTGTCTGATCCTGAATTCATCACTGATTATTGCATTTGGTACTTCATCAATTATTTCAGTCTTAAGTTCGAGATTCTTCTCTTCTGCTCTTTCACCTATAAGAGAAGAAATGTCAAAGAGCATTTCTGACATAAGGAACTTTGCCTCTTTTATCTCTAATTTTCCTGCTTCTATTTTTGTAAAATCAAGTACATCATTTACTAGCATCAAAAGCATCTTTCCTGAACTCTTGATACTCCTTGAATAATCATCTATTTCTTTTTCATTATTTTCCCTAAGTATCATTTCATTCATGCCTAATATTGCATTTATAGGAGTTCTGATTTCATGAGACATACTTGCCAAAAACTTGGTTTTTGCTTCTGAAATATCGATTGCATGCTGCTTTTCTTGATTTATTTTTCTAAGATCATTCACCTGCTGTATAATGATGAAGATAAGCAAAAATGCAAGTCCTAGTACAATTAGCACTGTGTTTCTTATGAAGGATATTTCAAAAATAACATTTATAAGTTCTATGAGGCATCCAATGAGAAATCCCAAAAAGCCTATGAAGGTATAATGGTATGATACTGTATTTCCATGAACAGCATCAACTACTAAGATAATTATTCCCGATACTGCAAGTAACACAAGGAATGAATTTGCTATATTTAGCGCATCATATATATGAAGTATTCCGGTAAAGTGAAGTATCGGAAAAACTAATAAATTTATTATAGATGCAATTAACGCAAACGACATGCTCTTCTTATAGCGTCCGCCCTGTATTGCAAACAGATACACTGAAAGACCTAACGGAATCATAAGACAGAACATAAAGCTTAGAATGCCATTTACATGATTTACCTTAAATATGAATGGAAACAGAAATGAGTCTGTAATGAGCCAGGCTGCGATAGTCATGATTCCTAATGCTCCATACATCATATAAATCTTCTGTTTCATTATTATCCTTAGAAAAATGCTCACTGCAAATGCTACAAATGAAAAAGCAAGTACTATGATTGAGAGTATAAAAGAGATTCCATCCGTTTTCAGTAAATAGTTTGTAGCACCTGAACGCGTACTTATAAAGGTCTCTGGCGCCCCCTTATCATAATCCAAGACATTTTTTCTTTCTATTACTATTTCCGTTCCTGAATCAGATTCTTCAAGAGGTACTTCCATCAGGAATCTTTTAAACGAACCTCCTGGTATATTTATATCTCTTTCTTCTATGAAATCTTTTCTGAACTCGCCGTTTACATAAACGATGGCATCCCTTCTAGTATCAAAGTAAAAATATTCTCCGCTTTTTATTCCTTCTGGTAGCCTGGCAGTGATTGTCTGATCATTATTATTACCATCTGTAATGCTCCAGTCCGTAACTATCGCAACTGGTTCACTTTCTATCGGGTCACTTCTATTTATCAATCCATAATATACAAAAATAAATGTATTAATTGCAAGCGAAATAAACAGTAATATCTTTACTGCATTTATGCTAAATTCATATAGCTTCTTTTCTCTAGCCGCATTCATGACTGCCTCCTTTCCCTATTGGAGCGCTTTTCCGATCTATTTTATGTTTCATCATCTTATTTCTTTTTCACTAATTATTCTACACGTATTAATTACACGTCCACATTCTTTTTATATTGTAATAATAAGTAATTATACAATAGAATTATCATTTTGTATACATTTTTAGTAAAATCCTTTTTTACTCTCAGGCTAGTTCTTTCTTCTGTTATGTGCTGATATTCATACAAAAAAAGCTCTACAAACTGCTCAAATTCACAGTTTGTAGAGTTTTAAGATTCCCTGATTTTATTCACCTTACATCAAAATATCGATTTATAATTAAATCTGACCCACAGTGACAGGTGCCAAGCGTATAAAGTGTCAAGTATTAGTTGGCATTTTTTTACAGTTTTAGTACTTGTCAGTTCTACCTCTGGGCTCTGCCCAGACCCTTGGGGGGGCTGCCGCCTTCTCCAGTTCCCTGCGTTCCTGCGAA
>JAEEGF011924712.1_pt1 | contig 12067 bp, 9 predicted proteins | sample 9134171 | NCBI WGS metagenome assembly JAEEGF01 (sample SAMN16246542, study PRJNA631951) | gut metagenome | biome: gut microbiome; feature: rumen; material: AP-attached | host: Bos | place: Iran: Karaj | collected 2018-10 | reverse complement strand
ATATAACTGCTTACTTTGAAAAAATAGAAAAATTAGAAAATGCTAAAATTAATTACTATTCAAATAAAGAAGAACAAAAACTAGAAAGCTTTTGTAATATTAAAGATAATAAATATTATCCAAAAGAAATAAAAGAATATGAAGTAAAGATAACAGCAAATAAAGATTCATATGATTCAAAACTAATTGTCAAAGATACTACACCTCCTGTAGTAAAAACTAAAGATCAAACTGTAACAACTGGAGATAAATATGATATAAAAGGCTTTATAGCTGGATATCAAGATAATAGTGGAATAGCAGATTACAACATCGCATATGAAAATAATAATCAAGCGGCTATAACAGCTGAAGGAACACACGAAATAAAAATGAAAGTGTGTGATAAAAGTAATAACTGCGTTAATGTAGCTGCTAAGTTAGTTGTTAACAAAAAGGCAGAGGTAAAGAAAGAAACAAAACCTAAAACAGAAAGCCCTAAACAAGAACCAAAGAAGACAAAACCAACAACTCCATCAAATCCAAAAACTAATCCATCACCAAGTAACGAAGTAAAACCAACAAAACAAACAACAGAAAAAAAGGTTTTAAATACAGTTACATCTAAATATGGAACAAAGATTGAAACATATCAAATATTAACATATCAAAATTATAGTGATGGAAGTAGAAAACTAATTAAAACAGGTAGTAAAATAACCGAACCATTAGCCAGTTCATTTAATAATGTAGTTAGAACTATGAAATCAGATGCTACTTCAACATACAATAGTAATAGTGCAAGCGTTAGTAAAATAATATCAATTACTAATGGATATAGAGCAGATGAAGGAGTGGGCAATCTAAGTGAAGATAGAAACCTAGGTATAATGGCTACAATAAGAGCTATGGAAATTGCTTATTCTGATAAATTCTCACATACTAGACCAAATGGTAAAAGTTGGGATACAATGTGGAACGATTACGGTAGAAGTAAATCTGGAACAATAGGTGAAAACTTAGGAATGGGCTTCTCATCTGATGAAGGTGTATGTAACGGATGGAAAAATTCATCTGGTCACTATGCGAATATGGTTAAAGGAGCTTATACTAAAGTAGGAATAGGTAAATTTAGATTAAACGGAACTACATATTGGGTTCAATTATTCCAAAGTTAAAAAAGGATTATTTAAATAATCCTTTTATTTTTTGCCATAGAGATTTCTTTTCTACAGTAGCAATTTTACTATTATTATCTTTAACTTTTTCTTTTTTTACTGAGTCGATAATAAAAATAATTTTAGAATTCCCATGATCACCATCATTGATATCATCAAAAGTATTGTAAGCATTACTTAAATTAATTAATGCTTCAATTTTACCTTCGATATCTTTTACATCACCATTAACAAAACTATTAATTTTTTTGATTCCTTCACTATCAAACTTTTCAAGACCAGTACTAAGAGTTTCGATACCTTTAGTTAAACTATTAGTACCATCATATAAAGTATCCGCTCCATCCTTTAATTTATCTAATCCATCGGTTAATTGTTCTAAACCAATAGAAAGAGTATTTAATGATGAAATTGTTTTACCAGTTGCTACTGCTTTAACTTGGTTAGCTACCTTAGGGGCAACCTCACCAGCAACTTTACTAGCTACTTGTTTTGCGGTAGCACTAGCAGTACTAATTGCTGTGTTCTTGGCTGTTTCTTCCATTAATACCATCATTGATTTATATGTAGTAGCAGCATCTTTAGCTTGCTCAGCTTGTGTTTTATACTCATTTGCTTTACTAAGATATTCATTAGCCGTATTCTCATCACCAGCTGCATTATACTGTTGATAAGCTTCCATATATTTAGTGGCAGCATTAGAAGCTTGAGTTGCTAGATCAATATATTTAGAATAATTAGTATTTAAAGAACGATAAGTATCATTACTTTTAACCATTTCAATTGCTTGGTTACCAATAGCAGTTTTTTCTTTATCTGAAAGAACTGCGCTATCCTCCGCACTTTTAACAATACCATTAATTGTATTATTATCTAATGCTGGACTTTTATCTTTAGATAAACTGTCGATAGATGATTTTACTTTCTTATTCATGGTATTACTACCATTATAAGCAGAATTTATCCCTTCTTTTAATGAATTTGTACCACTTTTAATCTTATTAGCCCCATCAAGAAGTTTTTCGCTACCATTAACTAATTCAGAAGAAGCATTAACTAGTTCGTTTATAGAATCATATAACTTATCTACATTGTTAAATATATTTAAATCTTCATCATCTAATAGTTTACTTGTAGCAACAGAATAAATTGTAGATAACTCAAAAGAATTAGTAGTATATTCAATAACAGTGCTATCGAAATTACTTAAAGAATGCAATTCTAAACTATCATATAAACCAGGTGCAGCTAGAGCAACCAAAATACTATTTGTACCATTATCTATTACTTTTCCATTGGTAATACTGATGTTTTTATTATCTGCATTACTTAATAAGGTGGTAGTAGTAACTACAAAAGGAGTATATAAAATCTCGGTTTTATTATTAACAATAGTATTGTGTTTCTCATTATTCTTATAATTTATAACTATTTTTATTTTACCACTTTTACCGATTAAATCATTAGCATCGTATTCTTTATCATCGAGATAGTAATTAACATTTAATTCAATTGGTAATTGTTCTTTAGTTTCACCTTGATAATAAATATCTTTTCCGTTGGTTTCCCAGACTATATTTTTGTTTTCTTTTTTAAATGATTCTTTTCCATTAACATTCTTAATATTTTCTAATTTTGATTTATCTACTAAAATATTATTTCCGTTGTCGCTTATATGTTCGGATACAATAGTTTTCTTTGGAGAACCATCACTATTAATATTTGCATATATAGTTTCGTTTTTAGTTAAAGCCCACACAGGCGTAGCTTCCATAAACAAACTAGCTATTAAAGACCAAACTATTACTTTTTTTAAAACATTAGTTTTCATTTATAACTCTTCCTTTCTTAAAACCTTTACTTGTTTTAACAATTAATTTATCAAATATTAGTAATATACTTGGAACTACTAATATAACTGTTAACATACTTATTAATGCACCACGAGCAATTAAAGTACACAGTGACCCAATCATATCTATTTTAGAAATAACTCCAACACCAAATGTTGCTCCGAAGAAGCATAAACCACTAACAATTATTGATTTAACAGAGTTATCCATTGCACTCTTAACTGCTTCTTGTTTGCTCTTTCCAGCTTTTCTTTTTTCTAAATATTTGGTTGTAAGTAATATTGCATAATCTATTGTCGCTCCTAATTGTATAGTACCTAAGACAACTGAAGCAATAAACGGAATTTCCGTTCCGGTAAAATATGGAATTCCCATATTGATGAATATCGCAAATTCAATAGCAATAACCAGCAATAGTGGAAGCGAAATAGATTTAAGTGTAAGTATCATTAAAACAAAAATAACAAATATTGATGTGTAATTAACATTTTTAAAATCAGTATCTGTTGTAGTTACTAAATCTTTCATCAATGGACCTTCACCAGCAACAATAGCATCTTTATCGTATTTATCAACAATTTTATTAATACTTGTTATTTGATCGTTTAATTCGTTTGTTGCTATATCATAACTAGAACTTACAATAATTATTTTATATTTATCTGTTTGATAAATATTTCTAATATCTTTGGGAATAATCATTTCAGGAATACCTAATTTAGTTAAATTAGTTGGAGTTAAAATTGCATTTATACCATCCAATTCTTTTATCTCATCACACATTTGATTAATAGTATAATCATCAGAATCTTTATTTACTAAAATTATAGATTGAGAAACCATTCCATAACTCTCTTTTAAATCTTTTGTTGCAATACTGTAATCATAATCATCTGGAATAGAAGTATCTAATTTATAATAAACACCAGTTTTTGTTTGCGCCAAAAAGGCTGGAATCAACAATACAATAAATACAACAAATATAGCTTTATAATGCTTCATAACAAGGTTTCTAATAAACCTAAATTCAGGAAGTATATCTTTATGTTTGGTTTTCTTTATTAATTTATCAAAAAATAGTAAAAGAGTGGGGAATACTGTAACGACACAAAGCAATCCAAATAAGACTCCTTTAGCCATTACAAGCCCGATATCAACGCCTAAAGTTAATTTCATTGTACATAAAGCTAAGAAACCAGCAATTGTTGTTAAAGAACTTCCAAGTATTGAAGTAAGAGTATTAGAAATAGCTTCGCTCATAGCTTTATTATTATTGTTTTTATATTTCTTTTTTGCTTTTTCATACTTATGATATAAGAATATAGAAAAATCAGTTGTTACACCAAGTTGTAATACAGCCGCAATAGCTTTTGTTATATAACATATATCACCAAATATTATATTACTTCCCATATTGTATAAAATAGCTAGTCCAATATTACCAATAAGTAGAAAAGGAACAACATAAGAATCTAAAGATATCATTAATATAATAATGCAACAAATAACAGCAATAATTACATATAAAAGCATTTGACTATTAAACAACTCTTTAGTATCTAATACCATGGCACTCATACCACCAATTTTGACATTATCATCGGTAATATCTCTCATTTTTTGAACAGCATCTAATGTTACATCATTACTAGTTGACTCATCAAAAGTAACCAACACCAACTTACTATCATTCTTAGAAACTTTATCTTTAATATCATCTGGTAACACATCTATAGGTATAGTTGTGCCAGTGAAGTCAGTAATACTAATTACATTTGTAACTCCTTCGATCTCTCTAAATTGGTTTTCTAGCTTAATCAAGTCTTGATCAGTCATATTATCAACAACAGTAATTGAAAAAGCTCCCATATTAAAATCATTAGTTAATATTTCTTCTCCTTTAAGAGTTTCAATATCACTAGGTAAGTAAACTAAGATATTATAATTAACTCTTGTATTAATATATCCAATAATAGAAGGAATTATTAATAACAAAGATATAATTAGAATTATTAGCTTATTTTTTACAATAAAATCTCCAAATTTTTCCATATAAACACACTTTCTCATTAAAAATGACTTTCGGTCATTAAACTCATAAAATACCTTACTACTAAAATGACCAAAAGTCAATCTTATATTGACAATTATTTTTATTTATGATTAATTAATAACGAGGGATGCTTATGAAGGAGTTAAATAACAAAATAAAAGATAATAAAGAAGAAAAAGAGCAACATTTAACTAAAGCCGCTTTAAAGTTATTTACAGAAAAAGGTGTTAAATCAACCTCTGTTCAAGAAATAACTAAAGAAGCGGGAGTAGCAAAAGGAACATTTTACTTATATTTCAAAGATAAATATGAGTTACAAGATTATTTAATTGCCAGAAAATCTAAGCAACTATTTAATGATGCCATAAAAGCATTAAACAAGAACAAGACTGAAAATTTTACAGATAATTTAATATATGTAATCGATTACAGAATAGATAAATTGACTAGAAATAAACTGCTATTAAAATTTATTTCTAAAAATCTATCATGGGGTCTTTATAACGATAAACTATCTAAGTTAATAGATGATGAATCGATTGGGGTTCAAGAATTCTTTATATCTGAATTAAAACAAAACAATATCAAAATAGATAATCCTGAAATAAAACTATATATGATTATCGAGTTGGTATCAGGAACAATATTCACTAGTATAATGAATTCTAAACCAATGCCGATTAAAGAACTAAAACCATATTTATACGATGAAATAAAAGCTATGTTAAAATAAAAGATGTTTATTAGGTAATAGGAGAGATATTATCAAAAAAGAAAACACCTTTTTTTTGAATAATAAAAGTTATTCAAAAGAAACTAAAGAAATACTTAATAACATAAATGGTTATAAACTAGATATATATCAAAGAGAAGTAGTTTTATCAGAACACGATTCATCCCTAGTAATTGCAGGAGCTGGTTCGGGCAAAAGTTTAACGATAATTGGAAAAATAATATATCTAGTAAAAATAAAAAAAATAGATCCCAAAGACATACTTTGTATATCCTTTACTAATGAAGCAACTAATAGTTTGAAAGAAAAATTATTAACTAACTACAATCTGAAAATAGATATTTATACATTCCACAAACTAGCTCTAACCATCTTAAAAGATAATAATATAGAATATCAAATTGCACCATCTACATTACTTGAAGATACTATAGATGAGTTTTTTAACATGGAATTAAAAAATAAAAAACTAAAAAAAGTACTAAAAAGAGTTTCTAAAGAAGAGCTAAATAGTTTAAAAAAACTCATCCATACTTTCATATCATTGTTTAAATCAAATAATTATGAAATAAATGACTTTCTCAACATTTTAAAAAGAATTAAACACACATTTAGTATTAAAGAATACTTAAATAATAAGAGGTTATTACTTATGATTATCAACATTTATATTCTTTATGAATATAAATTAAAAAGTGAGAAAGCACTTGATTTCAACGACATGATTAATAAGGCGATTAAAGTATTAAATAACAGGTGTAATCTTTCTGAATGGCAATACATAATTATTGATGAATACCAAGATACTTCCATGACTAAACTTAATATGTTAAAAGAAATAAAAAGAATCACCAACGCTAAGTTATTAGCAGTAGGTGATGACTTTCAATCAATATATAGATTTACCGGTTGTGATCTTCATATATTCTTAAACTTCCAATTTTATTTTCCTAACTCTCAATTATTTCATATCATAAATACTTATCGTAATCCTCAAGAACTAATTAATGTAGCAGGGGCATTTATTATGAAAAATAAGTATCAACAAAAGAAAAGGCTAATATCAGCCAAACACATAGAAAAACCAATTATCATTTATTATGATAATAATAAAAAAAGAGCACTAAAAGAAGTTTTAAAAATAATTCAAACCAATAAAATTCTTGTTCTAGGTAGAAACAACAAAGACATTAATAAATACATTGATGATACTTATACTATAAAAGATAACATATATTCATACAATAACATTAATTTTAAATATCTAACTATTCATAAATCAAAAGGATTAGAAAGTGATAATGTAATTTTAATAAATGTAGAAGATGATACCATCGGAATGCCTTCTAAATTAAAAGATGAAAAAATCTTAAAGTATGTTAATAATACTAAAGATTATTATCCATATGAAGAAGAAAGAAGGCTATTTTATGTAGCACTTACAAGAACTAAAAACTGTGTTTATATAATATCTTCTTATAAACACGAATCCATATTTACTAAAGAGATAAAAAAATACAAAAAATATGTTGATATAATAAAAAAATAGAGTGTGTAGATAATACTAGATTATCGACAAGTTCGTGATATAATACTTCCAGAAAAAGGGTGAATACTATGAATAAAGTAGCAATTATTACTGGAAGTAGTAAAGGGTTAGGAGCAGCAACAGCTATCCATTTTGCAAAAAATAATTATAATGTTGTAATTAATTATAATACTGATTTAAATGGTGCAAAAAAAGTTGACGAAGAAATAAAAAAATATAATGTAGAAACAATGCTTATTCAAGCAGATGTATCTAAAGAAGAAGATGTTTTAAAATTACTTAATGAAACTAAAAGTAAGTGGGGAAGAATTGATGTCTTAGTTAACAATGCTGGTATAGCTATTGATACCACTTTAGAAGACAAAACAGTAGATAACTTTAAAAAAATAATCGATGTAAATTTAATAGGTACATTCCTATGTTGTAAACATATTGGAACCTATATGAAAGAACAAGGAAATGGTTCGATCGTAAACATTTCATCTAATGCCGGAATAGATGATTACTATCCATATGGTATGGATTATGATGCGTCAAAAGCTGGAGTTATTTCACTAACTCATAATTTTGCTTTAGCATTTGCGCCATATGTAAGAGTAAATTCTATTGCCCCAGGCTGGATTAAAACTGATATGAACAAAGAATTAGATGAAGAATATATAACTGATGAATGCAAACATATATTACTTAACAGATTTGCTGAACCAAAAGAAATAGCTGAGGCTGTTTACTTTGCGGCAACATCAAGTTATCTAAATAATTCGATAATTAAAGTAGATGGAGGAAGATGCTAATGTTAGAAGAATTGGGTATTTCCAAAGAAACAATTGAATTCATCAAAAAAGAAGAAGAAAAAGTGCAAGATGAATTTAAAAAAGTTGATGAAATATGTGAACAAAATAGTTTAAAAGTTCTAGCTGGTTTTCATAAATATAATGTATCAGAAGGTGTGTTTAATAGTACTACTGGCTATGGGTATAATGACCTTGGTAGAGATACAATTGAAAAAATCTTTGCTTATGTTTTAGATGCCGAAGATGCTATAGTTAGAAGTCAATTTATTTCAGGAACTCATGCACTAACAGTGGCATTATTTGCATATCTAAGACCAAATGATTTAATGCTATCAATTAGTGGTTTGCCATATGATACATTACACGAAGTAATAGGGATTAAAGAAAATAAAAGTAGTTTAATGTCATATAATATTAAATATGATCAAATAGATTTAAAAGATAATGATTTTGATTATGAAAAAATTAAAGATTATTTAAATAATAATAAAGTTAAACTAATTGAAATTCAAAGAAGCAAAGGATATTCAAGTAGAAAAAGTCTAACAATAGATAAAATAGAAAAAGTAATTAAAACAATCAGAGAAATCGACCAAGATGTAATCATAATGGTTGATAATTGTTATTGTGAATTTGTTGAAACGAAAACTCCTTTATCCGTAGGAGCTGATGTTATAGTTGGTTCTTTAATCAAAAATCTAGGTGGTGGCATTGCACCAAATGGAGCTTATATTGCAGGAAAAAAAGAATTAGTAGATTTAGCTGGAGAAAGATTAACTTGTCCAGGAGAGGGAAGAGAAGTTGGTCCAACACTAGGTATCAATAAACAAATCTTACAAGGTCTATTCTTTGCACCAAGTGTTGTAAGAAGTGCCCTAAAAACAGCAATTCTATCAAGTGCAGCATTAGAAGATTTAGGATATAAAGTCGATCCTAAATATAATGAAAAAAGAGCAGATATAGTAGAAAATATCTTCTTTGATGATGGTGATAAATTAATTAAATATGTTCAAGGAATTCAAGCCGGTTCACCAATCGATGCCAACGCTAAACCTATGCCATGGGATATGCCTGGATATGATGATAAAATCATAATGGCGTCTGGTTCATTTACACAAGGCTCATCTATTGAACTAAGTTGTGATGGACCAATTCGTCCCCCATATATCGCATATCAACAAGGGTCTTTAACATACGAATATGGTCGACTTGGTATAGCTCGAGCAATAGAAGAATTAAAAAAGTAAAAATATTACTTTTTTTCTTTTAATTTAAAGACTTATAAGCATTATTATGCTATAATTAATTAATAGATAATGAAAAAATAGGGAGGGCAAATTATGTCAGAATTAACAAATGACGAAATAGAAGAATTGGTTGGTTTAAAAGACATCGATAAAAACATGTTAAAGACAAGAAAAAATGGATTATTACTAACAGACAGTCAAGTAGCAACACTCGAAAGAAATGGTATTGATCCAAGTAAAGCAACAACAATGACAGAATTACTATATATGATTGAGCAAGTAGACGATGATGACGATGATACTAGTGCATTAGATGAAATAGCTGATCAACTTGCCGAAACAAACTATTATCAAAACACTAGAAAGTAGATGTAAGGAATGGCTAAAAAGGGGAAACTAAAAAAATATCAGAACAATAAATTCATTAAGTATACCAAAATTAATGGATTAAAGATTTCTGATAATGAAGCATATATTTATTTAAAAGTAGATAATCTAGATAGTATAATATCTGAATATTCTTTTTCAGATAATTATATACTTAAACAAGATTTCCTAGATACCATTGAAAAATGTGCTTCATTTATCCCTTTAGAATACCCTTTAGTATTAGAAATAGAAAACAATACATTTACATCAGAAGAAAAAATAAGAATAAGAAAATTAATAAGAGATCATTTTAGTCTCCAAACCATAACCAAAGAAGAAGAACTAAAAGCAGATCACCGAGAAAGTAGATTATTTTTATTATTTGGTATAACATGTTTCATTATATCGTGGGGAATATATGATATAGAAAAATTCTCATTTATAAATGAAATTACATTATTCATCGCATCATTGAGTGTATGGGAATCGTTTTCCAATATAGTATTTGAAGAAGATGACCTAAAAGAAGAGATAGAACAATATAAATCATTATAAAAAATAAGAGTTATTTATAAATAGTTAAAAAACAAAAAATATGATATAATAATATATGATAGAGAAGACGGAGGGGAATTTTATGGGAGAAACAGGTCAAAAATTCCAAGTAGAAATAGAAACGGGAGAAATAATGGATGCAGAATTACTATCTGTAGTAGAAATAGATGGTAAAGAATATGCTGTATATTCTCTTGATAACAGAAATGGAACTGTAGACATTCTTGCTTCTTACGTTGAAAAAGATGAAGAAGGATACGATCATCTAATAGATATCGACGATCCAATAGATAAGGAAAAAATATCTGATTTTATTAGAAGTTTAGTTGATTAAACTTTAGTAATATAGAGAAAGGAAAATGAATTATGCCTGATAAAACATTATTAGAAATAGCAGAATTAGAGAAAACTATAGCAGATTTAGAAGAGGAGAATAGAATATATAGTGGGGTTATTAACATGACTAATCCTGATTATTATGATGACCTAATCGATAAAAACAATGAAAAAATCTCTGAATTAAAAGCTAAAGTAGAAAAACTAAAAAAAACTGTTAAATTAGATGACGATGATGAAAAAAAAGCTGAAACAGATAAAGTAAGAGCAGATTTAAAAGAACTAAAAGATAAACTTTATAATTATCGTATGGGTGTGTATACAATGACAGAAGATGACTATAAGTTTACTGTTGAAGCCAAATTGGAAGATGATATTAGAGAATATATAAGAAACTATAAAGGAATTCTATCAAAAGAAGAACTAGAAGCAATAGATGCTGAATACAGTGTTGATGCAAGACTTAAAGATGAACTTGGAGAAGAATTGGCTACATTTGCTGAAGAAACATTAGTATACTTTGTAGGTATATTAAAAGATCTTCACGCAGCAGATTATGGTACTCCTCAATATGATAGAGCAAGAACAAACTTCGAAATATTCTTAGAAAAAGCTCAAAAACTAGATGGTAAGCATAATATATCAGTGTCTTTTGATGAGAAAACACAAGAGTTTACCATGGATTTTGATGGTAAGTTACCAAGAATTTCCAAACAAGTTGTTAACAATGGAGCTGTAGATGCTATTAATAAAGCAGCTAAAAAAGGTGAACCTGAAAATGTAATAGATAAATATGAAGCTGACTTTAAAGCGTTAGTAGATGTTGAAATATCTAAATTAAAAGGTCACTTTAAAGGTACAGCTAGATTATCTGAAGCCGAGTTGGTTAATGCATACCAAAGTCCAAATCGAGAGGACTATGATGGCTTGAGTGACAAGATGGCTGATTTCATTGACTCTACAGCGATTAGAGGATATCGTTTCTCATTACTAACAGGTAGTTTCAATATGGAACTAGCATATATAATTGATTTTTATATAGCAATTCTATCTATAAAAGAAGAAATGACTAAAGTGGCAGTCGGATCAGAAGAATTCAAAGAATTAGAAGAAAAACTAAAATATTATATTGATCAAATCAAAGTCTATGATAGTGAAGAAATAAAAGTAGAATATGATGAAGATAATTACTTCTTGAAAGTAACTGTTAAAGATGGAAAAATTGATGATTTAGTCGTTCCAGAAAACTTCATCGAAGCTCAAGTAGTAAGTAATTTAACACTAGCAGAAATACGTAAAGCTTCTAAAAAGCCAGAGCCATTAACTACTGAAGAAAAAATGCTAAGAGAAGCATTAATGAAACCAACTATTAAGTATATGATTTGGTTCGAAAAAGTATTAACATTACAAGAAACATATGA
>JAEEGF012378929.1_pt1 | contig 12068 bp, 7 predicted proteins | sample 9134171 | NCBI WGS metagenome assembly JAEEGF01 (sample SAMN16246542, study PRJNA631951) | gut metagenome | biome: gut microbiome; feature: rumen; material: AP-attached | host: Bos | place: Iran: Karaj | collected 2018-10 | reverse complement strand
CTGATGCATTGCAAAGTTGTCGCAAATGTCATGAAGTAGAGTATCTATCTCATCGAGACTATCCACTGGGGATTCAAATTTGTATCTCGAAGGAATTGGAACGTCTCCTTCAAAGGCAGCAGCTCCTTTTTTGTTAGTGATAACGCAGCATCCATCGGCAGCAGCTTCTCGTGGAATTCTGTCTTTCCCAGGATGCTCGCCGAAATCCACATAGACTTTACCGGCTTCCATCATTAGAACCATGTGAGGAACATCGAGACCAGTTAGAGGAACCCACTTAAGCCAGGATGCTTTTTCTATAAGAGGTTTAATCTGGTCATAGCCTTTAGCTGGATTATATAGTCCTATATTTTCTCTAAGTTCTGCTGGGTAAATGAACTTGCCATGCTGTTCGTTGATGTAATCAGAAAGATAAAGTCCATTAGCGCCGGGAATCTTTTTTTCTACATAATCCTTGGCATAATAGGACTGGAAAAGATGGAGTGATACGCTTTCAGAAATATAAGGAAGGTTGGATTCTTTGGTAGATTTGATGTAATTGTCTACACTCATCCACCACAGGATTTTTCTGGCTTTGGGATAATAAGGCATACTAAGAGTAAGCCCTTCAGGGAAAATAATCACGCTGTCAGGGGCATTTAGCACGGAAGGGTCACTTATATGCTGGGTTTCATAGATTTCATAGGCATCAGGCGCCGGCACATCAACTCCAAGAGCCTTATCAAAGGGAGCACTTGTGTCGACATAGCACATGAATGCAGGGACATCAGTCTGCTCATTTATGGCGTGGCATAGCTGATGCGCCAGTTCAGGTCCTCCACTTTTATGGTTTTGAGGAGCGAGAATATAGATTGTCAATTGTCTATTCTCCTTTAAATTCTTGCGCGTACCAGATATTGGTAGGTATCAAATAATATCTTTTTATCTTCTCCGACAAGTTTGCATATTTGATTAAAAAACTCAGGATTGATCTGCGTAGATTCGGATTTGCCGATAATGCTGGTCATCTGATCTATAGTGTAGCCTTCAGCCTGAAACATCCTGATTATTTCATCCTTGGTAAAAAATCTTATGTGAGTGCGGTCCAGTATTCCAGCATCCTGATAGGTAAAGTTGCCATTTAGAAGCTCGTAGATAATTCGGGCATTCATTATGTTAGGAATACTGGTCAGGATACATCCACCTGTCTTGAGGTGGCCTTTCATATTTTTAAGAACAGTGTATGGGTCATACAAATGCTCAAGCACATCGGCAAATATTATGTAATCGTATTGTTCATCGGGAGTAAATTTGAAGGTTTCGATGTTGCCACATTTTATATCGAACTTAGCACTTCCTAGCTCTGCTACACTTTCTACGATCTCAATGCCATGAACCTGGGCATTAGGATAGTTGTGGAGTATGGAAGCCAGAGTATCTCCAAGGCCGCAGCCAACCTCCAGGACATTTATCGGAGCGTCCAAAGGAGCGTCAATAAGTTTTACTATTTCACTTCTTGAGTGCATGTAGTATTTGGGCTCAAATCCCCACTTTTCAAGGAACTTTGCCCTGTTTCTCTCAAAGAGGCCGACGTAAGCCTGAGCGTCCTTTCCGAAGCTCTTGCTGCCGTAGTGGAAGATAAAGCAGTTCCAGCACAAAATGTTTTGGTAACCTGCTTCCAATATTCTTGCACCATAGTCATTATCTTCAAAGTTTCCAGGTGAGAAACGTTCATCGAGATCGCCGACTATGTTAAGAACATCGCGTTTTATAAGCATGGCAAACATAATTAGCATGCTTTTTTGTTCGTATGGACTTTTGGAGGGATGATTATTCTTGAATGCATAGGAATAATAATCCTCAAGGTTTTGACCCTGATTATAAGATATCTGCATATTTCCAGCGTAGTTAGTAACTGCGCCGGTGGCACCATGTCTGGGGGATTCATATAATCCCATTCTCAGAAGATAAAGAGAGTTTATCATCATCAAAGTGTCATTGTTCAAAAGAAAAATGTCATTTTCTTTATTAGCAAGGCGGATTCCCTGATTGCAACCGGCTGGGAAGCCGACATTTTCTTTATTTTCTGCAAGTATGATATCCTCCTGCTCCCGTAGCCAGTCGACACTTCCATCTGTGGATGCATTATCTATTACAACTATTTCGTAGCTGCCTTCCATACAGGTGTTTCTGATGCTTTGTATGCAAAGTTGGGTATATTCAAGGGTGTTATATGACAAGAGAATAAAGGAAACATTTCTCACGGATATCGAATTTTCATTAGCAAAAGAGTTCATAATCTCTTTTATGGTCTCAGCGTCATCATTGGCCTCGGGGCCTTGTTTCAGTGAGAAGTATAGAGCGTTCTCATAGGACAGATACGCCTGATTTGGATTTTGCGCAGCATAATAGTTGCCAAGCATTAAATATAACTCGTAGTTTCTGGGATTGAGCTCAAGGCCACAGCAGATAGTATCATACATGGCATCGGCTTGGCCCATGTGTTCAAATATGGTAGCACCCAAAATGCATAGATTTTCATCTAAATTGCCGTTGGAGATGGCCTGACTAAATGCTGTATATGCTTCGGTCCAGTTTTCTTCCTGAATAAGTTCGAGAATTTCACTCATATAGAACTCTCCTTTATTCGTCAGTACACTATTATTATACAGCATTTCTTTATGCAAAACTCGTTATATGGTAAAATTATATATGTAAAATAGCACATTCGTCTGGGGGATAGACGTGAAAAAAAAGATATCAATCGTCATACCGTGTTATAACGTGGATGGTTTTCTGGATAGGTGCTGGAAATCACTTTATTATCAGAGTATCGGTATAGATGAACTAGAGTGCATTTTTGTTAATGATGGATCTATAGATGATAGCAGAACAATAGATAAGCTTCATGATATAGAAAAAGACAGCCCTGAAAACGTGATTATTATTGATATGGACCACAATATGGGACAGGGTGAAGCTAGAAATATAGGGATACAGTATGCAACAGGAAAATATCTGATGTTTCTGGATGCAGATGATGAGTTTCGCTTGGATGCCTGTGAGAGGGTATATAATCTGGCCGAAGAAAATGGAGCTGACATTGTTCAGTTTAATCATTTGTATATATTGGAAAATGAGACCAGGTCCAGTAATGCATCAACAGAAACTAGACTTTATCAGATAGATTCAAGAGAAGACAGAGTTCCGTTTTTGATAGATGCAAAAGTGACCTTTGGTTGTACCAACAAGCTTTACAATCTGGAACTGGTACGAGAAATCGGTGTGCAATTCCCCGCAGGAGTTAAATACGAAGAGCCTCTTTTTGTATATCCACTATTTCTGTATGCAGACAGGATAATGCTCATAAAGGAGGATTTATACCTCTATCACTTTAATGAAAACTCTACAGTCACATCCATGCTGGGAAAGAGAATATTAGATCACCCGAATGTACAGCTAAGGCTTTTGGACTTTGTCATGAATCTTGATAGATACGAGGAATACAGGGATATAATTGAAATTTATTTCCTGTGGACGTTTTATCTGGAAACCATAAGTTTTGCAAGTCGCGAAAGAGACTGTGTAATACCACTTGATTTTTTTGGATATATGCAGGAGATGTGTCAAAAATTATGTCCTTACTGGGAAGAGAATCCCTATTTGCATTTGGTTCCAGCTGGAGCAAGAAAAGCGCTGAAGAGTATTCATGAGCTGTTTCATACACAAAATGAACTAAATGAATTTGTCTTAAGTGCTGGAAAACAGTTTTGAGTGGCTCTAAATCTGACTTATACATGTCTGATAAAGCGTGAGCGATAAGGAGCGAACATGCCTAAATTCAGTGTGATAATCCTTTTTATAGATGAAAAAGAGAATATAGAAAGATCAGTTGCATATATGGATAAACAGACTCTTGCGGATAAAGAGGTAGAAATCATCCTTGTAAATGGTCTTGGGAAATGCGTACAGGAAAGACTCTCGACTATAGAGCAGGCTGATCCTGAAAATGTCATGTTGGTCATGGCTGATGAGGGAGCATCCAAGAGTGAGCTTCTTAATGTTGGAATGGACTATGCGACGGGAGATTATGTTTTTTTTCTGAGGGCTGGAGATGCGCTGAATGTAAGGCTTTTTGAGAATGTTAGCAGATACAGCGGAAGTGGCGTTGACATTATATCCTTCGGGCTTACCAGAGTTCATGACAGTTTCGAGTTCTGGGAACTTGAGCCATTTGATGCTGAGAATATAGCTGTCACATATATTGATAGTCCTTATGCGAAGAAAAAGTTCTTGTCTGGTGATGACTATGATGAAAGATATTTGTGTAATGCGTATAATCTAGGGTTCCTTAGAGATGTAGGACAGATATTTGCAGGGGATGCCGAGGATGACGATATGTCTTTTGCATATCCTCTATATCTACTGGCTGGAAGTGTTATGCATACAAATGATCACGGATACTGCAGATATGAGCGGTACGAGAGATTAGACTTGGATGATTCTGCTACTACAGATAGGTTTGTACAAGATATTACAACCAGAATCTCATCACGTATGACCATTCAGATCGAGCTTTTAGAGCTTCTAGGTGGAATCCCGGAACTTTATAAGGAATATAAGGATCTTATCGATGCCCATTTCTTTAGGGAATATTACCTGCGGAATATGGAGCTTGTTAAATCTGCAAAGGTGAATGAGACTGTCTTTATAGATCTTTTCCCAATTATGAAGATGGTTCTGGATAAGGTACTCCCAGATTGGAGTGAAAATGAGTTCCTAAGTGCGCTTTGTAGGCAGGAAGCTGAGACAGTATCTCTTTTATATGATATGAGCATTGGCGCTGGCAAAATCTGTAAAATCCTGGAGAAAGCTGGGCTTGTAAGTGTGATAATTGCAACCCACAATAGGGCTCAGTATATAAGAAAATCAATAGAGTGTGTCCTCATGCAGACCTGGAAGAATTTGGAGCTTATCATCATAGATGACGGATCCACGGATAATACTGAGGAAATTGTAAAAGAATTTGCGGATGACAGGATCATTTACCTTAGGAACGCGGCAAATAAAGGTGTGTCCTATTCCAGAAACCGCGGTATAAGCGCATCCAATGGCAGATACATAGTCTATCAGGATGATGACGATCTTTGTCGCCTTGATAAGATTGAGAAACAGGTGCTTTTCATGGAAATGCAGTCTGCTAATGTTGGAATGGCTTATTGCATGACTCTTAATCACGCAAAGGAACTTAATGGAATTTTGAACGAGCCAGTGATCAGGATTCCTGATAACAAGAGATTTAGTGAAGGACTTGATGGATTTCTTTTACCAAGGCTTCTTGGAAGGAACTTCGTGGCATGTACTGCAATGGTCATCAGAAAAGAGTGTTTTGATAAAGTAGGACTTTTTGATGAGACTCTTTTTGCTTATGAAGACTGGGATATGACTCTTAGGCTAGCTAGAGAATATGATGTTGGATACATTGATGAGCCGCTCTATGACTACTATCAGAGAAGAACGGGTCTTGCTTCAAATCAAGACCCAGAGCATAGGAAGCACGTTATCAAGGCGCTTTATGATATAGATGTTAAGTATAAAAATGACAGAGAAAAATATGGCGTGAAGTCTAAGTTTGTTTTAAAGACTAGTTGATTGCTGCTATTGTATAGGAGAATTGCACATGAATATTCTTCTCTATGATTTTTTAAATTCATATATCCAGCCAGATCTTGTGTACTACCTTGAGAAGATGGGACATCATTGTACTAACGTGCTCTATCGGCAAAAGTTCGATAGGTATAACGATGAGTCTTTTACAACACGCATGGAAAGAGACCTTAAGAGTGGGCATTACGACCTGGTTCTGACGACCAATTTCTGGCCAGTGGTTTCCAAGGTTTGCAAGGCAAAAGATATCAGATATGTGTCCTGGTTTTTTGATTCACCACCAAATCTGCCGACTACAGAGTGCATGGAGTATGAGTGCAACAGGATTTATTTCTTTGCAAGGGCGGATTATGAAAAGTACAAAGCAATGGGGCTTGATAACGTGTATTATCTGCCGCTTGCTGTGAATGTGGACAGGCTTCGTAAGATTAAGGTTGATGAAAGAAAATACGGTTGCGAGATTTCTTTTGTTGGAAAGCTCTACGAGTCAATGCTTCCGGCACTTATGTCCCATATGAACGAGTATCAGAAAGGCTATATCGATGGCGTGGTCAAGACGCAGATTCAGTTGTATGGCGGATATATTATTGACGATGTTATAACTGAGGAATTTGCAGAGGATGTTCGAAAGCGCTACAGAGAATTGTCGGATAAAGCTATTCAGGTCAGCCGAATGGAGCTTGCATGGGCCGTTGCTTCTCATGTGACACATCTTGAGAGAATGACGCTTCTGAGCGTACTAAGTGGAAGACATCAGGTTAAGCTCTACACTTATAAGTTATCTGATGAGGAAAAGCAGTTGATTCCAAGAGTAGAATTTTGTGGATCAGTGGATTATCTTCAGGAGATGCCTCAGGTTTTTGTGGCTAGTAAAATTAATCTTTGCCCGGTGCTTAAGGCTAATCGGTCAGGAATTCCTTTGAGGGCGCTAGATGTTATGGGGTGTGGAGGATTTCTTCTATCAAGCTATCAAAGTGAACTATATGAGTACTTTCTGGATGGTGAGGAGTGCGTGATGTATACGTCTCTTGAGGATGCCATAGCCAAATCGGATTTCTATCTTGCACACGAAGACCTTCGGCTGCAGATAGCGGCAGCAGGGCGAGCAAGGATTGAAGAGGCGTTCAGGTATGAAGATAGGATAGATACTCTTTTGAGTGATATATAATAAATTTGGAGTGAGAAAAACTAGAGTGAAGAAGGTCAGCATTGTAGTTCCTGCATATAATTCCCACTATACACTTGCAAGATGTCTTGGAAGTCTTGTTAATCAGACACTTGAGGACATTGAGATTATTGTGGTTAATGATGCATCCACTGATGATACCTGGGAGATTATGAAGAGGTGTGAGAGTCAGTTTTCAGATAAGGTTGTGATCATAGATGGCGGTGTTAACAGGGGGAGTGGCGGAGCTAGGAATCTTGGCTTTGATGCTGCTACTGGCGAGTATATAGGACTTGTGGATAGTGATGACTATGTTGCGCCTACTATGTATGAGAAGTTGTATTCGAAAGCCATTGAGACAGGTGCTGATGTTGTGGACTCTGGTTTTTACAGCGAGGCTACAGATAAAGCAATGATATATACAGGGGATAATGTGACGGGAGTGCTGGATGACGAGAAACGAAGCATCCTAATCTCGGGAGGTGGATACCTTGTAACCAAGATATTTAAGAGAACGCTGTTTAACGAACCACGGGTTAGAATGAGAGAAAAAGTCAGATGTCTTGAGGATTCCGAGATTCTGACCTATATGCTTCTAAGAGCAGATTCCATTGCAAATGTAAAAGAGATTTTCTATAACTACTGCGACAACGCAGGATCTGCTACCAAGAGTATGGCATTGGATGTCTATTACAATTCCATTTATAGCGCTATCAAGGCAACCTATGATATTTGCCATGAGCTGGCGACCTATGAAGGCGCCAAGGCTTCAGTAGAGTATGCTATGGCACACATGTATTCTTTTGGTATAAACCGTTGTTTGTACGACCAAATTGCAAGATATGGCGCGGATAAGAAGAATGTAAGGAAGTATTTTGATAATGTTGGGCGTCGTGAATGGGAGCTACTACGCAAGCTTACGGGGCTTTGCAAAGAGGTCATAACTATACCATATGATGAGAATCCGTATGTGACTTCCAAGATTAAACCTCTTGATCTTGAAATAGTCAAAGAATGCGATAGGAGATTTTAACATAATAATGCGACACGGCATAGATTTTTTTAGGGACGAAATTAGAAATGGTTTCTATATTCCGACAGCGGTCAAGCAGTCTTGGGCCGCTGAACTTGACGTGCTCGCAGAAATTGACAGGATATGTAAGAAACACGATATCAGGTACTTTGCTGATTGGGGAAGCTTTCTGGGAGCTGTGCGCCACGGAGGCTTTGTGCCCTGGGATGATGACCTTGATATATGCATGCTAAGAGACGATTATGTTAAGTTCAGAGCGGTTTGTGATGCTGAGCTTCCAGATAATTATTGCATTCATGACTATGAAAGACACAAGGATCACTGGCTCCTTTTGTCCAGAGTGGTGAACAACCATCATATTTGTTTTGATGAGAATTATCTTAAAGATAACTACAATTTCCCATGGCTTTCTGGGGTGGATATTTTTATCAAGGATTATCTTTATAGAGATCCTGATCAGGAAAAGAAAAGATGCGATGAGGTAATGCACATCCTTGCTGAGGCAGAGAGTATTATTAATAAGCTTAGCAGTGGCAATTATGCCGGAGCAGAGGCAGATAGCGCAAGGCAGAAGGCTATAGCTCTGTATAAGAAAGCTGAGGAGAGGATGGCAGAAGTGCCTCCAAAGGAAAGTGACCAGGTTTGTCAGCTCTTTCCATGGGGGCTTAAGGGCGTACCTGGCGAAGATAAAGAATTCTACCAGGAGATTACGTATCTTCCATTTGAGGATACGCTTATTCCAGTGCCTTCGCAGTATAACAAGGTGCTGTCCAGGCGCTATGGTGACTACAATAAAGTTTACAAGGGCGTAGCTGGTCATGATTATCCATCATTTGAAGGCCAGAGAAAGATTTTTGAAAAAGAGACTGGAACAGCGTTGCCGAGATTCACATTCGACAAGGGAATGCTGGATAGGCCTTCCCAGGCTACAGGTCGCGAAGTCCTCTTCCTGCCAATAGGTCCGCGCGAATGGAAGAGTCTTGAGTCTTACTTCGTAAAAGAATGTGCTAATTCTGATACGGAGGTGTATGTGGTTCCACTTCCGTTGATGCAAAGGGATATTTATGGGCAGATAAGCGCAAGTGACGAGGAAATCCTTGAAGCGGAGCATTTTGAGGACTATGTGAATATCATAAATGAGCTGGAGGCAGCAGGCGTAAATACAGATCACGTGTGCCTTACCGGCTTCACTGATTATGATCTTCAGGAGCATAAGCCAGAGAGAATCTATATTCAGAGTCCTTACGATGCCCACAATCCAGTGCTCACAGTTCCGCCATATTACTATGCGGATAATCTGCGTCTTTTCACTGAGGATCTTATATATATTCCCCTTGGCCCGGTTGGAGAGTTTTCAGACGAAGATAAACCGGATATGCTGGGGATGAATTTCTATGTGACGATGCCTGGGGTAATTTATGCAGATAAGGTGATTGTGCAGTCGGAGAATATCAAAAGTCACTATGTGGGTAAATTAGTTGAGTTTTGTGCTGGTACAGACAGGGGATATTGGGAAAAGAAGATTGTCAGTAAACATGGTAATGTTGCAGATGGTAACAATAGCAAGAGTAAAAGAATTCTCTATGGAATTTCATCGTATGAGTATTATGAATATAAAGAGAATTTTAAAGAGGCTATCAGTTCTCGTATAGCTATCTTTACAGAAAATAAGGAAAAGGTACAGGCGACATTATACCTGTACCCAAGTTATGATGCCAAATTTGCCGATGTAAATAATGCTTTTTACTCAGCTGATTATAATGAGTTTTGCAAAACAGTCACAAATCTTGCTTCAGCAAGTGGTATCGAAATCGTAACAGGCGCAGGCTCATCATACTCCGCGATATCGGCTCTAACCAGAGATTTCGACGCCTACTATGGAAGTTCGCTCCCTATCGTTCAGGAATTCGTGATGCAGAAAAAGCCTGTAATGATCGCGGATTATTCTGTATAATAGTGAATTATCATAATTTTTATAAAGAGGGATGACATGAAAAAAGATGCACTATTTGTTGGGATTCTGATGCTTTTTGGAATCGCCATTTGCTTTGTTTCATTTGGGGATGGATACACTAAGACAATCGAGTTTGGTTACCATTTATCCAGAATATATAGTCTTACTGATTCACTTAAGAATGGTATTTTTCCTGCCAAGATACGTCCGGTTCTGGTGCACACCTTTGGATACGGTGAAGGTTTCTTTTATCCGGATTTCTTTTTATATCTTCCAGCAGTTATGAGGCTTGCAGGTATACCACTTGCTGTCTCTGTCAAAACCATGATCGTTCTGATGATTCTGGCAGGTCTGTGTCTGTGCTACATTTCACTTTACAAGCTAAGCGACAACAAACTGGTGGCATTTACAGGAACTCTTCTGTACTACTCAGTTGAGGCTTTTTGGTATGCCCTTTATGAGGAAGGCGGCGTTGGACGCTGGGGTTCCCACATTTTTCTGATAGTTACACTGGTAGGTCTTTTGCTAATCCTTGAGGAAAAGGATAGCGGGCTGATCTATGCAATAGGCATCGTGGGAGCACTTCTGACACATCCGCTTATGTTCCTGACTCTCATTTTTGCCATGGTTTTGATAGTTCTTTTTAATCTAAGGCAGCTGTTTAGAGGAAAAGCTTTTAGGAACTTTGCTGTTTACAGCCTTGTGCCTATGGTGCTGACTTCTTTTTACTGGCTTCCGGCTTTTGAGCAGATATATCATCAGAAGTTCAAGGTTTTCTACGCCAACATCTACGACGCAGAGGAAAATGTTCTTAGGTTCAAGGAAGTTGTGGCAAATGTTGGACTTGTGGTTGTAAGTTTCTTTGCTGTGGCACTTCTCTTTTACCTTGTCTATTGTATCTGGCAAAAGAAAACGAGCCTCATCATCAACAAGCTTCTTGCGATTGTGCTGATATACACATGGCTCATAGTATCCAACAGCTTCTGGGAGAGTGGAATTGGCGACAAACTAAGCTTTTTCCAGTCCTCTGAGCGTTTTATTTATTCGCTTGCTGCGATTATGATCATTGAGATTACTTATATTGGCGGATTTATTCTGAAGGGAAAAGAGATAGATAACAGGTTCCTTACTGTAGCTGGAGCGGTGCTTGTTCTTGTCTTTGGGCTTGTGACCAGCAGGTACATTGTGAGATATACAGGCTTTGAGAGAACTCCAATCGATGAAGAGCTTGAATATACTATGCTGTACGAGCACAGGGGAATTAGTGCAGGAATGGAGTGGCTTCCTGTGGAAACCTGGCCAGATAACTGTGCAGAGCCTAACACAGCTCATGCCCCGGATGGCTCAGGTGCCGATGGAACCAAGCATGATAACGGTAAGTCTTTTGATGTGTACCTCATTTCTGGCCATGAGTATTACGACATGCCATATATTTACTACTATGGCTACAAGGCATATGTCTTGGACAGTGAAGGTAATATCACAAGCGAGCTTCAGACTCAGAAGGCTGAGAATGCCAACGGACATCTGAGGGTTTTCCTACCGGATGCCTACGAGGGCGATATTATCCACGTTCTCGTGACATATAGAAAGACAGCCATCCAGATCGCAAGTTACATAATTAGCCTGGTGGCTGCCCTTAGTCTTATTGTTTATGCGGTTGTCAGATCAGTAAGAAGACGTCATTCCCAGTAAAACAGGTAGAAGCTGTAGCCAAAGCGTTCAGTTTTGGCGCCGCATTCTTCCATAACGGCCTTATCGTCGTCGGTAGGGTTATAGATCAGATAAACAGGAGCTACGCCTCCGACATTGTAGAAGTAATCACGAAGTGTTGGATATTCATAGGTGTTGAACCAGGCGTACTTTTCATCCTTATAGTTGCCGTCGTAGTCAACCTTGTCAGGTGACGGGAGGGCAGTAGCAGCGAAGAACTGTGGTGGTATATTTGTTACCACCACTTTTTCTTTGAGCAAATCATTCTCCTGAATGTACTGATAGCCTTCAGGGCACATTGAGGATGTAGTTACTCTCTGCCATGCAATCACTGTGAAATAAGAATACAGGAATATTGTAAAGTAGATTCCATAAACTGCGGCCAGTGTGCACCATGATGGTAGTACAAACTTCTCAGGAAATTTGTCAATAAGTGTGTATATTCCCAGGATTGTCATGAACATCACAGGGAAGATCAGTCCGTTCATTCTGTTGGTGTTGGGCTCTGTCATGAGGCCTGCAGCCAGCGTCTCACCAATTACCCAGAAAAAGACAAG
>JAEEGF011874025.1_pt1 | contig 12068 bp, 9 predicted proteins | sample 9134171 | NCBI WGS metagenome assembly JAEEGF01 (sample SAMN16246542, study PRJNA631951) | gut metagenome | biome: gut microbiome; feature: rumen; material: AP-attached | host: Bos | place: Iran: Karaj | collected 2018-10 | reverse complement strand
ATATTCGGAAACCGCTAATTTACTGCGTAAATTGCTTATTCCTCATATTTGTTCGGGTCATAAAGTCAAAATGCTTAACATGCAAGCATGTACGCATATTTGACTTTTGACACCTATATCATTCCATATTACCCCACAGGAACGATCCCGCCGTAGGTCTCATGTTCGGTGCATACAGAAATCTGGTAGTCCCCCAGCTCATATCTGTGAATGAAAAGATTGCTGCAGTCCGCTTCCACATGGGTCGCGCGAAGGAGCTTCATTTCTTCATTCATTTCGATGTGGATCTTGCGGGGATCCATGCCAAGACCAATTCCAAAGTATTTCATGACGCTCTCTTTAGCGGTCCAAAGGCCGGTATAGAGGGCGTCTTTGTCTCTTGTGCAGGTGGCGCTGGGAGCCTCAGCCTCTTCTAACAGCTTAGTCACAAAGGCCTGTTCCTCCGCATCATATACATACTCTATAAGAGATTTCTTGAAGCTCTTATTCTTCTCAACATCTATCCCAACGGCTTTGTCCGACAATGCCATTACCGCATACTTCCCTGAGTGGGACAGGTTAAAAAAAGCATTGCCTCTACCGACAAGCATGGGCTTACCGCTGCCTGCGATCTCAATCCTGCAATCTCCCAGCCCTGCATCGGAAAGCACTGTTTTAAGGAGCATTCCGGCCCCGAGAGAGAGGTATTTATCGCTGTCATTTCTGAATCTGTCAATCTTCTCTTTTCTCTGAGGATCCATCTTGGCATAGGCCTTATTAAACTCCTCAGGGTCTGAGAAAACACTGACATCATATACATAAATATTATTGAAAACGTCCATAGGCACCTGCCCCCAAGTTTTTTATGTGAACAAATCCTACTTAATATGATAAACTAACAAATGATGACTGTCATCTAAAAGGAGGAAACATAAATGGCACAGAACCCAATAGTAACTATCACTATGGAAAACGGCGATGTGATAAAGGCTGAACTTTATCCCGAGATCGCGCCTAACACAGTTAATAACTTCATTTCACTTATCAAAAAGAATTTCTACGATGGACTTATCTTCCACCGCGTTATCAGTGGTTTCATGCTTCAGGGCGGCGATCCTGAGGGAACAGGCATGGGCGGCCCCGGCTACGGCATCAAGGGTGAGTTCTCATCCAACGGCTTTGAGAACAACTTAAAGCACACTGAGGGCGTTCTTTCCATGGCCCGCTCCATGATGCCCAATTCAGCAGGTTCTCAGTTCTTTATCATGCACAAGACCTCTCCTCACCTTGACGGAGACTACGCTGCATTCGGTAAGGTCATCGAGGGCATGGAGGTTGTTAATACCATCGCTGATACCCAGACTGACTGGAACGACAGACCTACAACTCCTCAGGTTATGAAGACTGTTACAGTTGAGACCTTCGGTGTTGATTATCCCGAGCCTGAGAAGTATTGATATTTTCTTATATTTTTTGCAAAAAAATCAGCAGGAGAATGGTTTTATCCACTCTCCTGCTTTTATTTTACATAGATTTTTAAATTACTTCTTAACTGTAACCTTTACTGTTACCTTGTTGCCTGTAGAATTAGGAGCCTGCTCCTCATAAATAACTGCAAGGTTCAGAGTATAGGTCTGATTCTGAACAAGAGCTGCAGGATTGATAAGTTCTACTGTAACAACGCTGCGGGTAAGATCGTTGCTGTCAGGGAAGGTATTGGTAACCTTGAATGCCTTCTTAACTGAAGCAGGTGTATCCTTGGCCCATGTGATGTTCTTGATGGCAGGAGTCTTAACCGGTGAATTCTTATCAATGACATGAGTTACATTGATGTCGAACTTTCTGTTCTCAGCCAGTGAGTAAAGTGTCTTGGACTTAACATCTGTCTTGATCTTAGGAAGAACCTGCTTAGGTGTAACTGTAAGCTTGGTCTCCTTAGCAAGAGGAATGTTGGTATACTTCATACGAAGTGTATACTTGGTAGCATCCTCTACGCTCTTGTCATCCTTAACCCTGATATATACCACATTTGACTTCTTCTCATCTCTAACAAGTTCGAAATGATAATCAGCTACAGGAATCTGTCTGCCCTTAGAATCGAGCTCTACGAACTCAAATCCGGGATCTGTGGTTACCAGGTTCTTAACAGTGGCTGTGTAGGTCACGTAGCTGCTGCTGTCGATAGGGTTGATGGAACCTGTTGCCTTAAGTGTAACTGAAGGAACTGCCTTGGTAAGCTTGATGGAAATTGTGAAAGGCTCCATGGCCTTGCCGCCTACCTTAGCATTTACTGTATACTTAAGGGTCTTGCCCTTGTTGATATAAACCTCGGTGGTATCCTTAATAACTGCTGATACAACGCCTTCCTTCACCTCAACATCAGCAATCTTATCAATTCCGTAAGCATGTCCTGAAGGAGTAAATGTGACGTCAGTGATCTCAACATTCTTCTCTGTTCCTAAAGGAAGATTATTGATGGTATAAGCTGATGTTACTGTCTCCATTCCGGGATAGTTGGCATTGAAGGTAAATGTTGCGGTCTTAAGCTTAACCTTTGGCTTGTTATCTGTTACAACCACCTTAACTGTGGCAGCCTTGAGGTTCTCGCTGATGGTTCCGTAGTTAACCTTGGGAACAACGCTGAAGCTGTAGGTTCCGGGTGCTACCTTATCATCCTTAAGTGTAACAACAACTTTTCTTCCCTCTGTAAACTGGAAGTTAGCACAGTCATAAGGATTCTTGCCTGTAGGAACAACGCTTACGCTCTCATACTCACCATCTGTAAGTGCTGCCAGTTCAAAGCTTCCTGCCTCGTTAGGATAAATCCTGTTTAGTGTTACCTTGGTAGCTGAAAGAGTGGTTGAAGGCAGTGCATTGGTGGACTTAAGTGTAAAGGTAAAGGTAAGGTCATCACTCCACTCATCCTTGTGTACTACGATCTGGGCCTTGGAGTTGTCTGCGTTACCCTTGTGATGAAGTCTGATGGTGTTGTCTTCAACGCTTACGATCTCATATAAAGCCTTGGAATCATAGGTAAGTTCAACCTCAGAAGGATCCAGCTCAAGAGTCTGAAGCTCTGTCTTCTTGTTGATCTTAACCTTTCTGACAATCTGAAGATCAAATTCGTGGTCCTTAGCACGGGCATTCTTGGTGGCTGACTTGGTGCTAAGTGCATATGTAGGCTGGGTCACCTCTGTAGGAACTGTAAGTGCCAGATAAACAGGATTGCTGTAGCCTGCGTAGCTGATGGCAAGATATCCTGAAACAACTGCCTTGTTACTGTTATCCTTCAGAAGTACTGAATCTTTTCTTGTAATTGTAAAGGTTCTTGTCTCTGCATTATAGCTGCAATCAAAGTTTCCTCTGAACTTGTCCTCTGCCTTAGGATTGGACTTTCTCTCTTTGGAAACAAGCTCGTAAGACTCAACTGCTGCATTCTTAACACTCTGGGTAACTTCTACAACGCCCGCATCTGATCCCTTATAGAAGAGGTTGATCTTGCCCTTGTTGGTAATTGTAGGAGCAAGAGGCTTGTCTGTAAGGATGATCTTGGCAATTGCTATCTTGGAGAACTCAACGCCCTTGGAGGCTCCTCCAAATTCTCCCACAAGGAAAAGCTGTGTATCGCCGGTGTACTCCTTGCTCTTTACCTTGGTGTTGTTGTCATGCTTGGCAATATAGAACTTACCGTCCTTGGATCTCTTGTAAACCTTAAGTTCCTTGGACTCCTTGTTCTTGGCATCCACAAGTCTTAAGGATGATCCTTCCACAGGATATCCCTTTACAGGAATAAGACCAAGCTCTGTTCCTGTGCTGGATGCGTAGTTAACGGTGATCTCCTGGGTGCTGATCCTGGGTGTAGGATCGATGATACGAAGGATGAAGCTCTTGGTGTTGGCATCTGAAGCTGTCTTCTCACCCTTGTTGAGCACTGATACGGTGATCATTGTCTCACCGCGGATTCCCTTCTTAACTACAATGGTGTTCTCGTTGTTGTAGGAGGTCTCAGCACCTACAGCAGCGATATTGCTGTCAACTGATTTCCAGGTAGACTTAACATAAAGTCCGTTGCCGGTAACTTCCTCTGTCTCATAGGCATTGATTTTTGCCTTGAAAACAAGATCTGAAGTTGAGTTGTAATAGTTCATAACCTCGATTACATCATAGCCGCTGGGGTCATCCTTGGCTTCGATGAATCTTGCATCCCTTGGCATTGTATTGGCAAGGCCTGCAAACTGAATCTGCTTGATGGTTACAGGATCCTTGATGGAAAGCTTAAGGGATGTCTTAACTGATGTATCTGTCTTAAGTGTAGCTGTAACTATGATCTGATCCTTCTCTTTGATTGCTGTAACTGTTCCGTCCTCAGCAACTGCAAGGCATCCTGTTGCACTGGAAGTAAAGTTCCAATACCAGGGGCCTACTTCTGTTGAACCATTATATACAATGGCCTTATCCTGGATTCCTGCGCTGTCAAAAATGTTGTCCTTATATTTCTTCAGCTTCATGCTGAGAGAAGTGAACTTAACCTTGTCTAAAGGCTTCATGGTAACAAGAATAATTGTATCCTTATCCTGCATTGTGAACTCAAAGTTAAGGGTCTTATCCTTCTCGCCGAGATATGTCCATTCGTCAGCCTTGATGCTTACATTTGTGCTTCCGCTCTTGGTAACGAAATCGATCTTGTCAAGAACATATCCTTCCTTGGGAGTTACTGTTACCTTAACGGTTGTGCCTTCCTCAGCCTTGTCTACAGCCTTGTTGTTGACAAACTTCTTAACAGTAACGAACTGGTCATCTCCCTTATTAGGGAAATCAACCTTAATGGCTGATTCCTGTCCATAGTATACATATCCATGTCTTGCAGCATAGGATCTTACTGCAGCTGACTTACCGGTCATGGAGATCTTCCAGTTAGCCGGGTTAGCAGGGAATGCGTTCTCGGAAATAGCGATATCCTCACCCTCATAGTTGATGATGATGGACTTGATTCCTGAGCAGCCTGAGAAAGCGCTGCTACCAAAGGCCTTCACATTGAAGAACTCAAGATTGCTGAGAGCCTTACATCCCTCAAAAGCACTTGCTCCGATGGTGTGGAGCTTACCGCTGCCGGTTCCAAAGATTACAGTCTTAAGAGCTGTACACTCTCTGAAAGCCTCGAAAGGAACCTCCTCAAGAACATCAGGAAGGATAACAGTCACAAGCTTCTCGCAGGACTCAAAAGCCTTATCCTTCATCTTGAAGCCCTCTGCTGTAACAACAGAAAGGTCAAGTTCCTCAAGCTGTGTTGAATAGAAAGCATATTCTCCGATGTATGCGAGATTTCCGCCAACTACAACGCTCTTAAGCTTGGTGCAGTTAAAGAATGCGTAGTCATCAATTCTTTCCGCATTATCAAGGGAAATAGTAACAAGGCCTACACATCCTGAAAATGCATTCTTGCCAACGGACTTAATAGCCTTACCCTTGACACTGAAAGGTCTTGTACAGTTCTTGAAAGCGTCTGCAGCTACAGTAACCACAGGCTCTGCGCCCTCGAAACGAATGGTTGTGGTTGAATCCTTGCGGAATCTGTCAACTGTAAATACTCCTGCCGGGATAACTCTTACTTCCTCAGGAATAACGGCGTCGCTTGGAAGATATCCGCTTCCGCCTGTCCAGGTAAGAACACCCTCATCTGTAACACCGAAGCAGTCAGATGCTGTTGCCATAAGCTCAGCCTCTGTCTCGTCCAATGAAACTGCTTCTTCTGTAATATCAATCTCCTCTGCAGAAATCTCCTCAGTGGCAGCATCCTCCAGGGAAAGCTCCATAGAAGCTTCATCGGATGATCCTTCCTCGGCAGTCTCTTCCACAATGATGTCTTCTGCAGCCGGATCCCCCGTAGAATCTTCCTGTGCACTATCCACAGATGAAGACTCGTCGGCAGAGGCTGTCTCTTCCAGCACAATGGCATCTTCTTCAGCCGCAAAGCCCTGAAGACCGGAAGAAGCAATCATTGCCGCGCTCATGATCACGGCCAATACTCTCTTCATTTGCACTTTTTTACTCCTCCTAACATAATGAAACTTATTTAACACTATATATTGTGTCTGTATTAACGGAATAAAGAGCAATAAAATTATCAAATCATCACTAAATATCGCCCCATATTCCTGTTAATTATACATCATATTGTATTCATAGAAAAGTTCATAAATATATTTTACCAGGGATTGGTATAGCCTGAATCGCTGCTGCTACCCCTCTCGTCACCTTCCTTGCGGCCGCTTCCGGAATAGCTCTTATCAAGGTCCTCCTGCTCACGGGACTTTTCGTCGAGGGCTTCCTTCTGCTGTTTCTCAAGCTTCTGTTTGTTCTTGTCATCTCCGCCTGAGGGCTGCTGCTGAGGCTCATCACCGCTGCTGCCTGAAGACTGCTGCTGATCAGGCTCATCTCCGCTTCCGCCTCCCTCCGGAGGATTCTCCAGCATGTCGATAAGTTTGTCTATATCCTCCTTAAGCTGCTGGGCTGTAGCATTGTGAGCATCTTCAGGATTCTCTGCTGCGCATCCCTTCTCGGTAAGGATGTCCCTTGCCTTGTAGAGGATAATAAGTGCTGTATCCACCTTATCCTGAGAATCAAGATGGTTGAAATCAATGGTATAAACCATGGAAAGTGCCAGGTTGATCCTGATGTCGCACTCTCTTGACTTGGGAGGATTGTGGGAAAGTGCCTCATTGTAATAGGCAATGGCTCCGTTGTAATCGCCGTTCTTGTAGGCTACATTTCCCAGATTGTAGTAGGGAAGATAGCTCTCCGGCACATTCAGGTTAAGAAGTGACTTCTCCTTATCCGCTGCATAAACATTTTTCTTATAATCTGAAACAAAACTGTGGTTGATACCAACTTTAATAAACATTGATAATCCAAGAACTAACAGGATTGTTCCCGCAATTCCCAGAATCACCATAAGAACAGGAGATTTCTTCTGGTTCATAATCTACCCCTCCTTACTACATAGAATAGCTCAAGTAAAAGCATCGCTGCCAGAGCTATGGCAAAATAATAATATGTATCTTCGTAAACCTCTGCTCCGTCGCCCTTTTCAATAACTACCGCAGAACCGTCCTTGATCATCTGAAGAAGTCCGTTGAGGGAGCTGGCCCCGGAATTGAGATTAAGATAGTCAACTCCAAGATCCTCAGCGATCTTATTAAGATTGTCCTCATTTATCTTGGACAGGGCGTCTGACCTTGTTTTGTAGTCATAGATATATCCGGAATCATCCTTCATCTTGCCGCCCTGAGGGCTGCCGTAGCCTAGAACCGCGCCTCCGGAAATGTACTCCTGGAGAGCTGCGTAGGACTGAAGTTCCTTGTTATTGGTTATCTCACCGTCACTTATGAAAAATACGATGCTCTTTCTGCCCTCTTTTTTGGCTGTGGAAAGAAGCAGTGCCTCCATATCGTGATAGGGAATGGACAAATCACTTCCTGTTGCATTGGATCTGTCCGGGGACTTAAGGGTGTCCGCCAGATCATTGATATAACCGAAGTCCTGGGTAAAGGGAGAGAGAACCTTGGCCTTGTCATCAAAGGTAACAAGAGCAAAATTGCTGCCGGCAAGGGTCTTGGTAATGCCATTGATATCGGCCACAACACCCTTCATTCTCTCCTTGGAGCCGTCATAATCTCTTGCCCACATACTGATGGTGGTATCCACAACGATCATAACGTCCAGGTTCTTCATGGCAAATTCATAATCTGTTTTGACAGTTACAGGTCTAAGTCCGATGGTGAAGAGAAGAATATAGATAATTCCAAGTCTCACCATGGAAAAGATATTATTTTTAAGATCAGTCTTATGTCTGAATAATACATAGGCTGTTGCTCCAAGGAGCATCAGCAATATAAGTGTCATTATAAAAACTGAAAAAATCGGCCTAATACTCATTTCTGCAACACCAATCCTGCCGCGCTGCCAAGAGCGAGGCAAATTAATAATATGATAAAGGGAGTCTCGGGAAGGTCCACGGTCTGGCTGGCCATTACCGTCTTGACCACCATAGCTTCCTGCTTCTGAATATCCTGAACGATCTCGGATACGGGCTGATTGTCGGTTCTTACATAGAACTTGCCGCCGGTATTCTCAATGGCGCCCTTGAATTCTCCAAGACATGATGCGTAGTTGTAAGACATGGGGTCGTAGAACTTGTCTTCAGATGGGAAAATACCGAAAACAGTGACCTTGTGACTCTTGCAGGCATTGGAAGCTTCCTTGAGGTTCATGATCTGTGCGCCCATGGCATTGAGCTCGTTGTCGGTACACATGATGATAACTCTTGTTCTCTCTGAATCATCGAGATAAGGGAAGGTATAAAGAGCTGTACCAAGGCCCTCACCGATAAGCGATGAACCTCTTGTCATGTTGTTGTACAGAGTTCCCGCATTGTAATAGCGAAGCTTGTAGCTGATCTCATCGTAGTGCTCTCTCTCTTCCTCGCTGAGACTTCCGTAGCTGAAATATGGGTTATCCTCGTAATTCTCCATGTACTCCTTCTGAAGAATGAAGTACTCGGAAAGCTCGTCCAGCTTGGCGATAACGTAGTCATAGTCATCTGTAAGAGGCACATAGGTAACGGTTGAAGTATTGAAAATATTAACTCCGATCCTGTCACCCTTAAGACCTGCCACAACGCCCTTCAGGTAATCTGTGATCTCATAGTTAAGATCGTACAGTGAATAGGAAACATCCAGGCAAAGGATGATATCTCTTTTCTTAACACCGTTCATGACCTCATCTGTTCTGTAGGGTCTGGCTGCAAGGACAAGGCAGGAAACGATGGATCCGATGATACATGCCACCAGCACACCCCTGAGAACCATATATCTCTGGTTAAGCTTTTTATAAATGGCTGTATTTCTTAATTTGTAAGTATTGGCTGCCTTAGTGCCGCTTCTATACTCTTCTGTTTTTTTCCTTTTGAAAAAAATTGAAACTCCCAAGACCACCAGTATGGCGACAATGCCAATGGTAATGGCCTGTTTATACATTAGCTCCATGTTCTGATCACTCCTAAAGCTGTATTGCAGGAAGCATTAAAGTCCTTGTGGGTTGCTCTGAATTCCTCGGCAAACTCGGGTACATAATACTCGTCCATCAGCATATCCAGTCTTCTGATTCCAAGAGATTTGATCTCCTTAACTGTGTAATTCTCCACATGGATTCCTGTGGCGTCACGGACAAATTCTCTTATGAGCATGCTCAGATCCTGATATGCTTCTCTTTTCTCTATCTGATTACCTGCATAGGTTCGAAGAAGACCCTGAAGCTGTCCCTCATATTTTCTCTTAAGAAGAAAGAGTTCCTGAGGTGTAAGATTCTTGATCCTTGGAGCGTTCTTCTTTCCTGCTTCCGGAAGGTACTGCTTTAACATCCTTGCAAAAAAGAAAATGCAAACGCCTCCGCCTACTGCAAAGATAAGTGCCAGAATCGGCACCCACCAGCTGTACTCAAACGGAGCTTGTAAAGTAACCGTAGTAACCATGTTTATACCTCTCCAGTAAATCTATTGTCTTGTCTATGATCTCGCTCTCCTGGGAAACGCTTGTCATGCTTATCTTGCACTGCTTGCACATCTCATCGGATCGCCGGATCATGTCTCTTCTCTGACGTTTCTCTTCCTCGTGAAGCTGACTGTGATGTGATAAAAAGATCCTCTCATACCTCTTCACACCCTTGTCATAGACGTGATCTCCTGTGAGCCAGGCATCTTCAATATTGAAAATAAGAAGATCGTGGGTCTTGGTAATGGCCCTTAGCATCTTGGGATCAAGACTGTCTATTCCGGCGCTGTCGGTTATGAGAATTATTATCATGCGCTTGTTGATGGAACCAACCACCTGGTCAAGAACCTTGCCCAGTGTAAAGGAAGCGTCATAGGGAAGATGTTCTTCGTAATCATAAAGAAGCTTCTCAAGATGCTCCGGACCTGAACGGAACATACTGATGTTAGCCTTGTCCCCCTTGGGATAAGCCAGTGCGTAATCAGCGCCGTTTCTTCCGGTGATATAGGCAAGGGTTCCGAAAAGCATCATTGCCACTTCCTTCTTGGAACGGCCCTTGTCGGTATCTCCCAGCATCTTATCTCCACAGTCACAGACAAACATCACATTGTGACGGCGGTCAGTCATATATCTTCTAACAACGATGGAACCCATTCGTGAGGAGCTCTTCCAGTCGATATCGTGTACATCATCACCGAAGTTGTACTCCTTGAGGTCGTCGAACTCCATGCTGCGGCCTCTGTGAATGGAATGAAAATCACCGTCAAGAATATTGGAAGTCTTCTTGTTTGTGTAAAGAGCTACCGCTCTTCTGATTCTTGATAAATACTCGTAATCAATCTTCATTGCTGCACCTTGTGGTTTTCTTCATTATCACGGAGCCTTAACGGAATTGACGATTCCGTCGATAACCTGCTCTACTGTTACATTATCGGCAACTGCTGAATAGTTAAGGCCGATTCTGTGTCTGAGAACCTGATGTCTTACCATCTTGACATCATCAGGAGTAACGTAGGTTCTGCCGTGCATAAGTGCTGAAGCCTTGGCCATCTTGAGGAATGCGATGGAAGCACGGGGGCTGGCACCGATTCTTACATACTTGCCAATCTCAAGTCCCTGGATCTGGCTGGCTCTTCTGCTGGCAACAACGATGCTGGAGATGTACCACTTGATGGACTCATCAACATATACCTTATCAACGATGTCCTGAACCTGGTCGATATCCTTGATTGTCAGAACAGCGGGATCAACTCTTGAAATAACTCCGCTCTCAAGTCTGTTAAGGATCTCAACCTCCTCAGATGCAAGAGGATATGTGATAACCTCTTTTACAATGAAACGGTCTGTCTGAGCCTCGGAAAGAGGATATGTACCTTCCTGCTCGATAGGGTTCTGGGTCGCGATTACGATGAATACGTCCTCAGGCATGTTGTAGGTTTTGCCGCCGATGGTTACATGCTTCTCCTGCATGGCCTCCAGCATGGCTGACTGGGTCTTGGCGCTGGAACGGTTAACCTCATCCAGAAGTACGAAGTTGGCGAAAACAGGTCCGAGGATTGTCTCGAACTTACCATTGGCCTGATTGTAGATCTGTGTACCTACGATATCGCCGGGAAGAAGGTCCGGTGTGCACTGAATTCTTGCAAACTTACCGTCAACCGCATCTGAAATCGCCTTGGCTGCTGTGGTCTTGGCAAGACCGGGAACAGACTCAACAAGGATATGTCCGTCTGCCAGGATAGCTGCAATAAGGGAAAACTTAAGCTGCTGCTGTCCTACAACCTTGGCATCAAAGTAATCTGAAAGCTTCTTGATAACTTCCTGAGAGTAATGATATTCACTCTCTACAATAGCGCTCTTTGCGCCGGTATTTACTGGCTCACTCATTTTATTACAATCTCCTTATCTGATTATTGTCGCTATATTTCTCATGATTCCCGCTGCAATGTCAGGCTTGTTCATGGAGTAAACATGAATATGGCTGACACCGTTGGAAATAAGATCGATGATCTGGTCGCTGGCGTAGATAATACCGGCTTCCTTCATCTTCTGGGGATCATCGGCAAAGCGATCCACCATGATCTTCATCTTCTGGGGGATGGTGGAGCCCGACAGGGCAACGCTTCTTGCCACCTGCCTTGCATTGGTTATAGGCATGATACCCGGAAGCACCGGAACATCGATTCCCTTCTCCCTGATCCTGTATAAGAACTGATACAGTGTGGAATTGTCAAAAAACATCTGGGTGGTGAGGAAATCACATCCCGCCTCAACCTTCTCCTTGAGATGGCTGATATCCTCGGACTGTCTCGCACATTCTACATGTCCCTCGGGATAGCAGGCACCGCCGATGCAGATGTTCTCATCCAGTGACTTGATATCATAGATAAGCTCTGTGGCATAATTATAATCGAAGCAGACGCGGCCTTCCTTGGGAATATCACCTCTAAGGGCCATTATGTTCTCAATGCCCTTCTCCTTGTATACTGAGATCATATTCGTTACGTGCTCCTTGGTGGCGGATACAGAGGTAAGATGAGC
>JAEEGF010448280.1_pt1 | contig 12069 bp, 4 predicted proteins | sample 9134171 | NCBI WGS metagenome assembly JAEEGF01 (sample SAMN16246542, study PRJNA631951) | gut metagenome | biome: gut microbiome; feature: rumen; material: AP-attached | host: Bos | place: Iran: Karaj | collected 2018-10 | reverse complement strand
AGCCCAGCGTGATGTTCTTCAGGCGCAGGTAGCTGCCGTCACGGACATACATATCGCTGACCACCCAGTTCTTAGAGTCGCCCAGTGTGGGCACGGTGTTCGAGGTGCCTTCGCCCGTCCAGCGCTGGAGCACCCAGGTGGGATAGTTACCCGAGGCTATGTCCTGACGGTAGGTAGCATCGAACACATCGACGCCGCTGACACCCTGGAAGAATACGCCTAAGTCGATTCCCTTCCACTCGGCATCGAAATTCAGTCCAAAGCTCCAGTCGGGAACGCCATTGCCGATGTTCGTGCGGTCGTCTGAGGTAATCTTATTATCGTTGTTGGTATCAACGAAGCGGAAGTCACCGGGCTTGCTGGTAGTGCCGTATTGTGCGTTATAGGCATCGGCCTCGGCCTTGTTCTGAAGGATGCCGTTGGTCTTGTAGCCATAGAAGAAGGGGAAGGGCTGGCCGTTCTCGGCACGTGTACCGCCATCGGCAAACTGGCTGATACCGTAGTTCAGGAAGCCGGTGTCGTTGCCCAGGTTGGTCAGTTCGTTCTTCAGATAGGCGGCATTGGCCTTCACGGCGAAGCGGGCGTCGCTGATGTTCCACTTATAGCCTAATTCAAACTCCCAGCCGCTGTTCTTCATGTCGCCGACATTGGCCAACGGGCGCTGCTCACCCACATACGACGGAATGGGCATATCGATGATCATGCCGTTGGTCTTCTTCAGATAGTAGTCTACACTGAAGGTCAGCTGGTTGTTCCAGAAACCGAAGTCCACGCCGATGTTCGTCTGCTCGCTCTCCTCCCACTTCAGGTCTTCGTTGGCCAGTCGGTTAGCCTTCGAGCCGTAGGTCATCGAGGCGGTCTGTCCGTAGTAGTAGTTGCTGCTGCCGCCGGTAGCCGTCAGCGTCGTGTAGGCGAAGTCGCCGATGTTGTCGTTACCGTTCTTACCCCAGCTGCCGCGTAGTTTCAGGTTGGTGAGCCAATCGCGGGTCTGCTCCATGAACTGCTCGTTCATGACGTTCCAACCTACAGAGAACGAGGGGAACGTACCGTATTTCTTGTTCGAACCGAAGCGGCTGCTGCCGTCACGGCGTATGGTGGCCTGCACCATATATTTCTCGTCGAAGTTATAGCTCAGTCGGGCAAAGAGCGAAGCCAGACGGTGCTGCGTGTAGGGGCCGCCCCATACGCCGACCAGGCTCTTGGCACCCGTCACCTTGCCGTCGGCATCGGTGGAGAGTTCCAGGTCGCCGCCAGTGGTGTAGTTGATGCTGGGTTTGTCGGGGTTGACAAGGTTCCAGTGCGAGCCGCCCAGTTCGTCGCCCTTTGTCTTCAGGGCACTCTGTCCGAGCACCACGCCGATGGTGTGCTTGCCGAACTGTTTGTCGTAGGTCAGCGTATTCTCAATCTGCCACGTCGAGTTGTTGCCCTTGTAGGCGGTGGCCTGCGTGTGGTCGCTGTTGCTGTTGCCCGAGAAGTAGTACTTCTGCAGCGTAGCGCCTTCGTAGCCCCAGAACGAGAGTTCGGCACTGTAGCTGAAGTGGTATTTCAGCTCGTCCCACAGCTGCAGGTCGAGCGAGAACTTCGGCATGAACTTGTGACTCCAGTTCTTGTTGGGGTTGCCCTGCATCATGGCGATGGGGTTGTTCTGCTCCTGGTAGCTGCCCACGTAGCCGGGGATGGTATAAGGATGACCGTTGCCATCGTAGTAGAGATCGTAGGCGCTGTAACGGTCAATCATTGCCTGACCATAGCGCGGGTCGCCATTGTCCTCATAGCCCAGCTGTGTCAGTGTGACGGGCAGCGTGGGGGCGAGGTAGAGGGCAGAGCCGAGGGGCGAGCCCCAGGTGGAGTTGTCGCTCACGCCGGTGCTGTGTACACGCATATAAGAGAGGTTCGCACCCAGGTCGAGCTTGTTCAGGAAGTTGCGCTCCTTGGTGGCATCGAGCAGGTTGAACTGGTTGTTCGAGCGGATGGTCAGACGGTCGTAGTTCGACTGGCCGTAGTTACCGCCAACGATACCTTCCTGGTCGAAGTAGCCCAAGGAGAGGTAGTAGTTCACCTTCTCCGAAGCACCGCTGACGCTGAGGTCGTGCTGCTGAATGGGGGCGTTGTCGTTGAAGAGCAGGTCCTGCCAGTTCGTGCCGAAGCCGTTGATGGCATCGCCGTTGGCATCCTTCAGGTTATAGGGGTCCATGTAGAGAGGCGACAACCCGTTCTGTATGCGGCGCTCGTTCTGCAGGATGGCGTAGTCGGTAGCTCCCGTCACGTCGCGCTTCTTCCAGGCACTCTGCCAGCCCTGCGAGAAGTTGTAGTTGATCTGGGCCTTGCCCACCTTACCCTTCTTGGTCGTTACGAGGATGACACCGTTGGCGGCACGGGCACCGTAGATAGCGCCAGAGGCAGCGTCCTTCAGCACCTCAATCGACTCAATATCGCCGGGATTGACGCTCTCCATACCATTCTGGTCGGTAGGCATACCGTCGATGATGTACAGCGGCTCGGAGCTGTTGATGGTTCCGATACCACGGATGCGGATCATCGACTTGGCACCAGGCTGGCCAGAGGCCGAGGTGACGTTCACACCGGCGGCCATACCCTTCAGGGCATCTTCGGCGCGCAGACGCGTCTTGCCGCTGAGGTCGTCGGCACTGACCTTCGCGATGGAGGCCGTCACGACGCTCTTCTTCTGCACACCGTAGCCGATGACAACCACGTCCTGCAGTGTCTGGCTGTCCTCCTTCAGTGTGACATTCATGTTGTTGCTGGCGTTCACCTCCTGAGAGACGTAGCCAATATAACTAATAATAATAGGTGTACCCTGGCTGACCCTAATGGTGAAGTTACCATTGAAGTCGGTGATGGTGCCATTCTGAGGGTTTCCTTTCTCGACGACAGATGCTCCGATGACCGGTTCACCAAGGTCGTCTGTCACAGTTCCCAAGATGCCTTGGGCTTTCGTAGCCATTGACACGATGAGTGCCAATAACAACAGTAGATACCTGCTTTTTTTCATACTTCTTTTGTTAGGTGATTATTATTAAAGTTAGATTGTTCCCGTTTTTGGTTTCCGAGTGCAAAGTTAAGGAAAAATACAGTCGCCTGACGGCGAAAGGCTGAAAAAGTGGACGCTTTTCAGCCTTTCGGTTATGTATTTACCTAAGAATCAGATGCTTGTGTTTTTCCTTGGCTTCAAAAAGAGTGGACGATATATAGAGGTGTAGTTTTTACATTTATCGCCTTTTTACAGGGTTTTCACCTGCTTTTCAAACTGTTCGCGGTTGCCCAAGGCACCGTTCTTGATGCGAGCGCGGTAGTTGTAGATGGTGTTGACGGAATAGTGCAGGAACTCGGCAATCTTCGACGAGTCCTCAAAGCCCAGGCGTATCAGTGCGAAGATTCGGATATCGGTGGTCAGCCGGTTCTCCTCCTTGGGGTGTATGCGCATCTCGGGCAGCAAGAGGGCGTTGAAGCCGTCGATGAAATTGGGGAAAAGATGCAGGAACACGGTGTCGAAGTTCTCATAGAGTTCCTCCAGCTCCTTCTCCTTCAGCTCCGTCGACTTCGATATCTGGAACAGTTCGTCGAGTTCTTTGTTCTTCATCTTCTTGTTCACCATCTTGCGATAGTTGTCCAGCTTGTCAATATACTGGGCACAAAGGCTCATGAAGCGGCCGATGTACTCCTCCTTCACGCGGTTGCTCTCAGTCAGCTGGGCATTCAGGGTCGACAGCTGGGAGTTCAGCGTGGCGAGTTCGTCTTTCTGGGTTGAGAGTTGCGAGTTGAGCGTCGAGAGCTGGGCGTTCGAAGCCTTCAGGTCGTTTCGGGCAGCGTGCAACTGGGTGTTGCGGCGGTGTACGAAGAAGAGTGCGCCCAGCAGCAGGAGTGCCAGTATGCTGATAACGGCCAGTGTCAGCCACAGCTGCGAGGTGGTGCGCTCGCTCTGCGCCTTGTATTCAGTGGCAATGTGCGACAACAGCGGCGTTATCTGCCAGTTGCGCTGTCGTGAGCCGTAACGATTCGCACAGTCGCTGGTATAGCTGATGTAGTGCGAAGCCCGGTCAACATCGCCGCTGATCATCAGCTCATTGGCCAGCTCCCACATCGAGCCTTGGTCCATGGCGGCATTGCGGATGTCGGCCAGCACCGATTCCGTCAGCCAGTACATCATCTGCGTGGTGTCGCCCTGTAGCTTGTACTCGATATAGCGGTAGAGGGCTGTCAGGGCGTAGGGATGGCTGCCCGGCTCCACGGTTTTCATCCATTCGTCGTTGATGGCCATTGCCTCGTCGAGCCTGCCTTCAGCCTGCGCCGTCTGTTCACGACGAAGCAGACACGACTCGCTCGTCGGCGGCAGGTTGTCGAACATCAGCTGCTTGTAGTGCTGTTCCTTCTCCTGATAGTTCCGCCGCATGTCGTCGAGACGGGTGTAGTAGCTCAGTTCGCCATATACATTATTATACGCCTCATAGTAGGTGCCGAGCACCGTCTTGTCGAGCCCGTTTCCCAGACGGATGGAGTCGAGGATGTTCAGCGCCTCATCGTAGAGGCCGATGTTCGAGCAGCGGATGGCCAGCAGCGAGCGGCAGCGAACGGAGGCAGCATGGTCTCCCTGCTGCTCGGCTAACGTGATGCACTGCCGCAGAAAGAAGATGGCAGAGTCGCTCACAAAAGGGCGGTAGAGTTCGTATAGCCGGAAGCCCTCTTCGTATTTCTGCTGACCGCTGGTCTGCTCGAAGGCATGGCGGGCTGACGCAATCTTTGCCTCACGCTGGGCTACGAAGCGGGGCGACTCGGCGATGGCCTCGTCAATCTGCCGGAAGCGTGAATCCAGGTCAACGTGCTCCTGCGCCAGCACAAAGATGGGCAGGAGCAGTAATACGTGGAGTATTGCCAGTAGTTTTAGCTTCATAGTGCAAAGGTAATGCAAAAAGGTTGAAAAAGGAGCCCCGCTAAGGTTAATAAAACATAAATCGCTGCCACCGTTATTTACTTTCAACACCGCCAAAGGTCAAACAAGCAGATATGAAAACTAAATTATGCACTATAGGCACCGCCTTGTTGTGCCTATTGTCCGTTTCCTGTGCCAGCGAACAAAAGAAGGCACGGGGCAATACTGCGCACTACCCTACAATGACCGTCACCACGCAGGACGTCACGCTCAGCCAGCAATACAGTGCACGGCTGACGGGACGGCAGATTGTAGAGGTAAGGCCGCAAGTGACCGGAAACATCACGCGCATCTGTATCCGCGAGGGCGATGACGTCAAGCGGGGACAAACACTGTTCATCATTGACCAAGTGCCCTATCGCGCTGCCTTAGAGGTGGCCGTTGCCGCCCGCCGGAGCGCCGAAGCCAAACTCGCCACGGCACGCATGAACTACGAAAACGAGCAGCGCCTGCAGGAAGGCCTGGTCGTGGGCGACGTGTCGGTACAGACCATGCGCAATGCCCTGCTCGAAGCAGAGGCTGCCCTGGCTCAGGCCAAGGCTCAGGAGCGCAACGCCCGCTGGCAGCTGTCGTACACCGAGGTGAAAAGTCCCGTCAGCGGTGTCGCCTCGATGATTCCCTGGCATGTCGGCTCACTTGTCAGCAGCAGTATCAGCGAACCGCTCGTCACCGTGGCCGACGACCACGAGATGTATGCCTATTTCAGCATCAGCGAGAACCAGGCCATCGACCTGATCGGCCAGTACGGCTCAATGGATGAGTTCATCCGCCAGGCCCCCGGCGTCGGACTCCTGCTGAGCAACGGCTCGGAATATCCGCGCAAGGGGCGCATCGATGCCGTCAGCGGAACCATTGATGCCTCGACAGGTGCCGTCGAGATACGCGCCACCTTCCCCAACGACGGCCACCTGCTCCACAACGGCGGCAGCGGCAAGGTCATCGTCTCCACCCACCGCAAGGACTGTATCGTCGTGCCTCAGGAGGCTACCTACGAACTGCAGAACCGGACTTTTGTCTACAAGGTCGTCGACGGCAAGACAAAGGCCACTCCGGTTGAGACATTCCGGCTGAACAACGGCCGCGAGTACGTCATAGACAAGGGCTTGACGAAGGGCGACGTCATCATAGCCGAGGGTGCCGGTCTGCTAAAGGACGGCATTGAGGTCAAGAGCGAAAACGAGAAAGCGGAACATCGAAATATCGAAACTTCGAAACATCGAAAATAACAAAGAGGTGAACGTCAAGACATTCATAGACAGGCCGATACTGTCCGGTGTGATAAGTGTGCTGATGGTGCTGGTGGGCATCATCGGACTGAGTCAGCTCGCCCTGGAGCAGTTCCCGGAGATAGCGCCCCCGACGGTGCGCATCATGGCCAGCTATACCGGCGCCAATGCCGAGACGGTGCAGAAGAGCGTCGTCGTGCCACTCGAGGAGGCCATCAACGGCGTCGAGGGCATGATGTACATGACCTCCTCAGCCTCAAACAACGGCACAGCCTCCATCGGCATTTTCTTCCGGCAAGGCACCGACCCCGACATGGCGATGGTCAACGTGCAGAACCGCGCCGCCACCGTCCAGGGCCGCCTGCCCAGCGACGTGGTGAAGAGCGGACTGACGGTGCGCAAGCGCCAGACGTCGAACATCAAGCAGCTCAGCGTCTACAGTCCCGACTCGACCTTCGACCGTGCCTTCTTGGCCAACTACACTAAGATTAACATCGAACCGCGCCTGAGCCGTATTCCCGGCGTGGGCGAGGTCAACGTGATGGGTGCCGACTACTCGATGCGCATCTGGCTCGACCCGCTGAAGATGGCGCGCTACGGACTGACGCCCGCCGACATCACACAGGTGCTCAACGAGCAGAACGTCGAGGTGGCCACGGGTACACTCGGTGCCGAGAGCCAGAATACGTTCCAGTATGTGCTGAAATACCGCGGCCGCTACGAGGACGAAGAAGGCTACAAAAATCTGGTCATCCGCTCACTGCCCGACGGCAACGTGCTGCGCATCGGCGACATCGCCCGCGTGGAACTCGGCTCACAGAACTATAACATCATCGGCGAGACCAACGGCCGCCCGGGCGTGAACATCAGCATCAACCAGGTGGCAGGCTCCAATGCCAACGAGATTATCAAGCAGATTGACCGCGAGGTGGAGGACATCCGCCAGTCGCTGCCGCCGGGTGTCGTCATCGAGGATATCGAGTCGAAGAAGGACTTCCTCGACGCCTCCATTGCCAGCGTTCTCGAGACCTTGGCAGAGGCCCTGCTGCTGGTCATCCTCGTGGTGTTCGTCTTCCTGCAGAGCTGGCGCGCCACCATCATCCCCGCCATCGCCATCATCGTGTCGCTCATTGCCACGCTGGCCGTCATCTATGCCATCGGCTTCTCGCTCAACATGCTCACGCTCTTCGCCCTCGTGCTGGTCATCGGCACCGTGGTCGACGATGCCATTGTGGTGGTCGAGGCGGTACAGGCGAAGCTGGATAGCGGCGAAAGGTCGCAGGTGAGGGGCGAGATTACCCTCCAGGCCATGCACAGCATCACCTCCGCGCTTATCACCACTACGCTCGTCTTCATGGCCGTCTTCGTGCCGGTCTGCTTCATCGGCGGCGTCACGGGAACATTCTATACGCAGTTCGGACTGACGATGGCCATTGCCGTGGGCATCTCGCTTTTCAACGCGCTGACGCTGTCGCCGGCACTGTGTGCGCTGATTATGAAGCCATTAAATGGGGATAATGGGGTTGATGGGCAAAGTGGGCAGAATGGAAATGCCCAAAATGCCCATCCTGCCCATCAACCCCATTCCCGCTTCGCGGCCACCTTCAACGCCGGCTTCACCGCCCTCGTCACCCGCTACAAGCATTCGGTGGCGTCAACGCTCCGCCACCCCAGGCTGGCTATTGTCTTCGTCGTGGTGGCCATCGGCCTTCTGGGCTGGATGATGCGCACGACGAAGACCGGTCTCGTACCCAACGAGGACATGGGCACCGTCTTCATCAATGTCCAGGCTTCGCCGGGAAGCAGTCTGCAGCAGACCTACCATATATTAAAAGAGGTAGAGGAGCGCATCAAGGACCTGCCTCAGCTGCGCATCTACTCGCTCATCGCCGGCAACAGCAACAACTTCGAGCAGTCGTCGTCGAACGGTAACTTCACCCTGAAGCTGAAGAAGTGGGGCGACCGTAAGGGCAAGGGCGACGACGTGCAGAGCGTCGTCGACGAAATCTACCGCCGCACCGCCGACATCGCCAACGCTAAGATTCAGGTGAACACGCAGAACATGCTGCCGGGCTTCGGCCGACTGAACGGCTTCGAACTGCACGTACAGGACAAGCACGGCGGCACCATCGACGAACTCTTGGCGCAGACCAACAAGCTCATTGCCGCACTGAACGAACGGTCGGAAATCAGCCGCGCCTTCACCAACTTCTCACTGAAATACCCGCAGTACCGTGTCGAGGTCGATGCCGCTCTCTGCAAGCGGCGCGGCGTATCGCCAAGCGACGTGCTGGCGGCCCTCAGCGGCTACATCGGCGGTTCATACGCCTCCAACTTCGTACGCTTCACCAAGCTCTACCGCGTCATGGTGCAGGCCTCGCCCGAGTACCGCCTCGACACGGAGTCGCTCAACAACATCTTCGTCCGCGCCAGCAACGGCGAGATGTCGCCCATCGGCCAGTACCTGACGCTGACGCGCATCTACGGCTCCGAGACACTGTCGCGCTTCAACCTCTTCCCCTCCATCCAGGTGGGCGGCACGGCCGAGGCTGGCTACAGTAGCGGACAGGCACTCGACGCTATCCGCGAGACGGCTGCCGAAGTGCTGCCCGAGGGCTACGGCTACGAGTTCGGCGGCATGGCCCGCGAGGAGGCTTCGGCGCAGAACACCACGGCCCTGGTGTTCGTCATCTGCATCGTTTTTATCTACCTCATCCTCTGTGCCCTCTACGAGAGCCTGTTCATCCCGCTGGCCGTCATCCTGAGCGTGCCCTTCGGACTGGCCGGCTCGTTCCTCTTCGCCCAGTTGTGGGGACTTGAGAACAACATCTACATGCAGACGGGTCTCATCATGCTCATCGGACTGCTGTCGAAGACAGCCATCCTGCTCACGGAGTACGCCTCCGAGCGCCGCCGTCAGGGCATGAGCATCGTCGCCGCAGCCCTCGATGCCGCCGCCGTCCGACTACGCCCCATCCTGATGACCTCGCTGACGATGGTCTTCGGTCTGCTGCCCCTGGCCCTGGCCACCGGCGTCGGTGCTAACGGCAACCGCTCGCTCGGCGTGGGCGTCATCGGCGGTATGCTCATCGGCACCGTGGCCCTGCTGTTCATCGTCCCTGCCCTCTTCGTCATCTTCCAAACCATCGAGGAGCGTATGTTCCACAAGCGTCAGTGAAATTGACATAAATCAATATCGCGGTCATAAATTGCAGTGCTTAAATCAGAAATCGTGGGCTGATTTCTTTTTTTAGCCGTACCTTTGCAGCCGTAAATTTAATGCTTAAGAAACAGATGAAAAGTATACTGGAAGGACGCCCCGCTCTGAAGGCGGAGATTGAGAAAGTGGCCGAAGTTGCAGGCTACCTGTGGCAGAACGGCTGGGCCGAGCGCAACGGAGGCAATATCACGGTGAACGTTACTGAGTATGCAGACGACGAAATCCGCCAGCTGCCCGCCATCAGCGACGTCAAGCAGATTGGCGTAACGCTGCCAGCACTGAAAGGCTGCTATTTCTATTGCAAAGGTACGGGCAAGCGCATGCGCGACCTGGCTCGCTGGCCGATGCAGAACGGCTCTATCATCCGCATCCTCGACGACTGCGCATCGTATGTCATCATTGCCGACGAACCGGTAATGCCCACATCCGAGCTGCCCAGCCATCTGACCGTCCACGCCCGCCAGATTGAGACGGGCAGCGGATACAAGGCCACAGTCCACACCCACCCCATCGAACTGGTAGCCATGAGCCACAACCGCGAGTTCCTCGGCAAGGACGTGCTGACGCGCATACTCTGGTCGATGATTCCCGAGACGAAGGCCTTCTGCCCGCTGGGCCTCGGCATCGTGCCCTACACGCTGCCGGGCAGCAACGAGCTGGCCGACGCCACCCTGAAGGAGCTCGAAGACTACGACGTGGTGATGTGGGAGAAGCATGGCGTCTTTGCCAAGGGTACCGACGTGATGGATGCCTTCGACCAGATTGACGTGCTGTCGAAGTCGGCCAAGATATACATCAACTCCCGCTGCATGGGCTTCGAACCCGAAGGCATGAGCGACGAGCAGATGAAGGAAATGACCGTGGCATTCAACCTGCCGCGATAAGACGAACACATTAAAAACAACTACTGACTAATATTAGAAACAAATCAAGAGTCCTCCATGCTGTGAAGCACCGGGGGCTTTTTTGTTTCACTAATTGTCATTCGCACTTTTCATCCTACACTTCCTACACTCCCTACACCTAACCGTATATTCATACATTTGGCAAATGTTTATGCAATCGCTATAAGTCTTTGCCAAAAGGCAGCGCCTTTTGCCCAAAACCCGGCGCTTTTCAGTCAAAACCCGGCGCCTTTTGGACAAAAAGTGCCGCCCTTTTCCGATTGTATATTTATCCAGATGTCAAGTGTCGGTTCAGGTGTCGGTTAATATGGTGACCTGCACCCGAATATGCACTGGTTAACAGCAAGTTAAGCACGAGGTGTAAGAAGTGGCGGTTGTTTTTTCTTTTGCCTATCATAGAAAAAAAGGCCCGATTGTTTTGCCGTTTCAAAAATAATCCGTAACTTTGCGCCGTATTATACTAACTTTACTAATTTTATTATTTTATGAAGAAACTTCTACTTTTTGCTTTTGGGGCAATGATGTCGATGGCATCGTATGCCCAGGAGGATGTGACACACTACATCCAGAACGCAGGATTCGATGAGGACCTGACGTGGCAGGCTGATGGTTCGACCAAACAACCTATCATTAAAGAGTATCCATGGCATCGCAGCGTTGTGCTGACTGCCGAGGACGGTTCCGTCTATGCACGTGGTACAGGCACTCGCTCCGATGGTGCCTCGCCTGCATGGAACGGCTTCATCGGACAGCTGCAAGGCTGGGAGATGGAAACCAACAAACCGTTGTCTGAGCCTTACAATGGCGACGGTATGGAATGGACATATTTTGGAACTGCACCTTACACACTGGGCGAACGAGCTATCCCAATTGCAGATGACGGTACTACCTTCATGGCAGCTCCTGAACGTCCTTCTTCATGCAACGGCGACGACAATATCGGATTCCTATACCTGCGTGCTGGCTGGGGTGGAAGAGCTGTTTACAAGCAGACTGTGAAGCTGCCATGTGCCGTCTACCGTCTGGAGTACTGGGCTATCAACACCAACCCCAATGCTACGAAAGGTAAGAATCTTACGCAGGTGACATGCCGCAAGGACACGTGGAAAGACGAAACTGGATTCAACGATCTTGAATGGACGTTGCATACTATCGAGTTTACACCTACTAGTGAGTTCAGCATGCAATTCGGTTTTGAGGCCGAAGGCGGTTCTAACGGCAACCCGTTCCTTTGCATCGACGGCATGAAGCTCTACAAGATTGACGAGGCCGACCCCATCGACCTGCTGCGCTCCGACTTCCAGGACGCCGTGGCTGAGTGTGAGGAACTGGCTGGTAAGGCAAGCGGCGAGAACTTCATGGGACTGTCGGGCTATCTCAGCGACTACGCCATGGAGATTGACGACCTGTCGGGAAGCACCGACCAGGCTGAGCTCGAGGCTTCGCTGAAGGAAGTGAATGCCCGCATGGTCGAAATCCGCAACGCAATGGCTGAGTTGGCAAATTTGAACGCCGCCCTGACCCGCATGGACGACCTGCTGCAGAACACGAGCATGCCTGGCAAGACCGAACTGGAGGCAGCCTATCAGAAGATTCTGAACTATAAGGAGAAAGACCCCGAAGAGGGTGCCGACATTATTGCCCAGATTATGGGTGCTGTTGCCGAGAGTGAGGACGCTATCAAGGCCTACTACCTGAGCCAGGTATCGACGGCTTCGGCTGAGAACCCCGCCGACCTCACCATCTTCATCCAGCACCCCTGGTTCATCG
>JAEEGF012232215.1_pt1 | contig 12071 bp, 1 predicted proteins | sample 9134171 | NCBI WGS metagenome assembly JAEEGF01 (sample SAMN16246542, study PRJNA631951) | gut metagenome | biome: gut microbiome; feature: rumen; material: AP-attached | host: Bos | place: Iran: Karaj | collected 2018-10 | reverse complement strand
CACACTTAGCAGAGAACAGCAGATTTCGATCTGCTGTTCTTTTTTTGCTTTCTAAATATAAAAAAAGAATAAAGCTGAATCGCTCGAAATACCGATTCTTTCTGTTTTATGAAAACGCTATCAGCATTTTTGATTAATTTTTACATTTTTTAGCCGATGCGACTTAAGCCTAGTTGCTTGTGCACATATCACAAAAATCACCGTCGAACTTTGTCTATTAATTAGTTAAAATAGCGTAAAAATCTTACTTTTGCCCCTTGTTTTTCGTTGAGGCTCTATGCTAAGATAGAGTCACGCTTTCAAAATCATGTAAGCGTTTACAATATAAATTATCTATAAACTTGTTTGACGCAATGGGAGGTTAGTTATGACCAGAAAGACAAAGAGGGGAAAGATAGCTGCGAAAGTACTTGCTGCGATTCTTTCCGTAACCATGGGATTATCCACTCTGTCTACTTCTGCAGCCGGCTCCGTGGCATTTGCCCAGGAAGCTGAGAGCCTGGAAGTGCTGACATCAGAACTTGATGCAGCTGAAGACACTGTTTCAGAAGAAACAGAAGAGGATGATGCCGTTGACGCAGCTTCCGAAGAAGCGGGCAATTTCGGCGAGACAGCTGAACCTGAGACTGAGGAATCTGAGGCTGAGACATCCGAGGATGTGGATGCAGAAGCTTCCGAAGAGGAGGCAGAAGCTTCTGAAGAAGAAACTGAAGAGGTTGAAACTGTCGAGGAAGAAGATAATATTTCTCTTGAAAGCACAGATTATGAGAATCTGGTTGAATTTACAACTGAGACTTCTGAGGCAGATGGAATAAAGACCACAGTAAGCAAGTGGGATTTTGCCACAGCAAAGAATACAGGCAAGAGCACTGCTACAGGCGACACAATCAGTGGAATCGTTGTGGGCGGCGGTAGCGGAAGAGTAATTCTTGACGCAGGAAAAGATCTCAACGTTAAGAATAATTCTACTGCTGAGACTACAGGTGTTATCTACCTGCCGATCGCTGATGATACCAATGTGGTTACAATCAATATCATGCCGATGGACAAAGATATCTCCAGATATGTGACTGTTGGCAGTTTTGATTCTGATGTAACACTTGTGGATAACGGCAATGATCCTGCCAGCCAGACTGTTACCTTTAAGTCTGATCTGGTGAATTATGTGGTTGACAGTGCAGTAGGCGTTGAGGGACGTTACATTCCTCTTTACTCTCACGGCAATTTCAAGACAGCCTATATAGAGCTCATTGAAACCGATGCTACAACTATTGTTGAAGTATCCGGAAAACTCACCGGAGCGGGCGCTGATAAGGTTACAGGTCTTAAGTTCAAGAACCTTGAGACTGAGGAGAGCTATGAATGTGCTGTAGGAAAAGACAACACATACAGTATCAGTCTTCCAAATGAATATCAGTATGCCGTAAGTGCATCAGGCACACTTGAATATGGTATAGACGAAACAGATAACGGCAATATTGTTGATCTGTCTGTTGGAAACGATAAGACCAAGGAGCAGGATTTTGTACTTGTTCCGCTGGATGTTGTAAGGATCAGCGGTACATTCGATATCGAGAAGATTGACAATGCAAATCCCATATCTTCTGATAAGCTCAAGGTTACACTCGTGCCCAAGAAGAACACTCTGGACAACATCGAGGTACCTGTCACAAAGACTGTTTTATATAACGATTTCAGCTACACATTTAAGAATGTAGCTCTGCTTCCCGGAGAAGAGTACTCTGTAAAGCTTACAAATGCCAATGATTACGAGGTTACAGAGATAACAATCGGTGACGAGGCGGAGGAACTGCTGGTTGAAGAAGAGATTGAAGAAGAGGGTGCAAATAACACCATCAATATAGATACCAGCAAGGAGAATGTGGCTATTAAGGCAACAGGCAAGCCTCTCTACAAGGTAACGCTTGAAGCTGTGACACACAATCTCAAGGCAGTAAGTACTGTGAAAGCACTCACTGTTAAGAATCTTGACGATGATTATACATACAGTTTTGATAAGCTTTCAGGCAGCAAGCTTGAGATAGAAGTACGTGACGGTCTCTATGAAGTTACAGAGATCACTTCAACAGGAAGTTATGAGCCTTATGAGCACTTTGAAGTTGAGGGCGAAGATGTAAGTGAAAAGATGTATCTCAGAGATACTTCTGAGAAAAAAGCTGTTTCCTATAAGTCAGAAGTGACAGTAGGAAAGAATAGTTGCGATTACACAACAATCTATGATGCTCTTGATGCTATAGGCCGCATGGACCGTGGCGACAAGAGAGTTACTGTTGTTCTCAAAGATGAGTACTACCAGGAGCAGGTTGTTGTTGATGAGCCCAACATTACCTTTACAAGCAGACGCTCCGAAGGATCTACCATCAGCTGGTACTATGGTCTGGGCGGAGATGCATACTACAGTGCATACCTCAATACAGAGATAGACAAGAACCATCTGTTCTACGATGAGGCTCATGCTGTTGATCAGTACGAGAGCACAACCATCGGACAGACTCCCGGTAACTGGGGATCTACAGTAAACCTCAAGAGCACAGCTACAGGTTTCAGAGCAGAGAATATTACATTCGAGAATTCTTTTAACTTCTATATAAGCGAAGTTGAGAAAGATGATATTGCAGTTTCAGGAAACATTCTTGACAGAAAGGCTGAGGGAGCAGATCCCACGCTTTATAAGTCAAAAGAGCGCGCATGCACAATGTACAACCGCGGCGCAGATCAGATCGAGTTCTACAACTGCTCATTCATCAGCAGCCAGGATACTCTTTACACAGGCGACAAGGATGAGGATTCTTACTACTACAACTGTGTGATCGAAGGTACAACAGATTTCATCTGCGGTGATGGAAATGCAGTTTTTGATAACTGTGATATCGTCCTTTACGGCTTCTCGGATCAGTCCAAGTCCGATCTTGTAATCCTTGCCAGCAAGGGCAGTGCCTCAAAGGGATATCTTTTCAACTACTGTACTGTAAGCCTGGATACCAGAGAGGGAATACAGCCCACAACTTCTGCATATCTCGGAAGACCCTGGGGAACCAGCGATGAAAAGGTAGCTTTCATGAACACAATTCTTGAAAGTGACTTCATCCAGGCAAAGGGCTGGACAACAATGAACACAGTTCCTTCCCTTAACCTTGGACTTCACGAGTACAGAACAAGGCTGATGGACGGCACTAAGGTCGACCTCAGTGGCCGTGTTGCGACAAATATCGGTTCTGATAAGCAGGGAACAGCAGGCAATTATGTTCTTGAGGATGAAGTGGGCTATACCCGCGCTGACTATATGAGCGATGACTGGACCCCTTCATATTACGCAGCTGACTACGCAGATCTGAACGAGCAGGTTCTTCGCTACAACGCACTTGTTGGCAGTGAGGCTTATGCTCAGGCTGATGCAAAGAAAAAGACTGCCGTAGAGAATGCATACAAGGCCATTCAGACAGGCCTCTTTGTAAAGGATCAGAGCAAAGTTGATACATTTGCCGCAAACCTTGAAAAAGCAATTGATGACATTAAGGGTAAGGATATCATTGCGCCGGTAAGCAGCTTAAAGAGCGGAACATATACTCTCAGCCGCGTTACATCTCTTACATCAAAGACAGAGGGCGCAAGCATTTACTACACAACAGACGGAACAGATCCTTCTTATGAGGTTACAAAGGATGAGGAAGGAAACGACGTTGAAGTCATCAACGGAACACTTTACACTGCACCGGTTGTTATTACAGATACACTTACACTGAAGGCAATAGCCGTTGCAGAAGGCAGCTACGTCAGCGAGATTTCTGTATATAATTATGTGATCGAAGATCCCAGTGCAGGTGGAAGCGGCGGAACCTATGTACTTGAGTCAAGTGCTCTGACACCGTTTGCGCAGGGTGCGAAGGCCGACGGCGACAGCGAGAAAGCCGGAACAGATAACTACTTTACTGTTATTTACAGCACAAAATCAAAGGTTGATTCCAGCAGCAAGACCTGGGGAGATGGATATTCGTCAAGTCAGAGAATCAATTTCGGCGGAATTGCTTCCCTTGAGAAGAATTCCATTATGTTCACGACAGGTGCAGCCGCAGCCGTAAAAGTATGGTGGGCACAGGGCGGAGAAGACAGCCGTCAAATCACCATCCTTGATAATGAAGGCAATGCTGTGGCAACTACCACAGGAACCTGGACTAAGAATGCGGCTTATATTTCAGAACTTGCGCTTGATGCTGCAGGAACCTACTACCTGGGCAGCGCTATCAATAACAACTACATCTTTAAGGTTGAAGTTGTTGAGGAGTCATCTGCAACCAGCACAGAATATGATCTGCAGACCAAGGATCTCACAGCATTCGCGCAGGGAGCAAAAGCTGACGGAGCAAGTGAAAAAGCAGGTACAGATGAGTACTTTACTGTAATCTACAGCGCAAAATCAAAAGTTGATTCCAGCAGCAAGACCTGGGAAGACGGCTATTCTTCAGGACAGAGAATCAACTTCGGCGGAACTGTATCTACCGCTATGAACGCTGTAAGCTTTACTACACAGGGTCCTGCTACTGTTGATATTTGGTGGGCCGCAGGCGATGCCGGAAGACAGATGGGAATAATCAGTACATCCGGTGAGGATGTGGCTGTAACAGATGTGGCATCCACAAAGAATACTGCATACAAGTCAACACTTGAAGTAAGTGATGCAGGAACATACTATCTCGGAAGCAAAGGCGGCAACAACTATCTGTTCCGTATCTATGTGACAGAAACAGCAGGCGCTCCTGAGAAGCCCGACAGAGGCGACTGGGCAGACGTTCCCGCTCCTTTCATCAGCGATGTTCAGGTTGACGGCGGCAAGATCAATGTTACTGTACAGGCATTCATAAACTACAACGGCGGCGACAGCCTCCTGGTAGATATGATGGATGAGAAGAGCGATGCTGTTGATACACAGAGGACTGCAAAGGCTGAGGATAAGATGGAGAAAGTCCTTACCTTTACACCTTCAGCATCAGGAAGCTATTCCTTCATCGCAACTCTTACCCGCGAGGGAGAGGAGAGCAAGAGCAGCCTTGAGAGCGAAGTAGTTACATTTGCACTTCCTCTAGTTAAGCCGAACATCACAGCAGTTACCAATAAGGGTAAGGACAGCAACGGCAAGGGCAAGCTCGAAGTTGTATGGACAAAGGTCAACGAGGCCAAGAAGTATGACGTTGAAATAGTTCAGATAAAAGAGGAAGAGGTCCTCAATGAAGAGACCGGCGTAAAGGAGAAAGTAAAGAAGGAGACAGTCCTTGCAAGTGCACAGGGTCTCACTGACAGAGAAGTAGTACTTGGCGGTCTTCCTATAGATGAGAAGGTTACCGTTAAGGTATATGCTGTAAGGGATGAAGACAGATCCGATGCAGCAACAAAGGAAGTGACAGTAACAGGAAACAACGACAGAACCTGGAGCTTCTCAAGCTACGGAAGCAATGCTTCAACCGGAGATTCTGCGACAGTCAATGCTGACGGCAGCATCTCAATAAAGACACCCAGCTCCACAAAGATCGTTCCCGGAAGTACAGACGGACTTGGCTATTACTACACCAAGATCGATCCTTCAGAGAACTTTACATTTACAGCTCAGTTCAGAGTAGACGGCTGGCCTTACGACAACGGTCAGGAAGGTATGGGTCTCATGGTAGCTGACGCGGTAGGTGAGCACGGTGACGGAGCTGCCTTCTGGAATAACTCTTACATGGCAGCAGCTACACAGATCCAGTACAACTGGGATCCTACAATAAAGGATGCTGACGGCAACTATGTCGGAGGTATCACAAACGCTGTATCTGATTCTGAGGCAGTATTCCAGGAGAAGATGAGACTGGGTCTTGGATGGATCGCAAGAGACGGAGTTACACAGGATCAGAAGAGGAAGGCTGAAAGTGGCCAGGTTGCTACTCCTGAAGGATTCACAACCACTTCCGGAACTTTTGAGACCTCGGTAGCAAGTGCAGTACAGGCACAGCTTCCAGGAATTACAAGTGAGAGCTCTGCTTCAGATGTACAAAGTGCTTTTAAGAGCTTTAACATCACGACTGCATTAGGCACAACAGTAGCTGCCTACGGACAGAGAAATATCATAGATGTTTCGAAGGTTAACGATACTAAAAAGATAGATGCAGCAAAAGCTGAGACAGTAAGAAAAGTCGGAAGCACAGATTTTACCGATATCAGCAAGGTAAGATATCAGATCCAGAGAAACAACACAGGATATGTTCTTCGTTATCTCTCCAATGATTCTCTTGGAAATGAGAGCGAACTTGACATTACATATGCTACAGATGATGACGGAAACCGCATCTCTTATGCAGGAACCTACAATGGAATGAGCGTTGTTGCTGTAGATGGCAAGGTATATGAAGTGCTGAGCCAGAAAGTTATCTATGATACCAACAGAAACAACCTTACTCAGATAGACAAGAAGTATATCTATCTTGGTATGTTCAGTGCTCGTAAGTCATCCATGACTGTTGAGGAATACACACTGGAGACAGTTGATCCCGAGAACGACTATCCTGCAGAGGAAAGAGAGATGGAGCCTGTTGCTCTCAATGCTCTTGTAATGTCTGCAGAGACATCCAACACAGCAGCTTATGACCTCATATTCAGTGCAAATGCTGACGGTACACTTACTGTTGAGAAGGATGGAAAAGTTGTTGCACAGGAGATGGCTGTTACAGCCGGCAAGTGGGCTACAGTTGGCACAAGCCTCAAGCTTGGCGACAACAAGTTCAATATTGTATTTACACCTGCACCCGGATATGCACCCGGAGAGTACCAGTATCTTGTAATTGATAAGGACGATCCTACAGCAACAAGCAAGACACTTGAGTACACAGTTAAGTATAAGGCTCTTTCAGGCAACATCATTTATGTTGCTCCCGGAGCAAGGGGTGACGGAAGCAAGGCATCACCTGCATCTATCTATGACGCAGTAAGCTATGCGGCTCCCGGCCAGACAATCTACCTTGCAGGCGGCACATATAACCTCGGAAGAGATAACGGCGGAAGCAACAAGAATATCCGCATTGAAAGAGGAACTGACGGAACTGCAAGCAAGATGATCGTAATGGAGACCGATCCTGATGATATCGCAGCAGGAAACAGAGCGGTTCTGAGCTTTGCAGGCGCTACCGGAACAGGCAGTGCATTCATGCTCACAGGTAACTACTGGCACCTCAAGAACTTTGATGTCACAGGTTCCAAGAACGGTGAGAAGGGTCTTCACATCGCAGGTAAGCACAACATCGTTGAGATGGTCAATGCTTATATGAACGGTAACACAGGTATTGAGATTGCCCGTGAAGGAAGTGTCGGACGTGACCTGTGGCCTTCAGACAACCTGATCCTCAACTGCACATCATACCTCAACTATGATGCAGGTTTCGAGGATGCGGACGGTTTCGCAGCAAAGATCACCTGTGGCGAAGGCAACAGATTTGTGGGCTGCGTATCAGCTTACAACGCAGATGACGGTTGGGATCTCTTTGCGAAGGTACAGTCAGGAAGTATTGGTGCGGTTACGATTGAAAACTCAATCGCATACAAGAACGGTTACCTTCTTGGAAGCAAGAGCAGTACCAGCTACAGTGTATTTGTTGGACCTGACGCGGTTGAATTTGAGGCCGGGAACGGTAACGGATTCAAGCTCGGTGGCGACGGAATGAGCGGATACCACGTGCTCAGAAACTCCTATGCATTCGGAAACAAGGCAAATGGTATCGACTCCAACAGCTGCCCTGACATCCAGGTATTTAACAGCGTTTCATATTCAAACGGAACAGGCATTGTTCTTAACAACTATGCCAAGGCGATCAATTCCGATTACACTGTAAAGGGTCTTATCTCGATCGGATCCTCTAAGACCAAGAAAGACAGCATCGATATGCTCGGTGCACAGGTAGCATCCAAGATCTACAATGCAAGCAACTTCTTCTGGAACGGAAGCGAGTCCGTAAATGCAGGAGATGCTGCAGTTAAGGCAACAGACAAGGTATTCATAAGCGTAGATCCTGCAGCGCTCGGTGTTAATGTTAAAGCCGGAAAATTCGTTGCAAGAGACGCATCAGGCAGCATTGAGTTTAATGGATTCCTTCAGCTTAAGAAGTCCGAAGATGTCGCTGATGCAGAGCTTAAGGCACTGCTGCAGTTCATCGAAGAGAACGGCATCGGAGCGAGCGATGAAAACGCTGAAGCTGAGACAGCAGAGTTTGTAGTATTTGCAAAAGAAGTAAATACACTTGCTGATGTTACAGCTAAGGACATAAACGGAACAACGCTCCCTGAGGGCTATAGATGGGCAGACATCACAAAGACAACAGCATCATACGCAGGAACAACTGCTGAGTTTGATATCGTAAATTCAAAGACAGGAATGAAGTCCACAGCAACTGTAAGCTTTGTGGAAGTTACCGGTGTAGTACTTGATGCTGCAACAGACATCACAGACGGAATCTATACAAACGATGATCCTAAGGAAGCTGTTCTTGAAGCATCACCTGTATTTGTACCTGATGTAGTGATCAGTGAAGAAGCTCAGAGTGAAAGATTTGCGTTCACCTTCACAGATAAGAACAAGATGGCTCTTAATGAGGCTGTTGACGGAAATACCGTAACACTTACAAGAGCTGATGCATCAAAAGAAGGTTATGCAGATTACACTGCAACCATGCAGTTCACTGCAGGTGGAATCACATCCAGGTTCACCAGCAACTCTATCAGCTTCAGGACAAGAGCAGACAGAGTACACTTCACTTATGCGGTAAGTGGTGCAACAGCTTCTATGGGCAACATCACAGTTGCTAAAGTCGGAGACAAGTTTAAGTTTAGTGAGCTTAAGGTTGAAGGAGTTGCCGGCAATGATAAGGTCAATGTGACTGTTGGCGACAGCCAGATCCTGAAGGTTTCAAACGGCGAGTACACTGCCCGTATGAGCGGAACAACCTACCTTACCCTTACAGCTGCCGGAGACAAGACAGTTCAGCTTGTTCTCATGGTTAAGGTTCAGGGCAGGCAGTTTGCAGTAAACGTTGAGTCAATTACAGTTGATAAAGCTAAGAATGATGGAACTTCCTTCGTAGTAACAAAGCTTGGCGACGCAGAACCCGGCGTTCTGAGTGTGAGCAAGGTTCTCAAGGGAACAACCGAGAAGGCAGCTCTTAAGGATGCTTTCGAAGTAACAAAGGTTATCGGCAATGTCTATAAGATCAGCGTAAAAGCTAATGCTGATGAGACAGTTGCACCTAAGATAGCAACCGGAAGCTATTCAGTTGTACTTGCAAGCGGAGAAGAAGAGTTTGAACCTGTTAAGGTTATTGTAAAAGAAACAAGGCCTATAGCTACTCTCAAGCAGACCAGGAAAGTAAATCTCTTCTACAAGGCAGGAAGCACAGACAATACCGGTGCGATCAAGGCGACATCAAAACTTACTTCAGTGACACTTAAGGTTTCCGGAGACAGCGACTTCAATCTTGCTGCTGATGGCAATCAGTATCAGCTCATCATGACAAATGCAGCACAGAAGAAGATTGAAAGCGGTGCAAAGCTCAACAGAAAGCTCGTACTTACAGAGAGCTTTGACGGATACAAGAAGGCTTATGACAAGACTGTGACCTATATGGTACAGACTGAGACCAGGGCACCTAAGTACAGGCTTGAGCTGGATAACAGCGTGCTCTATACACAGCTTGGTATCAAGGATTCCGAGTTCAGAATCCTCAATCTGGAAACAGGTGAGTATCTGAGTGATGCTCAGATCAAGCTTGCATCCTCCAAAAAGTCATATGTAAATGCAAACAAGAACTTTACGATCGATGAGGAGGGCGGTACCTACAGAATAAGCACTACAAAGAATGGCACTGCAAGGATAAGCGTTGTAGATCCTGACTTCAGCAAGGATCCTAAGACAAAGTATGCAACCGACAGAGAAGTGATCCTTAATGCAAGGCTTACGATCAACAAGAATAAGCCCGTTGTCAGCATCGAAAGCGCAAAGATCAATGGTCAGGCTGAGTATGCTGCTTACAGCGAGGCTGCAGCACTGATAACAGTAAGGGGTGCTCTTGATTACTCCATAAGAGATCTTTATCTTGAAGGTAACACAAAGGCAGCCCAGGAGATCCTTCCTTTCATTGATTACACATTTGACAGGGATGAGCTGAACCAGCCTGTTTTGATGATTTCCTTCAAGGATTCTGCTGATATGACTATCGAAAAAGCTATCAGATCAGGCCTGATAAAGAAGGGAAGCTACAGCTTCAATGCATATTACAGCATTAACAAGATTGAGGGTATGAAGACCAGATTTACTCTTACTGTTATGACCGGAGCAAAAGCAACGGGAAAAGTTAAGGGCAGGATCAATCTTGTGGCTCGTGGTAACAGCTATGTAAGTGTTACACCTAACATCACAAAGCTGGGTGGAACCGTGACAGATATGTACTTTGCCGGAGCAGAGAATCTCTTCGATGTTGAGTGGGATTCTGCAGCAGGTCTTGCAAGGGTTTATGCTACAGAAGACGGTTCATATCGTGCAGAAGGCAAATACAGATTAACTCCTGTATTTGTAGTAGCTACCTCAAACGGAGTATTTGAGATTGCAGCAGCACCTGTGACAATACAGACTACGCAGACAAAGCTTAATCTTACAGCAACACCTGTTGTTCAGGTGAAGATGTCTGACGTTGCTTCAGAAGGAAATGCTGTAGTAAATATCACATCTCCTAAGGGTGCAGAGATTGAGTACATGACTCAGCTCAGTGAGCAGGATAAGTTCAACGTAAGCTACGATGCAAAGAGCGGAAATGTCTATGTAGCAATAGCAAACGTCAAGGGCCTGAAGGTTAATTCAACCTACAGTGTAAATATGAAAGTTGTACCTGTCGGAAACGGCGCAGGTGCTAAGGCTCAGACCTACACGATCAGGGTTAAGGTAACAAGATAATACTCATTTTGGCTTTTGCCGGAGACTAAGCCGGAGCCGCCATGGGAAGTGCAAGCTCCCTGTGGCGGCTTCGTGCCGTAATCCGTGATTTATGGTATAATGTCACGTATGATGAAATTTGAACTTATCGCCCCCTGCCATTTCGGCCTGGAGGCAGTACTGAAAAAAGAAATAATAGATCTGGGATATGATATCACAGAGGTGGCAGACGGCCGCGTCACTTTCGAGGGTGACCCGGACGCTGTATGTCGTGCAAATATAGGCCTCAGGAGCGCCGAGAGAGTTCTCATTAAAATTGGTTCTTTTCACGCGGAATCTTTCGAGGATCTGTTCCAGGGAACAAAGAACCTGCCCTGGGAGGAGTACATTCCTTCAGATGGAAAGTTCTGGGTCAAGAAAGCAAGCAGCGTTAAGAGTAAGCTCTTTTCCCCGTCAGACATACAGTCCATCATGAAAAAAGCCATGGTGGAGAGGATGAAGCAGAGCTATCACACCGACTGGTTCAAGGAGGACGGCGAGGATTTTCCTGTCAGGGTCTTTCTTATGAAAGATGAGGTGACAGTGGCCCTTGATACAACAGGCGATTCCCTCCACAAGAGGGGCTACAGGAAGCTTGAATCCAAGGCACCTATTGCTGAAAACCTGGCTGCGGCACTTATATCGCTTACCCCCTGGCATGGGGACAGGATACTGGTGGATCCCTTCTGCGGAAGCGGAACCATACCGATCGAGGCAGCGATGATGGCAGCAAACATTGCGCCGGGGATGAACAGGCACTTCACGGCAGAGGCTTGGACACACCTCATAACACCGCAGAACTGGACGGATGTGCGGGATGAAGCAAGGGATGAAATCCTCACAGATGTAGAGACTGACATTCAGGGATATGACCTTGACCCAGAGATGATCGAGATAGCAAGGATCAACGCAAGAAAAGCCGGTGTTGAGCACATGATACACTTCCAGGCGAGGGACATCGCAGACCTCAGCCACAGGAAGAAGTACGGCTTTATCATAACCAACCCTCCCTATGGAGAGAGAATCGGGGAAAAGAATCTTTTGCCTGACCTCTCCAGGACCATAGGAGAGA
>JAEEGF011982960.1_pt1 | contig 12071 bp, 10 predicted proteins | sample 9134171 | NCBI WGS metagenome assembly JAEEGF01 (sample SAMN16246542, study PRJNA631951) | gut metagenome | biome: gut microbiome; feature: rumen; material: AP-attached | host: Bos | place: Iran: Karaj | collected 2018-10 | reverse complement strand
GAATGTTAGTAGGCCACTCATCAGCACCATGGCAACTATTGCTCCATATTTCCAAAAGCGTTTCATATCAGTCAAATTTTTCAGGTTGATAAAAACGTGTTAACTCTCGGTTGCAAAATTACAACCGATTATTTGAAAAACAACCAAAAACGGCTAACATTCGATGGTCATTTTGAGAAATATAAACAACTGATTTAAAGTGACTTATAAAACAAAAAGGTCATTTCGGGGTAATTTGCCGATTGGGGCGCAAAAAACCATCCCAAAAATGCACATTTTTTGGGCGAGGGAACGCTAATAACAACGATTTCTTTACTCGGTGTGGTGAATTAATGGGAATAGGATTTTTCGGAATTCGGCGCCTGCTGCAGTAAAGGTGGTAATGTCATAATAGTTTCCACGGAAATACAATGAGGACTGGTCGTAATAGAACACGTTCTTTTTGCCATCTTTGAAATACAAGATGATTTTGCCTCTCGTGTCGAGATGGCCTTGAGTGAGTTTCGCCAAGCCACCCATAGCATTGACCATGTTCCTGATTTGCCATTTTCTCTTCATCAAGAGCGTCGTCCTGGATTGGCGCAACTGCCCCGCATCGTAATCCGATGGAGTTATTGCCATCGGGGTATTGATATTCAGGTCACAGTAATCTATCGATATCGAATCAACGTCATGGATGTAGGACAACAGATAGGAAATATCATTGTTGAGCTTGAAATTCACGGGAAGCGTGTACCACACGTTGACCGGTTTGCCCAACCGGCTTCCTGGGATAAATCGGGGAAGTGTCTGGACGACGCGAACTGCCTCGCGGTCGAGTTCGGCATCCACCGAACGTACAACCTTCACATCCCTCACTTGGCCTGTAGTATCCACGACGAACTGCACGATGACCCTGCCTTGAATATTCTTTTCTTCGGCTACGGATGGATAGGATATATTATCCCTGACATAGGTCAGCAAGGCAGCCTCCCCACCCGGGAACACAGGCATCTTCTCGACAGACATGAACACCTCATCATATTGACTCGTTGAGCCACGCATGCCTTCAACGCCTCCATTTCCAAAAGCCGAAACCGCAAAACTTGCCATCATCAAACCTATAACAAGGGCTATTCCTGCAAGGATGCTCTTGCAGCGGGCACCAAGCCATCCATCCCTCATGAATTCTCCGTGTTTCATAACTGTCGTTGTTTTAGTTCGTCTCTCGATTGCAAAGATACAATTGTTTTTTGAAAATGGCAAAAAAACGCCTCTCTTTCTACAGTCATTATAAAAAATGGTCACACTTGATTTTCAATGGGTTAAATGACAAAAATGCAATCTGCGGGAAATTTGTCATCCCTGACCGTTGACGATGACTGAAAAAAGCCTTATTTTTGCAGTGAGAATCCGTCCCTCAAACACCAGACAACATTGACAACGATGACTAGTCATTATAAAATACTCTCCATTTTCCTATCATTGATAGTGTCACTGTTAATGATGAGCGGTTGCGGTCACAAGGCTGACAACAGCCATCTCGCCCTCGTGGACTCGCTGCTGGCACAGGATAAAAGCGAGGAGGCCCTGCAGGTGCTCCAAGCCATCAACACCTCGACTTACAATAACAGCGACAAGGCTTATCATGCCCTGTTGACAACCCAAGCCCAACAGGAGTGCCATATCACCGCGGCCAGCGACAGTGCCATCAACATGGCTGTGAAATACTATCAAGCGCACAATGACAAGGAAAGACTCGCCCGCGCGCTGCTCTACCAGGGCAGCGTTAACAAGGACTTGGGCCAACTGGACAAAGCCATCACCAGCCTGCGCCAAGCCGAAGACGTTGCCGCCAACGATGACCTGAAGAACCGTGCGATGGCCAAGATGATGATTGGCGAACTGTACCAGAGCCAGGTTATCGGCGCCAAGACCCTGGGTGCCAGCAAGTACCGTGAGGCACTCGACTTGTTCAAGGCACTGGACGACAAGCGCCACCAGATTATCTGCCTGAGTGAACTGGGTGGCCTGTACCGCATCAACAAAGAGAAGCAGGACAGTGCCATGTACTATATTGACGCTGCCATCGACATGGCCAAGCATGAGTTCGAACCGCTATTTGTGGTAGCCAACCTCTTCTCACGCGCCGAGTATCGTGCGACCCTTGGGGACTACCAAGGTGCCAAGGATGATGCCATCGAGGCCATCGATTGGTGCGGCAAGAAGAAAACCCATCCAAGAATCCATTATACCGCCGCCTCGGCTTATCTGCACCTGGGACGCGCCGATTCAGCACGCTATTACCTGCAACACGCGCCAGCGATGGCAACCGTTGCCGACAGCATCATGCACTACCAACTGCTTGCCGACCTGGCACGTCATGACAATAAGACGGATGATGCCATCAACTACCTGAACATGACCCACCACCTCGCCGACTCGGTGGTAGTGAGCGGGATGAATAACAAACTGATTGAAGCTGAGAAAAAATATGACTCGCAACAAGCCGCACTCGAAAATGCGCTGCTGAGTTCGAAACTCATAGGCACCCTGCTGAGCCTGGCACTGCTGGCACTTGTCGCAGGAGCGTTGGCGTTCCTCGTGTGGCGCTACCGCAACCGCCTGAAAATCCAGCAGACCGAATATGAGTTGCAGAAGGCCGACCTTGACCAGTCCATCACAAGTCTGAAACAGATGCAAGCGATGCTCAACGAAAGGGAGACCTCGCAAAAGCCGTCAGGCGAACTCAAAGCCATCGTTGACAGCCAGATACAGGTCGTTCACCAGTTGCTGCAGTGGTCCTACGAATGCAACGAGACGACCTTTGCCAAGCGATTCAACAAACTGATGACGATGCGCGGTCCCGACGAAGTGGGCGCCTCCTACTGGGACAACCTGCACTCGTTGGCCAACGAGCTGTATGATAACGTGCTGGTTAAAGCCCAAGAGGCTGCCGGCGGCACCCTGCGCGACGACGAAATCAACCTGATTGCCCTGCAATGCCACGGTTTCTCGAGGACGGTCATCATGATCTGCATGCGCTACAGGAACCTGAGAACGGTTTCCAACAAGAAAATCCAGATTGCCCACAAACTGCACGTCGCCACACTCGACGAGTTCCTGCGGCCTTATTTGGGAGTCAAGAGTGATGATAAAAAATGAGGCGACCATAGGGTTTGTGAGGGAGCATCGCGAGGATGACGTGAGGGCTCTGGCATTGCAGGCACGGCGCGACAGCGATGTTGACCTGCCGTGGGCACTGGACCAGATACAAGGCTGGCAGACGGCACGTCGCAAACTGCCGTCATGGGCAGCCATCGACGGCATCGTCTATCCGCCCCACCTGTCGATGGAACAATGCAGCAGCGAACAGACCGCTATATATAAATGTGGAATTGTGAGCCGTCTGCCCGAGAGGAGCCATGACTTGCTGATTGACCTGACGGGTGGATTCGGTGTTGACTTCGCTTTCATGTCGAAGTGCTTCGAGCGTGCCATGTATGTCGAGCAGCAGGAGCACCTGTGCGAGACGGCGCGACAAAATTTCTCCTTGCTTGGTTTAGACCATGCGGAAATCGTCCATGGTGATGCCGAAGAGGTCTTAACTCATCTAGGCGCCAATCCCTCCTCTGCCCTGCTCTATCTTGACCCCGCTCGTCGTGACAGCAACAGCAGCCGCACCTATGCCATCGCCGACTGCACGCCCAACGTGCTGGAACTGCATGAGCGACTGCTCAAAGCCGCCGACTATATCCTGTTGAAGTTATCACCGATGCTTGACTGGCACAAGGCAGTGAGCGACCTGGGCGAGCAAGTTGCCGAAGTCCATATTGTGAGCACGGGCAACGAGTGTAAAGAGTTGCTTATCCTCATGAAGGCCGACCATCAGGGCGAGCCCGTCATCCACTGCGTGAACGACAGCCAATCGCTCATCTACTCGCCATCAGAGGACACAGCAGTCCCGGTGCATGCCGATTGTGAAAATGCCGCCTACCTGTATGAACCCAATGCCTCTATCATGAAGGCAGGCTGCTTTGGACTATTGACCCAGCGATTCCCTGTCAAGGCACTGGCAACGGACAGCCACCTGTTCGTGTCAAGCGAGGGGATTGAGGATTTCCCCGGACGCCGATTTGCCGTCACCACAGTTACCTCGATGAACAAGAAGGAACTGGCACGAGCCCTGAAGGGCATTGACCGTGCCAACGTCGCCACGCGCAACTTTCCCATGACAGCCCAGCAGTTGCGCCAGCGCCTCCGCCTGCAAGACGGCGGCGACAACTACATCTTCGGGACCACCGATGCGACGGGGCACAGGTGCCTCTTCATTTGCAAGAAATTGTAAAGATGGGCTGCGGCAGGAGCCGCAGCATAGATAAACCCTGCCACAAATAGAGGAGAACCCTTCCACGAATAGGGAACACTACTACAAAACGAAAGCCCTCACCCGCGATTGGGTGAAGGCTTTGCTTGTAGAGAAACAGGGACTCGAACCCTGGTTTCCGCCGTGAGAGGGCGGCGTCCTAGACCACTAGACGATATCTCCGTAGAAAAGCGTTGCAAAATTACTGCCATTTTTGATACTGGCAAATTTTTTGAGCACTTTTTTTCTAAAAAAAACAAAAAAGCACCATTTTTGGCGGTTTTCGGCATTTTTTAGGATAAAAAAAACGCACGGATAAGATAATTTTTGTACTTTAGCGCATTATTACTATCATTTGTATTAATCTTTATCATTATGGCAAGCAAACGACAAATCAAGAAAGCAATCCAGAATGCCTGTGGCGACATCGCAGGCGAGTGCATCTTTGCAGAATCCGCATTCGGCGGCGACAAGCGCGAGGAATGGGACAGCATCATCATCGACACTGCCCTTCTGCAACAGGAAGCCATCAACCGCGTGAGCAACCAGTTCGGCAAGAAAGTGAAGGACTTTGCCAACCGCAAGGAGTACAACAAGGCACGCCGTGCGTTCTTCAAGCAGTGCGAGAAGGAACTGAGCGAGTACTTCCGCGGTGAGGTGGAGAACATCGCCAAGCGCATGAACCAGCTCATGCCGTCCAAGAAATAAGAACAAAGCACTCTAGTCCCTGCAAATAGGGGCTAGAGCCATTTTTTCGATATGAACCTCTCTGGTTGGATACTGAAGAAAGCCGGGTGGACCTTCAAGGTCAATCTGACGATGCCCGACAAGTGCATCATCGTCATTGCCCCCCACACCAGCAACTGGGATTTCATCCTCGGTGAGCTGGGCATCCATTCTGTGGGCATGAAGGCAGGATTCCTGATGAAGGACACATGGTTTTTCTTCCCGTTGGGCTACTTGCTCAAGGGGCTGGGCGGCATACCCGTTAACCGCCGCCAGCGCGGCAACCTCACGCAGTCGATTGTCGAGGCATTCAACACCACGCCCAATCTCGCTATCGGTGTCACGCCCGAGGGCACCCGCAGCCCCAATCCCAATTGGCACAAGGGCGCCATTTTCATGGCCCGCGATGCCCAGGTACCGTTGGTTCTCGCCTACTTTGACTATGATAACAAGGTGGTGTGCATCGATAAGGAGTTTGAACTGAGTGACGATGCCGAGGCCGACCTGGTGCGCATCAAGCAATATTTCAAACAGCACGGTAGCGGCAAGTATCCTGAGAAATTTGTCACAGGACTGGAATGAGTTAGGAATTAGGAGTTAGAAGTTAGAAATTTCTTGTATCCTATTATTATCTATTAACTATTAACTGTTAACTGAAAAGTGATTTCACGCGACCTGCGCGTCACGCTCATCGAGGACGACATCGTCTGGGGTGACCGCGAAGCCAACATCAAACAACTGGAGCGCAACTTGCGCAATATGCCCGACGACACCGACGTGGTCATTCTGCCGGAGCTGTTCACCACGGGTTTCATGACCGGTGACCGCGAGCAGGCAGCTGCCGTTGCCGAGTGGAACAGCGGCGACACATTGTACCGATTGCGTAAACTGGCAGCTGAGTACCATGTGGGCATTATCGGCAGTTTCCTTGCCAACACGGCGGCACAGCTCTATAACCGTGCCTTCTTCATCGAGCCTAACGGTGACGAGACCTACTATGACAAGCGCCATCTGTTCTCATTCGGTGGCGAGGACAAAGTATTCAACCAGGGGTTGACCAAGGCGCCAATCGTGCGTTTCCGTGGCTTCAACATCAAGCTGGTTGTGTGCTATGACCTGAGGTTCCCCGTCTTCTGCCGCAACGAGAAGAACAACTACGACCTGCTGGTGGTCATAGCCAACTGGCCCAAGTCACGCGAGAAGGTGTGGCGCACCCTGCTGGCCGCCCGTGCGATGGAGAACGAGTGCTATGTGTGCGGCGTGAACCGCTGCGGCACCGACCCGGCAGGCGTGGAATACCCCGAGGGTTCGTCGCTGGTTATCGACTTCAAGGGCAAAGTCATCGCCCAGCGCATGACCAGTCCCCTCATCACTGCCGACCTCTCCCCAGCCCAACTGGCTCAGTTCCGCGAGAAATTCCCCGCCTGGCGCGACGCCGACTCGTTCACCCTCAACATCTAGAGCCGATGCTCGACACTGCGGCCAAACCGCAGTCCACACAACTACCATGGCCAAACCCGCCCACATAGAACTGCTGGCGCCCGCCCGTGACGCCGACATCGCCATTGCTGCCATCGACCATGGCGCTGATGCGGTGTATATGGGTGCATCCCATCATGGTGCCCGCGCCGATGCCACCAACACGCTCGACGACGTGCGCCGCGCCTGCGACTACGCCCACCAGTTCGGTGCCCGCATCTATGCTACGGTGAACACGCTCGTCTATGACGACGAGTTGAAGGAAGTGGAGCACTTGGTCCATGATCTGTACCACATCGGGGTTGACGCGCTCATCGTGCAGGACATGGCACTCCTGCGGCTCGACCTGCCACCCATCGCCTTGCACGCAAGCACGCAATGTGACCTGCGCTCACCCGAAAAGGCGCGATACCTCGAGGCATTGGGATTCTCTCAACTGGTCATGGCCAGGGAGTTGACACTCGACGAAATCGCTGCCATCCGCCGCGTGACCACGGTGCCGCTCGAGGCGTTTGTCCATGGTGCCCTCTGCGTGAGCTACAGCGGCCGCTGTGCTATCAGCCAGGTGCTGAAGGGCCGCAGCGCCAACCGCGGAGAGTGCGCCCAACTGTGCCGACTGCCTTATGACCTGGTGGACGGCAAGGGCAATGTCATCGTCGAAGGCAAGCACCTGCTGTCGCTGCGCGACATGGCACGACACGACCGGCTGGAACAGATGATGGCAGCTGGCGTCTCCTCGTTTAAAATCGAGGGGCGTTTGAAGGACGTGGGCTACGTTAAGAACGTGGTGGCCTACTATCGCCGCGCCATCGACAAGATTATCAACCGTTATCCAGACCGCTACCGCCGTGCATCGTTCGGCAAAGAGGAATTCACCTTTGAGCCCGCATTGGAGAAGAGTTTTAACCGTGGATTCACACATTACTTCCTGGACGACAGGCGACCACATGACGGCACATCGATGGCATCAATCGACACGCCCAAATCACAAGGCGAGCCCTTGGGCAAAGTCACCCGCTGCAGCGGCAACACGCTCACCATCAACACCCGAGCCGTCCTTGCCAATGGTGACGGCCTGAGTTACTATGACGCCCAAGGCGTTTTCACGGGCGCACGCGTCAACCGTGCCGTGGGAAGCGGCACTGTGTTGTTGCGCGAACGCGCAGCCATACCCCGTGGCACATTCATCTACCGCACCGCCGACAAAGCGTTCAGCGACCTGCTGGCCAAGCCGTCGGCAAGCCGCACTATCGCAGTGAACGCCGAGTTGCGTTACACGGGCGGCATGCTCTCGCTCACCCTCGATGACGAGCGCGGCAACCGTGTGACCCACACCCTGGAGTGTGACCTGCAAGCCGCCGCCAAACCGCAAAACGACCGCCAAATCGCCGAATTAGGGAAACTGGGAGGGACCATCTATCGCCTAGATGAGGCACAGGTGCCTGGCGACATTTTCATCCCCGCCTCACTGTTGGCGCGCTTGCGTCGCGAGACTGTCGACCTGCTCGACCGCAACCACCGCATCACGCGCCATGTGGACAAGCGCCGTCCCGAGGACAAGTCATTCCCCTGCCCCACAAACCATCTAGAGCCAGCCGACAACGTCGCCAACAGCCTGGCAGAAAGGCTCTACCGCGACCATGGCGTCATTGACATCGCGCCCGCCCTAGAAGCCGGAGCGCCCGTCACAGCCACTACGCCGTTGATGCACACCCGCTACTGCATCCGCCGCCAACTTGGTGCCTGCCTCAAGGGCAAAAACGCAACCCGCCTTCCCCGCGACCTATACCTGAAGACGGGAACGACACTGCTGCGCATCACCTGTGACTGCAAGAACTGCGAAATGCTGCTCACCCATGCCAAGTAGAGCATAATTGCTCAAAAATTTGGCATTTCACTCGCTTTGCACTACTTTTGTAACTTGATATGAAAAAAGATACGATACAACTGATTGTGATACTGGTTGTGCTGGCGGCCGTAGCCGTTGGCGTCCTGATGTACATGCCGCACGACATCGTGACGATATACAACTGGTATAAAGAGCATCTCACCTACGGCACCATCTTGCTGCTGATGGCGATTGAGAGTTCGTTCATTCCCTTCCCTAGCGAGGTGGTGATTCCGCCCGCCGCCTATTTTGCTGCCCGCAACGGCGACATGAACATCATCATGATTGTCCTCATAGCGACGCTGGGCGCCCTCATCGGAGCCGTCATCAACTATGTGCTGTCGCTGCTCATCGGACGCCCTGTGGTCTATGCATTCGCCAACAGCCGCATCGGGCACATGTGCCTCATCGATGCCGAAAAGGTAGAGAAGGCCGAGGTCTATTTTGACCGCCACGGCGCCATCTCGACGTTCCTGGGCCGCCTGATTCCCGCCATCCGCCAGCTTATCTCCATTCCCGCCGGCCTGTCGCGCATGAACTTCGGCACATTCGTCCTGTTCACGTCGCTGGGCGCCGGCATCTGGAACGTGGTGCTGGCAGGCTTGGGCTACTGGCTGAGTCTCAACTTCCCCGAAGAGGAACTGCTGGCACAACTCGAGCACTATAACCGCTACCTGTCGTGGGCAGGCTATGCCCTTGCCATCTTCATCGTCCTGTTCCTCGCCTACCAGGCTATCAAGAAGCGCCCAACCCGCAACCAAATAGGGACTAAAAACTAACTCCTAACTACTCACTCCTAACTTATAACTGTTATGAAAGTTTCTCCCTCCCTGCTGTCCGCCGACTTTGGCAACCTCGCCAAGGACATCGATATGATTAACCGCAGTGATGCCGACCTGCTGCATCTTGACGTGATGGACGGCGTATTCGTGCCCAACATCTCGTTCGGTTTCCCCGTCATCAAGCACGTGCAACGCCTGTGTAAAAAGCCTCTCGATGTACACCTGATGATTGTCGAACCGCAAAAGTTCATCAACGAGGTGCGTGACTGCGGTGCCGCCATCATGACCGTCCATCAGGAAGCGTGCATCCATCTCAACCGCGTCGTGCAACAGATTCACGATGCCGGTATGCAAGCTGGTGTTTCGCTCAACCCCGCCACTCCTGTTTCCATGTTGCGCGACATCATCTGTGACGTGGACCTCGTGCTGCTGATGTCGGTCAACCCCGGTTTCGGTGGACAGAAATTCATCGTCCAAACGCTGAACAAAGTGCGCGAACTGCGCCAACTCATTGTCCTCAACGGCTCTAATGCCCAAATCGAAATCGACGGTGGCGTCAACGATATCACCGGTGCACAACTCGCCGAAGCAGGAGCCGACATCCTTGTCGCCGGCAGCTACGTCTTTGGAGCCGATGACCCCATCAAAACCATCGAGGGACTGAAAAACCTCTAAAAATATTTTGTCAGGTCAAAAATTCACCCTAACTTTGCACCCGCTTTCGGAAATTAACCCGCAAGCTTGACTGGAAAGGTGCCGGAGTGGTCGATCGGGGCGGTCTCGAAAACCGTTGTACGCTTTGCGTACCGTGGGTTCGAATCCCTCCCTTTCCGCAGAACACGGGTTAGATGCTTGTAAATCAAGTATTTAACCCAATTTTTATAAAATTACTCGGACACCATAGGGACAGTAAATTTTACTAAGCACAACTACCAACATTTTTTTGAGGAGAGAAATTCCGATAAAAAATGTTAAAAAAATGTTGTCTAAAACAAGACGAAACACATCATCGGAATTGCTCGGATTTACCTATCCGAAGCTTCATGAAGGCAAGAGTTGGTTTGTGGATTTCTTTGCTCTCGACCCAGCAACAGGTGAGATGAGAAGAAAGAAATTCATGTTGGACAATATCCCGAGAAAGACCGACAAAAAGAGACGAGCGGCTGAAATCATCGAATCAGTAACGCGTCAATTACGCCAAGGTTGGAACCCGTGGGTTGACAACCAAGAAAGCCGCGGTTTTACTTTATTATCAGATTGTCTTGACCGTTACCTGGAATATGTTGACAAGAAGGGTGACAGGTACAAGACGAAGATGCGCTACCGCTCCAGTGTCAATATCCTGCGGGAGTTCATGGACACTTTAGTCGTTCCGCCCAAATATGTTTATCAGTTTGACCAAACCTTAGTCATTGACTTTCTGGACTGGCTCCTGCTCGATCGTGATGCGAGTGCCCGCACCCGTAACAACTACCGCTCTTGGCTCTATGGCTTGAGCGAGTTTCTCAAAAAGAGAAAGTATATCACCGCCAATCCAGTTGAGGACGTGGAGATTCTTAAAGAAACTGCGAAGTTCCGTAAGGATCTGAGCAAAGAGAAGCTGGCAACGATGCGCCGGCATCTCCTTGAAAAAGACCCTCATTTCTTGCTCGCCTGCGAGTTGGAATACTATACCTTCATACGACCGAATGAGCTTAGCCATCTGCGTATCAAGGATGTGTCTATCAAAGACCAGACCATCTTTGTCTCAGGCGATTTCAGCAAGAACCACAAGGATGGATACGTTGGCATTAATCGTCGCATCTGCAGGTTGATGATTGATTTGAAGGTGCTTGAGAAGCCTGGCGAGTTCTATTTGTTCGGGAAAGGTTTCATCCCTCGAAAAGAGCGTAACAATGCCGACCAATTCAACCGCCGCTGGAAGAAGATGCGTGAAGAACTGGGTTGGGAAGAATGTTATCAGTTCTACTCGCTCAAGGATAGCGGAATTCGTGACCTGGCGAACAATGCAGGTATTGTTATCGCAAGAGACCAGGCTCGCCATAGCGATGTCGCCACGACCAACAAATACCTGCAAGCACACAACAATGTCCACGAAGAGACCAAGAACTTTGAGGGCGAATTGTAGCCTTACCCTTTCTCGACCTTGAAGAAGGTACCGCGAAGTAACTGCGACATTCCATCCTCGGTGAATGTCGCGGTTATTTTTTCGCACAGGTAGCGCTTGCCGTCGATGTGGAAGACGGAGCGGACGTTGGGGATCTTGTCGGCAAGGAAGGAGAAGGTGTACTTTTTCTTCTGGTCGACTGGATAGAAGGTGTCACGCTCAACGCCCTGGCCGTAGGCGGCGTTGTTGATGCGCAGCGAACAGTTTTTGCCGCTATTGATGCGATTCCAGGTGACCGAGAGCACGCCCGAGTTGCTGTTGGGAGTCGGGGCGTAATAGGAGTAATCGAGGTCGAAAGTGTCCGTCCAGGGATGCGGGTGTCGGGGCGAGAACATCATGTAACTGCCCCACCAGAAGGCGACAAAGAGCTTGTCGAAGACGGCTCCGCTCTTCTCCCGCTTCCCGGCGCTGACCGTGGGCAGTGCGCCCCACTGGATGGGCACGTCCTGGTCCACCTTCTCCGACGAATGGGGGTGGCCCGTGTGCGACTGGTTGGAGTAGGCGTTGTCGCCCTCTCCCGTCTCGCCGCACTCGAGGAACGGGACGAGTCCGATGACATCGTCCGTCTCGTCGAGCCAGGCGGGAACGATCTTCATCTCATCCACATCGTCGGGGTTGTCCCTGTCGATGATCAGCGGGCCGAAGCGGTTGATGGGAACAAGCCGGGTGACGTTGCCCCAATTG
>JAEEGF010971460.1_pt1 | contig 12071 bp, 9 predicted proteins | sample 9134171 | NCBI WGS metagenome assembly JAEEGF01 (sample SAMN16246542, study PRJNA631951) | gut metagenome | biome: gut microbiome; feature: rumen; material: AP-attached | host: Bos | place: Iran: Karaj | collected 2018-10 | reverse complement strand
CGTTGCCATCTGGTGTTCTTGGCAGTCTCATCATACCAAACCCAAGTAAAGGAACAGTCAGACCAGTATTTTTATAAGGTCTTCTAGTTACGGGTTCGCCTTTGATTATATCTGAAGTTTTATTTCCATCAGGAGTTTCTTTTGCTGAAAGCTTTGCTAAAGGACTAAGAGCCGCTAATGTTAGAGTTGCTTTTAAGAAATCACGTCTTTTCATTATATTATCCCTTTTTTAGTAGTCTATCTTTTTATTATAACAAAAAATAATTCTCTTTTATAAAATTAAATGTAAAGAATTTTAGTGTTATAGATTTGATAGAAAAAACTTGTTTATAAATTCTGCTGTGTTATAATTTCATAAACGCTTTTACAAACACTATATTATTTATAAAGGAAGTTTTTTAATTATGTCAGAAATGAAAGTTCCAGTTGGTATAAGCAATCGTCACGTACACCTTACTCAAGAAGACCTTGAAAAACTCTTTGGTCCAGGCTACAAACTTACCGAAAAGAAGAAACTTTCTCAGCCAACTCAGTTTGCTGCTGAAGAATGTGTAACCCTTGTTGGTCCTAAGAGAAGCATTGAAAAAGTAAGAATACTTGGTCCATTACGCCCACAGACCCAGATTGAAATTTCAAGAACCGATATGTTCACTCTTGGTTTCAAAGATATACCTTTGAGAAATTCTGGTGATTTAGCTGGTACACCAGGCATCAAGATAGTTGCTCCTAACGGCAACAGCATTGAACCAAAAGAAGGCTGCATTATAGCTGCTCGTCACCTTCATTTAACTGCAGAAGAAGCAAAGAACTTTGGTCTTAAAGACAAAGACGTTATTTCTATTAAAGCCGGTGGTCCAAAAGGCGTAACATTCAGCAATGTTCTTGTCAGAGCTGGTGAAAAACACGCTATGGATTTCCACATTGATATGGATGATGCTAACTGCGCTGGTCTCAACAACGGCGATATGGTTGAAATTATAAAGTAAGCAGTGTTTATTAGACAAAAATTGTCATCAATATTAGATAATTAAGTGCTTAATTTGGATATATAGAGAATAGAGATAAGAGAAAAGAGATTAGAGGAATGTTTTAATTAGCGAAGTATCGATTATTTTGAAATATTTGATAGCTTTGAGAAAAAAACAATACCCTTATCTCTTACCTCTTACCCCTTATCTCTAAAAATTATGGATTGCCACGCAGTCTTCGACTGCTCGCAATGACGAAAACAAATAAAAAAGTTGGAAAGGAAATTCAATGAGTAGAGCAATTTGTATTGTATTAGACAGTGCTGGTGTTGCACCTATGCCTGATCAGGCAAAATACGGCGATGTTGGAGCATGTACAATCCCCAATATAGCAAAAGCTTCTAATGGCATTAATCTGCCAAATATGCAGAAGATGGGTCTTGGCAACTTAAACGACATAGTTGGTTGTCCAAAAGAAAAGAATACTATAGGTTCTTACGGTGTAATGATTGAGCTTTCTCCAGGCAAAGACACAACAACTGGTCACTGGGAAATGATGGGCTATAAGCTTGAAAATCCTCTTCCAGTATTTCCAGATGGTTTTCCAAAAGAATTCATGGATAAATTTGAAGCTGCTATCGGCCGCAAATGCATTGGTAACTATGCAGCCTCAGGCACCGAAATCATTAAAGAATTAGGTGACGAACATGTAAAGACCGGCAAACCTATTGTTTATACATCAGCAGATTCAGTTTTCCAGATTGCTGCTCATGAAGAAGTTATTCCTTTACAGGAACTTTATAAAATATGCCAAACTGCTAGAGATTTATTGCAGCCACCAACTCTTGGTGCAGCTCGTGTAATCGCTCGTCCATTCATCGGCAAGAGCGGAGAATACACAAGAACACCAAACCGCCACGATTTCAGCCTTACTCCACAAGATAACGTTCTTGACCTTCTCAAGAGCAAAGGCATTCCAACATATGGCGTTGGCAAGATTTACGATATATTTGCTGGCAAGGGTGTTGAACCACACGTTACTACAAAAGGCAACGATGATGGTATGCAGAAGACTCTTGAAGCATTAGATAAAGTTAAAGACGGTTTCATCTTCACAAATCTTGTTGATACAGATATGAAGTATGGTCATAGAAGAGATGTTCCAGGCTACAAAAAGGCTTTGGAAGATTTTGATAAATGGCTTGGCGGATTCATGCAGAAACTCAATGAAGATGATGTTCTTATAATCACTGCTGACCATGGCTGTGACCCAACTTATAAGGGCACTGACCACACAAGAGAAGCTGTTCCTTTATTGGTATATCAGAAAGGCAAACCAGGCAGAGACCTTGGTATCCGCATTGGTTTCTGGGATATAGCTGCTACCGTAGCTAAACATCTCGGTGTTGAATACGATAAAGGCGTCCCATTCATTTAATTAGGAATTAGGTGTTAGGAATGATGAATTATTATTTCTAACCTTAATCTATATTATAATAATAAAAGAGTAATTACTATGATTAGTGATTACTCTTTTTTCTTTGGCTAAACATAAAAAAATCACGCCCCTTTCGAGGCGTGATTTTTCTTCTTGCTGGAATTAACTCTTTATTTATTAGTTACTAGTTGCAGATGCTTCCATCTTTGAAACGTCAACACTGAAAGTATTCGCAACTCCCTTTTCTGGAACACCAATAGTCTGAGGTTTATCACCACTTGAAATGATATAAGAACTAGAAGCATTTCCAGAACCATCATCGAATGGATATACACCAATATCGTAATACATATCGAAATATGTTGGACAATCTTTCAAGAGAGCGGATACAGCACCATTTTCAGCCATACCTCTACCAGCAACCGAACCAGGTCTAGACCATTGGATATCTCTTTCAGGATCAAGAGGAATGTTAGCAGCGAAACTAACTTCATCATTATTTTTGAAACCAATTATGTTAACTAGTATATTTCTCCTGATAACATTGTCTTGCATACCAATTTTACCATTGAATTCACTACTGGTTACAGGATCATCATCTGGAGTGTCAGAAGAATCTGTATCTACCTTGTGACCATCACTAAGACCAAAGTCTACATCAATACGGTAAGAACCCTTTTTACCAAGATCAAGTTCTGGTAAAGCAAGCACTTCATCATAATAACCATGCATTCTCAAACGGACCTGCTGTGGATTTTTAACAGCAGACACATCTAAGTGAACCAACTGACCAAAGCTTTCAACATCAACAATGTCGATACTCTTAGCTGGAGTGCTTGAAGTATCTTCTACTAATATAGATAAAACTGGTTTGTTCTTTGTTGAAGAGAGAATATATTCAGGAACATTCAAGAACTGGAAAGTAAGGCTATAAGTAACTGGTTCAACTTCAATACTTACATACTGGTCACAAGTTCCATCAATAGTTGTAGTAGTTGAATTATAAAGAACATGATCCCTTACATTTCTTATGCTAACATCAATCTTGTTAGCACCAAGTATACCTTCAACTCCATATTGTCTCCAAGCTCCTGCTTTATTCTTTTTAGTAACCCCATCAAAGCTTACTTCAAATTCAAGATTATCGTCTACTCTATCCTTTGTTTTGCTATCAATTAATTCTACTCTAACTTTGATTTCAGATGGAAGAGTTACAGATACTTTTTCCATAAGAATATTAGCCAAATCAACAGAAGCACCGTTTGCTACTGTTACAGACTCAATATCTGCTGCTTCACTAGTTGAACCGTCATCTTCTGTTGAACTAGAAGTAGAAGGATAAACTAATTTTCTGTATCCAGGAGCAGAAAATTCAAAAATAACATTATCGGGATGAACTTTTTCAAAGACGAAGTAACCTTCAGCATCAGTAACAGTTGCTAAAAAGTTATAGCCCTGTTCCAATTCACCACCACCACTGATAGTTTCTTTTGAAACCATTCTTACAGTAGCATTAGGAACACCTAAAGATACATTATCTTTATTAACAAGTCTCCCGTAAACAGTTGCATACTTTACTCCAAGAGAGCCGCTTTCACAGCCCATAGTCAGGAAAATGCATACGCAGGCAATGGCAAGAAACCATCCACCCCAGAACCTAAGATTCATAGTCTTTAACCCCCCGGTTATATTGGAAGAATTTTGAGTATTATTATTCATGTTATATGACCTCATTTAATAGTAACAATCTGAGCTTCAGAACCATCATCATTGATTTTTATACCAGTTGCAGTATGAGTTCCACTGGAATCTTCAAGCATATAACCAACGAAATCAAATGCATATCCTGTCGGCAAAGCCTGAGTTCCTAAGTCTACAACCTGTGGAGTGCCTAATGTTAAACCTGCTGGATTTGTAACTGTAACTTCAGGCCATCTTGTACCTGTCTGTTCGCAGTATGCTCCAACTCTGTCTCCACTACTAATAGTTGATGACATATAGTAGATTCTAACGTCTCTGGTTATAGCAGAGAAATTATTCTTCAAGTCAAAATTCTGATAAATAGTTCCCTGAAAATCAGAAGCAGGGTAAACGGTTATTGGAGAATTCATTCTGTAACCTAAGAGTTCAACTTCAATAGAAACTGAAGTTCCACGAGGAATATTTTCTAATGCGAATGACTGATCTCCATTTCCTACTGTAGAGGTAGCTCTAGAAACAACATTGTTTCCTGATCTTGCTATAATAGTAGCTGTAGGTTGTGCACTAACAACCCAACCAGGAGCATTAGTCCATCTACCCACAATCTTATATGTTTCTGGAGTTAAACTAACTCTTCCAAAATCATAATCATTTATAAGATTGTCTAATGCTATTGTTAAGGGTTTATAACCATCTACGGTAATAATAACTTTTACATCATCTACAGATGAAGGAACATCGAAACCTGTTGTAAATTCAGTAGGTAATCTATTTGAAAAAGAAGTACTACCAAAAGCAAAATTAGTGTTGCCATAAGTAATAGCATTTCCATATATACTATCTACTAATGTTCCTTTAACGTGAACATATTGATTGGTAAAGTTCTGTACCATTTCTACTCTAGGCAAACGAACATGTTCTCCGTTAACTACAGCAACTGTAACAGCATCTGTAGCAGTTAATTCAACTGGTGAATAACCTGTTTTAGAAAAACCTAATTTCCAAACATCAGATCGTAAACCGCTAAATTCATATTTACCATTTGAATCAGTGGTAGTGTATCTTGTTGCAGCAGCAGTTTCGTCTCCATCTTCTTCAGAAGTAGCAACCACGTAGACAGATGAAATGCCTACTAAGGTTCTGCTGTCAACAACATAGCCTTCAACACTTCCACCCCTCAACCCAAGACTGCCATGGTTACACCCCACGAGACAGCCCACTAGCACTAAGAATAGTGCCATTAGAAACCCGAGGGATTTCGGGCCCCGCCTTTCTTTTATCATAGTTTCGCCTCCAGCAAGAAATCTAAAGAGTCGGCTTCACTTATAAATCGGCTAAGGCATTAAAAAACTTAACTACAAAATAATAAATTTTAGTTAAATTTCATTTTCATTATAACAAAAAAAAAATACTTCGGTAATAAAAACAACTAGTCGATACGTGTATGAGATTAATTTTGTATGGAGGCAACTATGGTTAAAACACAAACCATTTTAAAGCACAGAATAATAATGCTTTTCATTCTTGCTTTAGCCAGTGTAATTTTTACAGGTTGTGAAAAAGGCTCTTTAGGTATAAAAAGTGGCGCAATACAAGGCTACGTTATAGATAACAATACCAACCAGCCAATTTCAGAAGTATTGGTTAGAGCCACAGGCACTACAGGCCAAAATGGGACTGAAAACAAATCAACCTATACTGATGGTGATGGCTCATTTATAATTGGTGATGCTTCTAAAGGAAGTTGGGTTCTTTCTATAGAAAAAACCGGTTATCAAATACCAGAAGGTTATGATCAAGCACAATTTCAATGCACTATAAGTAATGGTGAAACCGTAGTTATGTCACCTTTTAAGTTGGAAAAAACAGCTTCTGGAACTAAGGGTATTTTAAAAGCTTATCCTATCGACAGCGTAACTGGACGAGCATTAACTAATTTTACAGTAAATCAAAATACCCCTTATAATGAAAGAAAAACTAAGACATTTGATTCAGCAGCTACTTTCAGAGATTCTGGTTGGACAGGATTAGAAGGTGGAGCCCATGAATATATTATAACAGCTAATAACTATAAACCTTTTTCAACTTCTTCTATAGATGCTTATAAAGACGGTGTTATAATTGGTAAATCAGTAACAGACTTAGGAACAATCAAAGTAGAACCTGAAATCTGTGCAATAAGCGGGACTATACGTAATCTTCCTGGTTATGTATTGACTGGTTTAAAAGATAGCGGATTAACCGTTTGGGCTGAAGCTGGAGGGAAAATTGTAGCAACATATACTGAATTTACTGATTTAACTGATGACACAAAATTATTAGGAAACTTAAACTATCAACTCAATATTCCTGTAACTGCTGGAAGTGTTAGTATCAAGTGTAAACTCAGAGGCTATGATGTAGTAACTATTAGTTCTGCGGTTAGCATAACCACAGCTAACCCAGGTGGTATGAAATCAGGTGTTGACATCGATTTCTCTACTATAGAACCAATTAAAGCAGATGTCAGAATAATATTCACTGGTTCTGAACCAGAAGATACTAAATCAGGATCTATAGCTGCAGGTGACGTTCTTAGAGCTTATATCCAAGCAGGTGGCGTAGATCTGGTTCCTTATGCTGAATGTATTGCTGATAGCGGTCTGGGTGGAGAAGTTGTAATCACTGGTGTTATAACTGGATATGAAATTAATATTCTTGGTGTAAATAGAACCAGAATGTATAACAACAATGGCAAAGACGGAGGTGGATTAGCCATTACCATACCAGAAGGAACCGACATATACCCAGTAATTGTAAGCTTTGGTGATTAACCAATATTAATCTCAAAAATAAAAAGACCTGAAGTTAAAACTTCAGGTCTTTTTATTTTTTAGCTCAATAAAGCACTACACTGCAAGGCAGCATCTGTATCTGCATATTGCGTTAAGATAATATTGGCATATTTCTTAGCGCCTTCTTTGTCGCCACGTTTTTTGCAAATAATGCCTAACTGATAATAAGCATTATCTACGTATTCACAAGTAGGATACTCTTTAATTAGTCTGTTGAATTCAGCTTCAGCTTCTTCTAATTTACCTTTTTTAAGTAAATCTACACCTTTGAAATAACATTCATCAGATAATTCAGAAACTTCTTTTCCCATTTCATGACAAAGGTCAACATATTCATCTTTGCCAAAATAAGCGGCGTCACTATCTGGATAATTTTCAAGAAGGTATTCATACCAGCTTAATGCTGAAGCTTTATCGCCTTTTCCATAAGCTATTTTAGCAAGATTATAGCAGGCATTATCAGCTAAACTGCTTTCAGGATACTGCTTTATGAATTCTCTAAACATCAATTCGGCTCCATCTGCATTACCTTTTCTGTAAGTAGCAATAGCCTGATCCATTAGTTGTTTTTCTTGTTCATACATTAGTAAATAGTCTCCTTTTCTCCTAAGTATCTATTCAAAAAATCAGCTTTAAAAGAATTAAACCGATTATCAATCAAAGATTGTCTAATCTCTTTTATAAGATTAACCATAAATGTAACATTATGCAAGCTTGCCATTCTTAAACCAAGAATTTCTTTTGCTTTGAACAAATGTCTTAAATATCCTTTGGAAAAAGTTCGGCAGGCATAGCACTGACAACTGGAATCTATAGGCGAATCATCAAGAGTATATTTGGCATTCATCAAGCTTATTCGACCATCTCTAGTAAATACGGTGGCATGACGAGCGATTCTTGTAGGATGAACACAGTCGAACATATCGATTCCACGTTCAACACCATAAAACAAATCTTCAGGAGTCCCTACTCCCATAAGATATCTTGGCATGTATTCTGGCATATGTGGCATCATACCATCCATAATCTTAAGCATAAGCTCTTTTGGCTCACCAACAGATAAGCCTCCAACAGCCATACCTTCAAAACCAATTTCTTCAGTTCGCTTTATTGATTCTAATCTTAAAGGCAAATACATAGACCCTTGAACAATTCCAAACAAAGCCTGACCGTTACGCATTTTCGGATGGTCTATTCTGCATCTTTTTGCCCAAGCGACAGAACGTTCTAGTGCTGCTTTTGCTCTTTTTTCATCACAGGGGTAAGGGCTGCATTCATCGAAAACCATCATTATTTCTGAACCTATAGAGCGCTGAATACGCATAGATTCTTCTGGGTTTATCCAGTAACGCTTTCCGTCAATATGAGAAGCAAATTCAACCCCATCATCAGTTATTTTATTGAGCTTATTCAAAGAAAAAACCTGAAACCCACCAGAATCAGTAAGCATAGGTTTATCCCAAGCCATCATTTTATGAAGTCCGCCAAAGTGATCTAATACATCAGTACCAGGTCTCAACAACAAATGATAAGTATTCCCTAAAATAATCTGAGCACCAGTAGCTGTAATTTCATCTGGTGAAAGAGTTTTTACACTGCCAACAGTTCCCACTGGCATAAAAATCGGGGTTTGTATTTCACCACGTCTGGTTTTTATCGTACCGACACGACCCCAACATTCTTCTGATTTTTTTTCAAGAGTAAAAGAAAATTCTGTATTTGTCATATTAATAACATTGAGTCTCCGAAACTATAGAAGCGGTATTTGTTTTTAATCGCTTCCTCATATAAAGCCAAAGTTTTTTCTCTGCCTGCAAAAGCAGAAACCAGCACTACCAAAGTAGATTTTGGAAGATGAAAATTAGTTATAAGATGGTCGACAGCCTTAAATTTATAGCCAGGCTTTATGAAACAGGCTGTTGACTGCCAACCAGTTTTTAATTCGCCGTTTTCGTCTATTGCAGATTCCAACGTTCTTACACTTGTTGTACCGCAGGCCCATATTTTTTTGCCAGCTTCCCTTGTTTTTTTAAACATTTCAGAAGTTTCATCTGAAACAAAAAAAACTTCTTCATGCATATGATGATTGTCTAAATCATCAACTTCAACAGGCTTAAAAGTTCCAAGCCCCACATGAAGAATAACTTCTGCTATATTTACACCCTTTGCTTTCAAAGCAGCAAAGACTTTTTCATCGAAATGCAACCCAGCAGTAGGTGCAGCTACAGAGCCTTCTTCTTTTGAATAAACAGTCTGATAACGTTCTGGGGAACTTTCTCGAGAAGTTATATATGGGGGAAGAGGCATTTCGCCTTTTTCTCTAAAAATGGCAACAGGGTCACTACCGTCTTCTGTTCTTAAAACTCTTAAACCGGTTTCTAAAACTTCTTCTGTTACAACCACTTTGCCATTAGGAAGCATGTGTTTTTTGCCCGGTTTAAATTTCTTGCCAGGGTGAACCATCGCTTCAAAACGTCCGTTATCCAATTTCTTAATGAAGAATATTTCACTGCCAGCTGTGCTGTATTCACTCTGAATCGTATGAATTCTAGCAGGTATAACTCTTGAACTATTTACAATCAGAAGGTCACCTGGTTCAAAATATTCAGAAATATCAGAAAAATGGCGATGCTCTACCTTATCTGTAGAGCGATTATAAACTAAAAGTCTAGAGCCAGAGCGTTCCTTGGCCGGAGTTTGGGCAATAAGCTCTGGTGGTAAATAATAATCAAATAAATCTGTTTTCATTTGTTTTTCCTGCTGGATTTACTCTGCTTTGGAATAATTTTTCCAAAATTATAGTCTTTTTCAATTTCAAAAATTGCCAAATCTGAAAAATAATTATTTCCAAAGGCAACAGCTCCTTCTGCGTAAGGAACAAAGTAGCTTATTTTATCTATATATGTAGCTTCTCCTGGCAAAGACAAGGCTCTTAACTTAACATCGAAAGTATCAAAACCTTTTGCCAAAGTTAGAATTTCCTGTAAAGTAAAATCTGTTTTTATATATTCAAAAGCCTTTTCCAAAATAGATGGCAATTTTACTATTATTTTTGGACTAAAAACTTTCTTAAATACTGCTTTAACAAAATCCTTCTGTCTTTTTATTCTACCCAAATCTGCCATTGCATCTTTTCTAAAACGAACATATCGAAGTGCGTCCTGACCATCTAAATGATTCATACCAGGGTTAAAATGAATATGTAAGTTACCCCAATTATCATCGTAATGCATTGGCTTTTCTATATTAATATCAACACCGCCTATAGCATCAACAATTCCAATAAAACTTTCAAACCCCACTTCAACTTTACGACTTATGTTTATCTTTAAAAGATCTTCTAAAATCTTGCGTAAAGTTGGCTCTCCATATCTTGGAAGTATTTCGTTAATTTTTCTGCCCTTTTCTTCTATAATAACTCTAGTATCTCTAGGAATAGAAAGCATTGTGAGCTTTCCCTTAGAAGGATTAACGCCCAATACGAATATGGTATCAGAACGATGAGTTCCTTCTACAGAGTCTATTCCCATAACAAGAATATTAATATTACCTATAGTGGTTTTCTCTCCAGATTCTAAAGAGCTGTGAACCTGACTTGTGCCTTTTATAATAACTTCTCGCATTGAGAACCATTTCTTACCAAGAATAAAAATAAATAAGACACAAAGAATCAGGAAAAAGACATCAAAAACAAATGATTTCCAGAAATCTAGGTTTAAATACCATTTTTTAGGAGTTAAAAAATCTTTATTTTCAGGTTTTTCTGAATTATCGCCGTCTTTAGCAGTTAAAGGTTCTGCGGTAACGGCTTCTGCAGAAACTGGTTCTGAAATAGCAACTTTTGAAGTAGCTGTTTCTACCACAACGGTTTCTGAAGTATTTGTTTTCGTTACTACAGTTTCAGAAGGAACTGTTACTACTGCAACAACATCAGCAGGAGTTGTTTTCACTTCTACAGCTTCTGCTGAAGCTTCATTTTCTTTGTTTACCGGGTTTCCAGAAGATTCATCAGTTGTTTTAGCTTCATCTTCGTGATTAGAAGATTTTAATTTGTCTAGTTCGTCTAAGACAACCTGAGGTTTAGAAGAAGAGGAACTGGAATCTTCCTGAGTTTCTTCTATAATGATTATTTCTTCAACAATTTGTTCTTTTTCTTCTACAACAGCTTCTTCAACATTCTGCTCAGATGATTCTTTTTGAGTAATATCAGCATCTTCTACATTCTCATTTGATGCTTCTTTCTCTTCTGTTACTCCCGAATCAGCAGCTTTTTTAACATCTTCAGACTTATTTATAACATCTGAAACAGTCTCTTCTATATTTTCTGGTTTATTTGAATCATCAGAAGCAACTTCTTCTGATAATTCAGCTTGCTTTTTATCAGCTGACTCTTCAGAAGTTTCTGTTGAAATTTTTTCTTCAGATGCTTCTTCACTCACCAATTCTTCTGAATCCTCAGTCTTCATTTCTTTGTCTTCTTTTTGGCAAACAGAATCATCAGATGCCTTTTCTTCTATAACTTCTGATATAGAAGAATCTTCTGCTCTATCTGAAGAAGCAGAAGTATCTATTTTTTCTGTTTCATGCTCAATTTTATTGTTATCTTCCATAAACAATATACTATCATCAATCATCTTTATTTGCTACATCTAAAAAACTTGCTAGTTAATAATCTCAATGCTATAATTCGCCTCATGAAATTTGTAGATGAAGTAACAATTGAAGTATCTTCTGGTAACGGCGGCAATGGAGCCGTTGCTTTCCGACGTGAAAAATTTGTGCCAATGGGCGGTCCGTCAGGTGGTGACGGTGGAAAAGGCGGAGACCTTGTTTTTGAAGCCACAGACGATTTGACTACCCTATATGACTTGAGTTTTGTAAGAACTCACAAAGCAGAAAACGGTCAAAACGGCCAGATAAAGAATATGGCTGGGGCAAACGGTAAAGACTGCGTAGTCAAAGTTCCTGTAGGCACTCTTGTTTACGATTTAGAATCAGGTCGCCTTCTTGTTGATATGGAACATAAAGGTCAGCGAGAAGTTCTTTTAAAAGGCGGTCGTGGTGGAATGGGCAACGCCAGGTTTGCAACCCCGACTCACAGAACACCTAGAAGTGCAGAAAAAGGCGAAC
>JAEEGF010842195.1_pt1 | contig 12072 bp, 10 predicted proteins | sample 9134171 | NCBI WGS metagenome assembly JAEEGF01 (sample SAMN16246542, study PRJNA631951) | gut metagenome | biome: gut microbiome; feature: rumen; material: AP-attached | host: Bos | place: Iran: Karaj | collected 2018-10 | reverse complement strand
CCAAACGACCAGCCCACAAACTGACTGCCATCTTCGAGTATTAATCTTGCTATTTTCATTATAGTTGTAATTTCAAAGTTTGCTCTACATAATTTACAAAGGCATTGTTACAAAGGCGAATGCCGCCAGGGGTGGGGTAATGGCCTGTGAAGTACCAGTCGCCAGGATGGTTGGGACAGGCGTGATGCAAGCCCTCGATACTCTGGAATACCAGTTCTACAGGCGACTGCATACCCTCAGGTCGCAGCATCTCCACAATCTTTGCGTTGATTTCATCGACGGTGAAGGGCTCATAAATATTTCGCACGTGATTAAGCGAGGCTGGCGAATACTTACAAGCCTTATACGTATCGGCAATCAGTTTCTGCATACCTCTATCCTTAATCAGTGCAATAGCCGCACGGAAGGCACAAAGTTCTTCCAAGCGCGACATATCGATGCCGTAGTAATCTGGATAACGGATCTGCGGCGAACTCGACACCATCACGATCTTCTTGGGATGCAGACGGTCGAGAATCTTGAAGATACTTTCTTTCAGCGTCGTACCTCGCACAATCGAGTCGTCGATGATCACGAGGTTATCCTCCTCAGGTTTCAGCGAACCATAACTGATATCATAGACGTGAGCAGCCAAGTCGTTACGCTCAGAGTTGTCAGCGATAAAAGTGCGCAGTTTGATATCTTTCCAAACCACCTTTTCCGTGCGTACCTCTCCGTGCAACTTACGGAAACCGTCCGTCATACCATAAAAGGCGACTTCTGCGGTATTGGGAATATACGAAAAGACCGTATGATCCACATCGCCGTCGATAGCCTTCAATATAGCAGGTGTGAGCTGCTCGCCTAAGCGTTTGCGCTCCTGATAGATATCACGATCAGAACCACGACTGAAATAAATCCTCTCAAACGAGCAGGCACTCAGGGGTTGCGCAGGCATAATCTGTTCTAGTTGGCTCTCACCGTTCTTATGCACAATGAGCGCCTCGCCTGGTTGGAGTTCGCAGATGTCCTCTGCCTGCAAATCAAATGTTGTCTGCAGCACAGGACGCTCACTAGCGAGTGCAATCATCTCGTCATCGCGATAGTAGAACGCAGGCCGGATACCCCAAGGGTCGCGTACGCTGAACATCTCGCCGCTTCCCGTCAGTCCGCACATCACATAACCACCGTCATAATGACTCATCGTGGTTTTCAGCACATTTGCCATCTCCACGTGATTGTCGATATAATCAGTAATAGCGGTATCCTTCAATCCCTGCTCTTTCGCGAGGGCATAGAGTCGCTCCACCTCACGGTCCAGACGGTGTCCCATCAGTTCGAGGGTGATATAAGAATCACCATAGATACGTGGCGACTGGCCCTGTAAAGTGAGGAACTGAAAGACCTCGTCGATATTGGTCATATTGAAGTTGCCGCACAGACAGAGGTTCTTTGCGCGCCAGTTATTTCGGCGCAGGAAGGGATGCACATATTGCAGTCCGCTCTTGCCTGTGGTCGAATAGCGCAGATGTCCCATCAGCAGTTCACCAGCCATCTCTTCCGTCACACGAGAGAAGATCTCCGTGATGGCGTCCTTGCCCTCGGCCTTCTCGCGAAACATATACTCCGTGCCGGGCTCTTTGGTCAGACTGACGGAAGCAATACCGGCTCCCTCCTGTCCGCGATTGTGCTGTTTCTCCATCATCAGGTAGAGTTTATTGAAACCGTAGCGCCACGAACCGTATTTCTGCTCGTAGTAACTCAGCGGCTTCAACAGGCGAATCATCGCCACACCACACTCATGCTTAAGCTCTTCCATTGACGCAAGCTTTAACGAACGACATAAACAACGGGTGCGGATGCAGCACCGTCGATGAGTATTCTGGGTGGAACTGTGTGCCGATATACCATTTCTTTTCTGGTATCTCGACAATCTCCACGAGGTTGGAGGCTGGGTTGATACCCACGCACTTCATGCCATTCGACTCATATTCGTCTTTATAGGCATTGTTGAACTCGTAGCGATGGCGATGGCGCTCAAGAACCACGGGGTTCTTGCCGTAGGCCTCACAAACCTTACTGCCTTCTCTCAGTTTGCACTCGTAGGCACCTAATCGCATGGTACCGCCCATCTGGGTGATATTCTTCTGCTCCTCCATGATGTCGATGACATTATGCGGTGTCTTGTCATCCATCTCGGCGCTATTGGCATCCTTGTAGCCCAATACATTGCGTGCGAATTCGATTACCATCATCTGCATACCTAAGCAGATGCCGAAGGTGGGAATATCGTTCGTTCGACCATATTCCGCTGCGATAATCTTTCCCTCGATGCCTCGACTGCCGAAGCCTGGACAGACCACGATGCCTGCCATACCTTCCATCTTCGAGGCGACATTCTCAGCCGTAATCTCCTCACTATTCACAAAATGAATCTTAGCCTTCACGTCGTTGTAGATACCAGCCAAGTTGAGGCTTTCGCGGATGCTTTTGTAGGCATCTTGCAGGTCGTATTTGCCCACGAGGCCGATATGCACCTCATGCTTAGCATTGCGCTGCTTTTCGAGGAAATCGTGCCACGATTTCATGGCTGGTGTCTCACCCACAGGAATCCCAATCTTCCGCATAATAGCCGCGTCGAGACCCTGCTTCTGCATGCTCACAGGCACCTCGTAGATACTCGGCATATCCTCGCTTTGCACCACGCACTCCAGATCGACATTACAGAAAGAAGCCACCTTCAAGCGTACAGCGTCGCTGAGGTGGCGTTCGGTTCTGAGTACAAGGATGTCGGGCTGGATACCCATCCCTTGTAGTTCCTTGACGGAGTGCTGTGTGGGTTTCGTCTTCAGTTCATCGGCGGCTTTCAGATAAGGCACATACGTCAGATGTACACACACCGCATCGCGCCCTAATTGCCAGCGCAGTTGTCGGATAGCCTCCATAAACGGCGCACTCTCGATGTCGCCAATCGTACCGCCTACCTCTGTGATCACGAAATCGAGCCCCTCGTCAAGACCTTCTCGTAGCATCCGCCGTTTGATCTCATCTGTGATATGCGGCACCACCTGGATCGTCTTGCCGAGATAGTCGCCGTGTCGCTCGCGGTCGATGACGGTCTTGTAGATGCGGCCCGTCGTAATCGAGTTGTTGCGGGTGGTGCGTATGCCCGTAAACCGCTCGTAATGACCTAGGTCGAGGTCTGTCTCAAAACCGTCCTCTGTCACGTAGCACTCGCCGTGCTCATAAGGGTTCAGCGTGCCTGGGTCGATGTTGATGTAGGGGTCGAACTTCTGGATGGTCACCTTGTAACCACGCGCCAGCAACAGTTTACCGATACTGGCGGAGATGATTCCCTTGCCTAACGAGGAAACCACACCGCCCGTAACGAAAATGTACTTTGTGTTCATTTTTAATTGTTTTGAAGTTTGCTTATTTCAACTATTCACTATTCACTTTTTCTCCTTCTCTCGGATATGCTCCTCGTATTCAGCCAGCTCTCGTTCGCCGATATGTGCCAGTCCGTAGTGCTCATCGTGCTGCGAGAAGTCAAGACCTACCTTTTCACTAAAGGCTGACACACGCATGGGGATGAGGCTGTCGATGAGCTTGTAGCCCAGCCAACTCATTGCGAAAGTATAGACAAACACGATGACGATGGCGAGCAGATGGTAGAGGAAAATCACAAAACCGTCCCACGTGCCGGCAATGAGCCCCTCCTGGATGAAGATACCCGTCAACACCGTACCAAAGATACCGCCTGTACCGTGGGTGGGAAATACGTCGAGGGCGTCGTCAATCTGGGAGTGTGAACGCCAATAGACGGCCACGTTACAGATCAGTGTGATAACGAATGCAATGAAGATGCTCTGGCCCACGGTCACATAACCTGCCGATGGGGTGATGGCTACCAGGCCAACCACGCAACCCACAGCAGCACCCATTGCCGACGGCTTACGACCGCGCAGGCAATCGAAAAAGATCCACGTCATCATCGCCGTTGCCGAAGCGGTGTTTGTATTCAGGAAAGCCTTGATAGCCTGTCCGTCAGCGTGCAGCGATGAACCTGCGTTGAAACCGAACCATCCCAACCATAGCATCGCCGCACCCAGCAGTACGAAGGGAATATTGGCAGGTTCGCTCTTGCGCGTCTCAGCCTTACGACGTCCCAAGAAAATAGCGCCTGCCAAAGCTGCGATACCGCTCGAAGCATGCACCACGATACCTCCCGCGAAGTCGATGACACCCCATTTCATGAACAATCCCTCAGGATGCCAGGTCATGTGGGCCAGCGGGCAGTAAATCACGAAGAAGAAAAACATCATGAAGAACATGTAGGCCGAGAACCTCACACGCTCAGCAAACGAACCTGTAATCAGCGACGGCGTGATGATGGCGAACTTCATCTGGAACAGGGCGAACAATGCCAGTGGAATCGTTGCACCACCCAGAACATTGCCTGCGGGTGTCGTATAGACAGCACCACCCACATTATGAAACATCGGGAACGTCAACGGATTACCTATCACACCACCTATATCGTCGCCAAAGCACAGCGAGAAGCCAATCACTACCCAGAGGACGGAGATCAGTCCCATCGCGATAAACGACTGCAACATCGTTGATATGACATTCTTCGCACCCACCATTCCGCCGTAGAAGAACGACAGACCAGGTGTCATCATCAAAACGAAAATCGTGGCTGTAATGAGCCACGCCACGTCGGCCGCTGAGATCACCGACCAGTCACAATCAAACGATGGTTCTCCTACCGCCAAACCTGCGACGGCTATCAGTGTCATTGCCGTCATCAGGATTATCCAACGTCTTTTTACCTTCATAATATATCTCTTATTTTGTGTTGTTTGCTTTGCGTTCACCAAAATTTTTTGCAAAGGTACTGCATATTAATAACATTTTGACAACTTTCTTACTTTTTGATTGTTAAAAATCTGACTAACTTGCAATTTGTAAAGTTTCTGCTTTATTTTTCTTTCGTTTTGCTAACTCTTTGCATTGAATACATATCATTTCGTTACAAATCGTCACTTTATAAGAAAAAAACAATAAAGGCGGGCAAGAACTTTTCGGTCCTTGTCCGCCAGATGTAAGATAAACTATGCTTGTTGGTCTCTGATGTAATGCATGATCATTCGATGTTTGAGGGTTAGACATTGAGGGCGGGGCCTCGGATGGCGACGCTGCACCCAGGGTTAGAGATTTGAATACTCCGAACAATCGAAGCAGGGGCAGTCCTTGTGGACGTTGGGGAGGTCGCGGTGGCCGAGGATGCGGGCATCGGGATGGGCCATCTTTAGACGACGGAGCAGGCGCAGCAGGACGCGTTTCTGTTTCGGTGTACGGGTGTCGGCGGCGTTGCCGTGTTCGTCGAGGCCCCCTTCGTAACAGACGCCGAGCGAGTGCTGGTTGTAGCCTACGGCATGGGCGCCCACCAACTGTTCGTGGCGCGTCTGGTAGGTCCGGCCGTCTCGGGTAATGTAGTAGTGGTAGCCCGTGAATCCGAATCTTTCCGCGTGACAGCGGATGAGGGCTGTCACGGGAAAGTTCTGGTTCGAGCGCGTGGCCGAACAGTGTACGACAATCAGATCAATGTGGCGCATGACTGTACGAAAAACGAACTGATGATGGCCGTAAGCACGGTGATGATGAACTGGATGATTGTCTTCCAGCGTTTCATGTCTTTAAGCAATTTCATAGTTGTAAATCGTTAAAAGTAAATACTAGTCTTTGTCGAGGCCGTCATCATCGTTATCGCCGTTCGAACCTGAGTTAAGTTCAAGCACCGAACCCTGTGCGGGCATCTGGAACGAGCCGTTATAAGTACCGTCATTCTCGGTCAGGGCAATGTTGTTGCCATTGATCGTAGCGGTAGGAATCTGACCCTCAGCGGGGATAATCTCAATATTGAGGTTAGTGCCAGGGGCGAAACTGCGCTGTCCGGTAATGACATTCTCGCTGTCGTCCTTCACGGTTGAGGTTCCTGAGCCTGAACGTGCGATGGTCAGGTTGTAACTCGTCTGCTGACTCTGCCCACTACTATTGCCTGATTCTGATCCTGCGGAAGACCCTCCATTGTCGTTGCCGCTCTGAGAGCCGCCACCATTGCCGTTACCCGACTTCAGACGAGCCACAGCCGTAGCGATTGGGAGCAGTGTGGTCATGCTCTTCAGCTTACCGTCGACAACGACCTTCTCAGTGTCGATGATGTTACGCAGTTCCAGCGAGCACTGATCCTTGAAGGCCGGACCGGCCAGGTTGTCGAGCTTCGTCTGGTTCGGGATGAAGCGGATGTGGATGGCCTTCACCACCTCGTTCGGATTCAGTCCTTCCATAGCGGCGATGTCAGCCACCGATGCCTTTGCCTCACACGTCGGTCGGAAAATGCCCAGTTCGCCGAGCTGCACTGGAATGCCCTGTGCCACCAGTTCGGGCAGACACTCGGTAACCATCGACAGGATGTTCTCAATGTCTCCGCGGTTGTACTTCGAGCCGTGGTCGATCATGTGCTGTGCGAAACCTCGGATGGTCAGTGTCTTCTGCAAGTCCACCTCGGGGTAGTATTTGCCGTAACCGGCATTCTTTGAGTTTTTGTTCTGTCTGAGATTGATTCCCATGACAGGATTGTTAACTAATGCCATACTTTTAAAGAATTGATAATTGATAATTGAAAATTGATGATTAAGTCGGGCCTTGCGGCCCTTGCGCGCGCTGTGACGAGGTACGTGGGTCGTGGGTTTCGAGCTACGTGGGTCGCGGCCGTCGAGCTACGTGCCTCGTTGCCTTAGAGCCTCCGCCTCCTCAATCACGATACAAAATTAATACATTTCTGAGGGCCACTTTCGCATTAGGGCAGACAGGGCACAAAAAAGCCTGCCAGGCTTAATATGACAGGCTAATTATCAACATCTATGCAGAACTTCTCTGCGATGAACTTCACGATTCTCGGCGGCAGCACCCTGTCTTTCGGCTTCAGTCCCATCGCCTCGAACTCTTTCCTATACGGTCGGCACCAATTCATCAGCACCTTCACACTCACTCCAGCCGCATCGGCTAACTGTTGTTTCGACATTGCTTTCATATCATCTATAAACTAATCTATAAACTCTGAAATAATAAGTCCACGAGGTCAATCTTGGCGACTTTCTGGGCGGAGGTGGCACGTTGTTCAAGGAGACTGCTTACGGTGACAGGGTGCCCGAACACGTCGCTGGCGGCCTCGGCCACGTCGTACCAGTTGCGGTAGGTCTGGCCGTCCTCATCGGTGTCGGGGAAGAGGATGATGCGGTGGCCTTCGAGTGGGCGCAACTTGGCGACATTGAGTTCGGTCTTGCCGCCCGTGGCCAGCCAAATATATTCAGGCTTCACCTCGGACATAATCACCGCGGTCTTCTCTGCCTCGACTACGCCCACTTTCACATCAGCCATCTTACATCTAACATCTTCCATCAATAGGTGCAGTCCAAACAAGCAGTGATCCGTGTTCCAGTCCTTCGGCAGTTGGCCGTGCTTACGCAGCAGATAGGCCGTCCATGTCGGTTTGCGGTCGTGGTCACGGTGACAGTCGGGGCGGTAGTGCATGATCTTGCCGTCGCGCAACTGGTCGAACTCGTCAATCTGCCAGAAGATCACGCCGCCGTCACGACTGGCACCCAATCGGTAGCGCTGTGCGGCCCGCTGCATCTGCTCCTCGCTGAGATAGCCATTGCTGACCACCGCCCGACAGAACTCCGATGCAGTGCCCAGTCGCTGCTGCCACAGCCGCCGACCCTCGGCCCGCCGCTCGTCCAGCCGCTTACTTATCGCCTTGAACGTATGTGAAAATACCTCTTCCATCGTCATCGCCCTAATTCTCAATTCTCAATTTGGAAAACCTCCCTGTGGAAGCCCTCCCCTCATATTGGAGTCCCCCATATAGGGGGACGGAAATATGGAGGGGGTGAGGGGCTTCAGAAGGGCTCGCCGTCGTCCTGATACAGTTCTGTCTGCACGGGAGCCTGCGGCCTCAGGGCATAGATGACGTGAGCCGCATGGTCGTACGACTTCATGATAACCTCACCGTTGACAGCCTGCTCCAACAGCGAGTTATAGAACTTCCACGAACGGATGTTCGACAGTCGGCACACCTCCGAGCGCAGTTCTGCACCTGTCACCTGTTGCCGTCCGCCGATAGCATCGCTGAAGAGCCGCCGCACATCCACCTGCCACTGGTCGTGCTCGTCGTGCCGGATATAGTCGGCATTCAATTGCGGATAGCTGTCCGCTTTGTCCTTGCTGCCCCCGTCTGTTGGCACACCACATGATACAGGCAGGCCGTCGTCACCCACCTCAAAGTACATTGTCCGCTCGATGTCGTACTTACGCGTCAATGTCTGCTCCAACGAGAAGATACGCTGTGGCTGTAGTTTCTCACAGCTGTACACCTCGAACGCCTTGTTCATCAGTTCCGTACCAATCCATCCGCGCAGGTTGTGGTCCTCACCGCTCTTGTTCTGGTGGAGTACGCACACGATGCAGCAGTTGCGTTCCGTGGCCAGGAGCATCAGTTCCTCCATCACCTCCTGTGCCAGCACACCGTCATTGATGTCGTTCACCAGGTCGCGGATGCCATCGACAATCACCAGGTCGGGCTTGCACCGCGTCACGGCCTCGCGCAACAGGTCGCGCCGTTCCTTCCACGCCACACCCCGCACGTTGAAGACATCGATGTTTTTTTCAAACAACGAATTGCACGAATTACACGAATTATTATCCGTTGAATCCGTTAAATCCGTGGTCGTTTTAATCAAAGTCATTATTCGGTTCTTCAGAATGTCCTGTGTCGATTCGTCGCTCTGCTCCGTGTCGTACCACAGCACCCTGAACGGCTCATCACCAATTCTCTGAAATGCCAGCACGTCGCGACTCTGACAGCACGCCATCAGCATACTCGTGACAAACGTCTTACCCGACTTCGCCTTACCCGTTATCGCCACCAGTTCCCGTCTCGGAAAACAGGGCTTGCCGAACAAATGGAACAGGAATTCCATCGGCTTCAACTGCTTCTCCGGCGTAATCCTCAACTGCTCCAGCAACAGCATCTTTGGACTCAGCGCCGTCTCCTCGCCCGCATGCTCCAGTTCTGCATCCAATTGACTCATTACAATCTTGTCCATAAATTCATTTCATTAGTTACTCTTCTGAGCGCGAAGTTACGAAAAACAAAAGACTCCGACAAAAATCGTCGGAGCCTCGGAACACTTTTCGGAACTTTCGGAATCATTTTCGGAATTGCGCCAGCGCTTTCATCAGTGCTTCGCCTAAAATGATAAACTGTGACGATGCACCATCCTCTGCCCACTTGTCAAGACTTCGCGAGATTTTCCCTGTGCGAATGGGCTTGCCCACGGCATCGTCGTTGCAATCATAGCGGATGTGCATGGTGAATGACCAGCGTGACACGTCGCGCACAAACTGGCTTACGGTACCCTGATAACCCTTCATCTGATAGATGCGATAGACCACGCTCCACGAGATGTTGCCCCACCAGTGTCCCTTTTTAATGGTATTCTCCACAGCCCAGACCATCGCTTCGGGCGAAGGAATCTCTGACTTGGGCTCTCCTTCCGTTTGGTTCATGTTGGTTGCTTTTCCAGACATCTTATCCCCCAAATTAAACTGTTTATCCACATACTGGCTGCCTGGGGCATAGATGAACACGGGTCTACCTTCGTAATCTTTGTCTTTCCAGTGCAGTTGCTCCAGCAGTTCGTTCAACCTCTTTATTACTTCGGCGGGCAGCATGTCGCCGAGCCCTCCCAGAAAGTCTGGGACTTCTTCATTGTGATTCATATTCACGTTTTTCTCTAAAATTAAACAATAAGATGATTCTGGAGAAAAACGGAGAACGTGGTTTGGATGCTATGGGCTCTCAATATGTCTCTCGGGCTTAACCTGGCCCCCATATTCATATTGATACTACCAAAGCCCACGTCTCCGAGAGGACACGTGAGCGCGGCAGCCGTCTTTTCTGAATATGGGTCTTGTGAGTGGTTAATTCGAGAGACCTACAAGAAAGCTGGTTGCTTACGTATGGGTGCAAAGTTACTCCAATTCTTTGAAACACCCAAATTTTTTGTGACTATTTTATGGGCTCATGACACTTTTCTTCGTTAAATGGTTCTACATTATGTTGATTTCACGATTATTTCAGTTTCTCTTTTAGCCTTTGCAACTCTTCATCGAAGTTGTCGTATCCGTTGATGCGCAAGTCATCGCGGACACGGCGGCAGTCGGGCGTGATGGTCTCGTAGTGGGGAATGCTGTTGAACTGGAACAACTCTTGCAGACGAACAAAGTCGGACTTTGTCACACAAATAGTTTCCTCGTCAGCCAACCATTCTGATACATACTTCTTATACTCATCGCTGCCCTCGGTAGTCTGCTCGCCAGCGATGAAGATGAGTTTCACGTCGTCGCGCTTGGCAATCTCGGCACGTAGTTCCTTACTCAATTGGATGGCACCACGGCAGGGGCCACAACTCATACCCCAGAAATCTATCATCAAGATCTTGCCTGGATACTTGGCGCAAAGTGATCGAATAAGGTCGGCCATCGGCGTAACAGGCAGAGGTGAAGCAATGTCTGTCTGCGCGATTTGTTTGTTATAAAACTGCTCGGCCTTCTGGTGGATAAATGGATGTGTAAAAGTGGCAAGGTATAACGGAAACATCTTGCTGTCGAAGTTTGACTGCATATCCTTGTAGGCACATAGTTGTACTATTAAGTTGTCCTTATCGGTTCCCATGAGGTCGCGAAGGGCTGCAAGGTAGTTGCTGAGTGCTGTGGAGTAGTTTTGATATTCCGCCTCCATGCCGTCATTCTCATCATCGATTCCATTGTATCTGCGTACCATGGCATAATTGGCAAACTGAATGCGATTGAGCGTTAAATTGAATGCATAACTCGCGAGCAGCAGCGGATTGTCGAAGTCGATGCGGTGCAACGGGTAGTAGTTCCTGGCATCGAAAATCCTCTCACGCTCCACACTGTCAACAATCTCTGCGTTCCATTTGCCGTCACGCTCTTCAAACTTTACCAAGGTTTGTGCATAGTTATCGACATACGATAAATAGTTTTCTACAAAGTTTGCTTGCAAATCGGCCAATGCCAGTTGCATCTCAATCGGAGTATATTTATATCTGCGGCTCTCCGTTCGTAGGCGGTACAGCGCTTCCTGGAAAATACTTTCAGCCAATTTGTTACCTTCCTCCAACCTACCTTTAAAAGAATAAAGTGGCCTGAATACAGCGATGTACTCGTCGCTAAAACGCAACCAACGCTCTACATCGTGGCTGCCGCCGCTGTTGAAAGTGTAATCATACCATCCATCTTCGTGTATGCGAACGGTGATGTCGATAGTCTCGCCAGGACGGGCAAAAAATGGGATGTTATCAAATTGCGTTTTCGCTTCCGTAGTCCAAAACAAATCTCGAATGGGATAACTCGCCTTAAACTTCTTGCAAAATGTGCCGTCGGGCGCAATGTCCAGCACCTGTGCAGCATCTCCCTTCTCGAATTCATCATGGTTATAATAGCATAGCAAGTCGAAGCCTAATCGTTCTGCATCGAAGCCCTCGATGCGCCCTTTAATGGTAATCGTGTCGGTTTTGAACCAATCCTGTGGCACTGTCCATGGGTTGGCATCAGAGAGTTCCTGTATCGTGGGATATTTGATTATGTACTTCTTGTCGTGGATGCCCAACAACATATATGCACGCGTGTTGTCGCCCTCAATATAGTCGAACACCAGCGTATTCTTAGGCATTGGCTCAAAGTGCATCGTGAATTCAGTCACACCGCTTTCTGGCGACAGCACCCATGAGTCAAGGGCTATTCCCTCGGCAGAACGCAGCGGGTAGCGGTTGCCGTCCTCATCCAGCAGATAACTCGTGCTGGCAAAACGGAAGGATTGTCCCTTTTCTTTCTCCATCGTGAAGTGTACGGTTGTCGCCGTGTCTCTGAAGATAATTTCACGGGCTTTCAGTTCGCCCGGATTTACGTTTACGCAGGCCATCGTCTCTGGATTCTTGATGG
>JAEEGF010385967.1_pt1 | contig 12072 bp, 9 predicted proteins | sample 9134171 | NCBI WGS metagenome assembly JAEEGF01 (sample SAMN16246542, study PRJNA631951) | gut metagenome | biome: gut microbiome; feature: rumen; material: AP-attached | host: Bos | place: Iran: Karaj | collected 2018-10 | reverse complement strand
ATATGGAAAAAACGCTGAACATTCCCGCTTTCTCTCCCGACGCGCCTTCTCTCGCCGAGACCTTCCGCGGCAAGTTCAAGGTCGGCGCGGCGATCAACTCTTGGAACCTTTCTCCAGATACGGACGCCTGCCGAACGATCCGGAAACAGTTCAACGTCCTGACGCTGGAAAACGAATCCAAGCCGATCTCCATCCATCCGGCAGAAAACCGGTATGCATTCGATCGGTTCGACCGTTTCGCCGATTTCGGGACGGAGAACGGGATCGCCCTGCGCGGTCACACGCTCGTCTGGCACGGACAATGTCCCGATTGGTTTTTCCGCGACGGGGATACAGACGCATCGAAGGACCTTCTTCTCGCCAGAATGGCGGATCACATCCGCACGACGGTCTCCCGGTACCGCGGCCGCGTTGCGGTATGGGACGTATTGAACGAAGTGCTCCGGGACGACGGAGGCCTGCGCGAATCAAAATGGTACCGTATCGCGGGGGAGGACTACATCCCGCTTGCTTTCCGCACCGCCCGCGAAGCAGATCCGGACGCGCGCCTCGTGATCAACGACTACAACCTTGAGTCATCCGACGCGAAAGCCGACACCATGATTTTTCTTGTGGAGAAGCTGCTGAAGGACGGCGTTCCCGTCGACGCGGTCGGCCTGCAGATGCACCTCAACCTGTTCACGGATCTGGAAGCCTTGAAACGCAACGTGTATAAGATCGCGGGACTGCGCCGCCTGAATCCCGCCTTCCGGCTCGAAGTCACGGAACTGGATCTCTCCTGCTACCGGTGGGGTGACAACGCAGAGGATATCAGCTGGACGGAAGAAACGGAAGCGGCATTCCGCACGAAGTATGCAGAGCTCTTCCGGTTTTATCTGGAACTGGCGGACGAAGGCGTTCTCGACAGCGTCGTATTCTGGGGGCTGCACGACGGCGTTTCGTGGCTGAACGGATTTCCGGTCCGGAGGAAGAATTATCCTCTGCTGATCGGCCGGGATTTTCTCCTGAAACAGGCCTTTTTCGACGTGATCGGTCTTTGAAGTCCTGACCGGTTCCAAAACAAAGCGGAACGGAGGAGTACCGTTATGAAAATTCTTTTTCAGGGAGATTCCATCACGGACGGCAACCGGTATAAGGACGAAGCCTCCCGGTGGGATCTCAATCATCAGATCGGACATTCCTATGCTTATATGGTCACGGGACAGCTGACCGCCGAATGGCCGCACCGCTTCGAATGCGTCAACCGGGGAGTCTCCGGAAACACGGTGCGCCATCTGAAGGAACGATGGCAGAAGGACGCCCTCGAGATCCGTCCGGACGTTCTGATCCTGCTCATCGGGGTAAACGACTGCTCCCACATCGCCGCCGGAACCATGACGGCGGAGGAATACGGCACCCTTTACAGAGAACTTCTCCGCGAGGTCCGGGAAGTCTCCCCGGCCGTGCGGTTCATCCTGCTCGAGCCTTTCCTTCTGCGGGACGATCCATCGGCAATGAAAATTCTCGACAGACTGCGCGCAGAAGTGCACAAGATCTCAGCGGAAGAAAATGCGCTGTTCGTTCCTTTGCAGGAAGAGTTCCTTAAGCGCGCGGAAACCGACGGAGCTTCTTTGTGGCTCTGGGACGGCGTGCATCCCACCGAAGCGGGACACTGGCTCATCGCCCGGAAGATAATGAAGCTGGGAGCGGAGACGTTCGGGATCCAGGCCGACGGCAAGGTTGGGGAGAGGAGAACATGATCCGGAACTTTGTCTTCGATATGGGCGGGGTGCTGATTCATTGGCTCCCTCAGAAAGCGTTCGAAAATCAGTCCGAAGAAGACGGAAAACTGCTCTACGAGGCAATCTACTGTTCCGCGGACTGGAAGGCGTTCGATCACGGCGATTTCGGCGAAGAAGAGATGATCGCGCGAGCAAAAGCGAGGCTTCCCGAACGGCTGCACAATGACGCTGTCCGGCTCGTCCGCTGGTACGAACTGACGGAACCGGTCGCCGGGATGGAAGACCTTGCGCGGGAAATCAGGGAAGCGGGATATGCCCTCTACCTCCTGTCCAATACCTCGTCGGAATTTCACCGCTTCCGCGGGAAAGTTCCCGCGCTGCGGTATTTCGAAGGAGAATTCATCTCCGCGGACGTTCATCTTCTGAAACCTGATCCGGCCATTTTCCGCAAGTTTCTCGAGGTCTTCTCGCTCAAACCGGAGGAATCGCTATTTATCGACGACTGGCCTCCGAATGTCGACGGTGCGAAAAGTGCGGGAATGGACGGGATCGTCTTCCCCGGAACCGCAGGGAAACTCAAGTCTATACTGAGGGAAAAACATTTGCTTCCATAGACAGAAAACGGCGTTTTCCGGGCCTTCCAACGCGGAGGAAACCGGAAAACGCTGTTTTGCACATATATTATAAAAAAAAGAAAAAAACGATCTTTCAGATTGCGCTTCCGTTCCGCACGTGGTAAAATGGATACGGCATCACCTTTCCGGGAGGAAAACATGAATAAGCAAAAACGCATCGAGGAATACGGCATACACATCGGGAAACTGCCCCGCGGCCCACTCAACAAAATCACGGACGTCGCCGGCGTCCGGGTGGGACACTGCACCGTGCGGGACGATCGGCACAATACGGGCGTCACGGTGATCCTGCCGTCGGAAGACAACATTTTTACGAATAAGCTCATCGCGGCCTCCTATGTCCACAACGGGTTCGGAAAAACAACCGGGACGGTGCAGATCGAAGAACTCGGGACGCTTGAAACGCCGATCGCGCTGACAAACACGCTGAACGTCGGCATCGTATCGGACGCCGTCGTGGAATACATGACGGAGCTTTGCGCAAAGGACGGCGTCGCTCTGCGGAGCGTCAATCCGGTAGTGGGCGAATGCAACGACGCATCCCTCAACGCCATCACGGACCGCGCCGTCCGAAAGGAACACGTCTTCGAAGCCATCCGCAGCGCCGGACCGGAATTCGAGGAAGGGGACATCGGAGCGGGAACGGGGACGACCTGCTACGGGTTCAAGGGCGGTATCGGATCGGCTTCTCGCACCGTGGAACTCGACGGCAAAACGTATACCCTCGGAATCCTGGTCCAGTCCAACTACGGCTCGACGGCGGACCTGACCGTCTGCGGAAAGCCGCTCGGAGAGGAGATCCTGCAAAAGCTCCGCGAAGAAGAGTGCGACAGGGGATCGATCATGGTGATCCTGGCCTGCGACGTACCGCTGACGGCGCGGCAGTTAAAACGGATCGTACGCCGCTGTTCCGTCGGGATCGCGCGCCTGGGATCATACATCGGACACGGGAGCGGCGAGGTCTTCATCGGGTTTTCGACCGCCAACGTGATCCGGAGCGGAGACGGGGACATCCTCTCCCTGTCCTGCATCCGCGAGGAGAAGATCGATCGCTTCTTCCGCGCGGCCGGTGAAGCGACGGAAGAAGCGATCCTCAATTCCATGATCTGCGCGGATGAAGTCCGAATGCCGGACGGACGCGCCGTGCACAGTCTGAAGGAGTTTCTCTGAAACGGGAGGAGAAAAATGACATTTCAGAACGGAACCTTCCGTGACCGGAACGGGAGGCGGTTCATTCCCCTCGGCATGTTTGCCTGTTACTTCCGGACGGAATACGTGGGAGAAGAATTCGAGGCGGACTCCCAGCACGGGGGAAATCTCATCGAATTCCAGCACGCGACGAAAAGCGTGTGGCAGCGGCTCTTCCGCTTCCTCGCCGAAGAGGACGGGTGTACCGCGATCCGCATGTTTCCGCGCGGGGACAGCGGAGGATCCGCCTGGGAGGGACTCGATATCGGAGGCAGGGTCAACCGTCCCCTGCTCAATAAGATCAAAGCGTTTCTGAAAGAGGCGGAACCGTGGGGGATCAAGCTCCAGCTCTGCCTGTTCACGGAACCGGAGTGTTCTTTTTACTGCGAACCGTATACGCGGACCTACTGGGGAACGCGCCTCTGGTCAAAAGAAGAAGTGAAGACGGCGTCTCCCGCGCAGAAACGGTTTCTGGAAAATCCCGGAGATTTGGTCTCCTATGAAAAGTTTTTCTCCGATCCGGACGTGCGGGAGTGCTGTCACCGTTTCTTGGACGAGCTGATTCCGGAACTCGTCGGATTTGACTCGCTCTTCGCCGTCGAACTGTTCAACGAATCCGGATGGGCCTCCCCGCATGCCGTTCCCATGAACACGTTCCGCTGGGAGGACACGCCGGATTATCTCGACTGGCACCGGGACATGACCGGGCATATCCGCTCCCTCGCGCCTGCTCTTCCCGTCTGTATCAGCAATCCTGGCGTGAGCCTTCTCGGCCATGATCCGATCCAATGGTCGCGTGAGATCCGTCCGGACTTTTTCTCCATGCACAATTACCCGGACATCTGCGGGTCCGTTCCCGGAATGGATTACGCGTCGATCACCGACGCCGGGCTTCAGTATGCCTCCGCCATCGTCCCCGTCATGATGGGGGAATGGGAGGCCCTTCAGCTTCGCCGTGCCGAAACGGATGACAAAGCTGCGCTGCTGACGCGTCTGAGCCGCGACACGGTTTGGATGACGCTGCTCTCCGGCGCGCCGGGATGCATTTCATGGCTCGCGCGGGGATACGGTCAATATCACGCCGTCCGGGAAATCTTCCGGGAAACGGACGGATACGAGCTTGTTCCCTGCCCTCCGCTGACCGTAAATATCCGCGAAGCGCAGGCATGGTTTGAGAATCTCTGGAAAAAAGGGGAGCGGGAATGCCGGTATCCTTCGTGGCGCTGGTGTCCGGACTGCTCCGCGACGGACGGAATGCACCGCTTCTGCGTCAAATCCGAAAGCCTGTACTACAAACAAATCCTGTCTGCGGAGCGCTGGAGTCTCGAAACGGGCGTACCGTTCCGGTTTTCGACGGAAGAAGGCATTCCGCTGACCGAACTGAAAAAAGAGGATTTTCTGAAAATCTCCCCGCCCGTTTCCGAGGTGCCCGGATACCGCCGGAAAACGCTCTCAGCGGACGGCGGAACGGTCCGGATCGTCTACCTCGCAAACTGCGGCGGTTCCTGGTCCTGCACGAATGAAGACGGAGCGGGCGGGACAGCGGAGCTGTACTCTCTGAGAAGACCGGTTCCCGTTTCCGTCGAGATCTCCGGACTTCCGCTTGACTGCCGTGTGAGGCTGTATGATCTCGACACGCGGACGCGGACGGAGCTCGATCCGTCGGTTCCGGCAGCACTCGGCGTCACGGACCACGATTTCGTCCTGCTGATCGAAAAAAGATAAGGCCCGCGCGCGTTTGACCGCTCCGCAGACCTTTGAGAAAACTTACGATATAGCTCGAACCTGATCCGGGAATCCTACCCTCTGAGATACCGGATCATATCCGGAGTGAGTTCGCAGGATACGCTTCCGAGCGAGTCCGCGAGCTGTTCCGGAGTACGCGCGCCGACGATCGGGAAGCATGAGAACCCGAGCGGCTGCGAAAGAATCCATGCCATCTGGACCTGTGTCGGAGTATATCCCGTTTCTTCCGCGACCCTGCCGACGCGCCGCGCCGCTTCAAAAGTCTGTTCGTTTGTATACATCCGTTTCTGATGCGCGTTCCATGCGCGGGTGTCCCCGTCGCGGAGATATTTGGTCAGGATCCCGTTCGCAATGGGGGAATACGCGCCGACCGGCATCCCGGTCCTCTTATGGTAATCCGCGTATTCGCCGTCGAGCCATTTGCAGTTGTATTCGCGGTTGCGCACGTTCGGTGTCGCTAAGTTCATCTCGATCTCATCCACCGCAAAACGGGGGATCCCGCGGGAATCCGCCCATGCCGCCGCTTCTTCCTGCCGTTCGATCGACCAGTTGGAGCAGCCGTAGTGCCGGATCTTCCCCGCCCGCTTCATCTCGTACATGGCGTCCACGATCTCACCGACGGGTACGGTCTCATCGTCTACGTGCAGCAGGTAAAAATCAAAATACTCAAATCCCGCGCGGGAGAGAGACTGATCGAGGTCCTCGAGCAGTTCTTCCGCGTGCATCGCAAGGGATTTCGGCTTTTGCTGATCCTCCCCGCATTTGGAAGTCACCGTCATTTCGGCCCGCACGCCGCGCTCCCGTATCCATTTCCCTACGGTGGTTTCCGAGAGACCGTCGCCGTATTCGTGGGCGGTGTTCAAGAAGCGTCCTCCCGCGGCATAATATGCGTCTAGGATCGCAAACGAGGTTTTTTCATCCTCGCGGTATCCGAGATAGGCGGTGCCGAGACAGATTTCGGAAACCGGCTGTTCGATTCCCGGGAGAGAGATGGTCTTCATGGCTGGATCCTCCTTCGTTCGTTCTGAATTCCATTATACACCCTGTCGGCGTGAAAAGCAATCCGCCCGCAGCTTTCCGGCACAGTTTCGGCAAAAAAACCGGAAAACTCTTGCCAAAACCGCGCTCGGAGGGTATAATGGTACCGAACGGATTCCCTCCGTACGTCAGCTCAGACATAACGCAAAGGAGAATCAGCATGGGAAAAATCAAAGTGACTTCCCGCATGAGATCATCCAATCCTGACTGCGAGGAGACCTTTTTCCGCTCCTACGACGGAGAAGGAGCGCTCTGCGAAACGAGAGTCCTGTCAAGCGAAGAAGACTATGCCTCCGGTTCCTTTTCCAGAAAAAGCACGGACAACGGACGGACGTGGACCGACTGGGTCTCTCATTTCAACGACGCGGCGGACGGTCGGCGCGGAAAGATCCCCGGAAGCGAAGAAGGGGACGAGATCCTCGGGGGATGTTCCCCGTATTTATACGACCCGAAAACCGGATGCACCGTCGGCGTGGGCTCCACTTTCTACTATCTGAAAGGACACGATGTCGGGTATTTCGCCATGTGGTACGAGGGCGAGGATAATGTCCGCACGCATGCCTATTACGCGATCCGCCGCCCGGACGGATCGGAGGAAAAACGGATGATCGAGTTCGAGGAAGGCGGCGAGGACTTCGATCCCGCAAACCCGCGCAATCCCGCGTTTATCGACAAAAACCGCGCGATGGCCGGCGATCTCACCGTGCTTCCGGACGGCGACCTCATGTTCAACCTCTTCCCCAGCATGCGGCTCTGCTGCCGGATCGCCGGCACGGACGTGAATACGTTCTTCCCTTCCTGTCCCGACATGCAGAGCGGTTTGATCGTCGTCCGCCTGCACTGGAATCCCGAGCGGAACGATTACGATTTTATATGCTCCAATCCCATAATGCTCTGTGACCTGCAGAGCGCGCGCGGGATCATGGAGCCGCAGATGAGGATTCTGCATAACGGCACGATCATGATCGTTTTCCGCGGATCCAATACGCAGATCCCGGTCTGGCACACGAGAACGAATCCTTCCACGCCCGGTTTCAAGTGGTACGTCCTTTCCGAAGACGGCGGGCGCACGTTCACGCCGCCGATGCCGTGGTATTTTGACACGAAGGAGGTCGTTTACTCTTCCGCCTCCACCTCCGCGTTTTACCGCAGCCCGAAGAACGGCAAGCTTTACTGGATGGGCAACATCATCCCGGAGCCGTGGCGCATTGAAGGCAACAATCCCCGCTGGCCATTCGTGATCTGCGAGGTGAACGAGGAATACGGATTCCTCATCAAGGATACGCTCACGGTGATCGACTCTCTGCGCGAGGGAGAACTGACGACGGAGCTTTCCAATCCCTCCCTGCTCGAAAACCGGGAAACCGGAAATCTCGAGATCCGCATGACCAAGATCAACATGACCTGGGCGGACGAAACGGTTCAGCAGTCGAGGGGAAAGTGGTATTCCGAAGCGTGGGAATATATCCTCGAGTTCGATGATTGAAGCAAGCTTGTCCTGTACGGCAAAGGAGAATGACAGTATGGAAGTATTGAACATCGGATCCAGACGCGAACCCATGTGGGATGACTGGCTGATCGACACGGAAAAAACCGACACTCCTCTCCGTCTTCATCACCCGGTCGAGCGGGAGTGCACGCTTTTCACCGAGACGTGGGCGCAGGGGACGAGCCCCTATCTCTGCGTACTCCGCGACGGAGACAGATATCTGATGTACACTGCGCACAACGCGGGGACCGTCTGCTCCGTCAGCTCGGACGGCATTCACTGGGAACGCCCCGAGCTCGGCCTGATCGAGGTGAACGGCTCAAAAAACAACGCGCTGATCGGGATCACGGGAACGGAGGATACCGATCCCTATGCCCCCGGCAAGTACGTTCCCGGTCATTTCGACGGATTCCGGGTCTTTGTGGACGACAGTCCCGGCTGCCCGCCGGAGGAGAGGATCAAGGCCGTGACCGACATGCATTCGTGCCTTCACATCCTCGTTTCCGAGGACGGATACAGCTTCCGGTACAAAGGGCCTCTGTCCATCAAGGCGCAGAATCCGGGAACTCCTTTCGACAGTGTGAACACGGTCTTTTATGACCGGTACGCCGGAAAATACCGCGCCTATGTCCGTGATTTTTACTCGGCGAGCAATCCCGCGGACACGATCTGGATCCGGGCCATCAGCGCGACGGAGAGCACTCAGCTGTTCCCCGGTGACGGGAAGAGATGGCCGAAGGCGCGTTCCCTGCAGTATGACACGCCGAACGCCTGGCAGATGTACATCAACTCGATCATGCCGTATGAGCGCGCAGACCACATTCTCGTCGGATTCCCTTCCCGCTATGTCATCCGGAGAGAGTGGACGGATAATTACGATGAACTCTGCGGCCGGGAAGACAGGCTCAGAAGAGCGGGTCCGAATCGCACCGACCGGCTCGGTCTTTCCGTCAGCGATACGCTTTTCATGATGTCGCGGGACGGATATCATTTCACGAGGTTCCCGGAGGCGTTTCTGCGTCCCGGTCCGGAGCATCCGCGGAACTGGGTGTACGGAAGCGTCTATTTTTCCAACGGCATGTTCGAAACGCCTCCGCATCATCCGGGCTGTGACGGCGAGCTCTCCTTCTACTGCATGCAGAACCGGTTCTTCTCCGATCCTCCGGAGGCATGGCGGTACAGCATCCGTCTGGACGGATTCGTCTCCCGCTCCGGACAGTATCCGGAAGCCAATCTTGTCACCAAGCCCTTCATTTTCGAGGGGAAGGATCTCTTTGTGAACTTTTCCACCTCCGCGTACGGATGGATGCGCTTCAAACTGGCCGATCTGGACGGGCGCAGCATCTCTTCGTGCGAGACCTTCGGGGACAGCACCGACCGGAGGGTACGCTTCAACGGGGATCCGGCAGAGTTTGCCGGCCGTCCGGTCATCCTCTCGGTCAACATGTTCGACGCGGATCTCTATTCGATCATGTTCCGCTGAACCATAAGCACGATAAAAACCGCCGTTCTCCGGTTAACTTGCCGGAAACGGCGGTCTTTATTTGTATTTACGGAATCTTTACGGGGGCGGCAAGGCGCTCGGCGTTTCCGTGGTAAAACGCTTCGAGCACCTGATCCGGAAGGCCGAGGCCGTCGATAAACGGAGCGAGCTCGTTGTCGAAGTAATCCCGCGCATAGACGAAGCGGTCCGGATGGTTGAGGATCAGCTTTTTCGTATAATCGGGATCCCTCGTCAGAGCGATCCTGGCGGAACCCGCGGAACAGTCGCAGTACAGATTCGGATATGTATCGAGAAGCTGTTCGATCCTGCCGCCCGGGATCACCGGTCCCCGCGGATAGGATTCGCTTTCGCCGAGGGTGTCATTCGAGATATGGCACCAGAAGCCCGGCGCGTGTCCGAGAAATCGGGTCTCGGGGCAGAGTTTCAGCACGCGCTCGAGCGTGTCGATGTCCCCGCCGTACCACCAGTGCCTACGGGGGAATTCCTTTCCCGTCCGCTGCGCTCCGGCGTTGTCGAAGTGCATCGTCACGGGAAGTCCCTCTTCCCCGCAGAACCGGTAGAGATCGATCGCGTCCGGATTGTCGTACATCATCCGCAGTTTCAGTTCTCCGCAGACCTGTACGCCGTAGGTGCGGATCGCGGCGCGCAGCTTCTGAACGGCGTCGGGTCTGCGCGGATCCGGACAGTACCCGAGTACGAAGCGGTCGGGGGCTCGTTCCTTGTACTCCCAGCACAGGCGGAGGGGGGCGGGATAATTCCGGTCGCCCATCGCCGTGGCGAAAGCCCATGTCGTGTTCGGATCAAATTCGTCCTCCGGGCATTCCCACGTCAGAAGCCACGTTTTGGAAATGCCCTTTTCATCCATATCGGCGATATGTCTTTCGAAATTTCTGCCGTGATAGTCGGGATGATTGTGCGCGTCGATTTTGAGCATTGCATTCCCCTTATTTGTTTTCCATTCCGTACCAGCGGCCGCCCTGCTTTTCGTCCGCGTCCTTTTCGATCAGCTGATCCGCGTTTTCCGCTACTTTCCGGTAAGCGGAAGCGTAGAGGTCGATCCATTCCGGGCGGTACTTTCTGAACCACGGGACGGAGAAGCAGTATCTGCTTTCCGAAGGACGGCACAGTGCGTCGTCGGGTCTCATGTCCCGGTCCGCGAAAGCGATCCGGGAGGGCTTCCCGATACCGTACAGATCGAAGCTGTCGAAGAACGGATGCGTATGGAGGCAGAAGTTGCCGCCGTCCCAGCAGCCGAATCCGGTTTCCGCCCGGACGGCTTCGCAGAATTTCCCGACGGGAACGCCTCCGAGATCATGCGGACGGTACGCGCCGTGAGGGCTGTACCAGCCCGCCATATTCGATCCGGTGGATTCGTCGACCCGGATGGGAACGATCCCGGGCACGCCTTCGAGATCGTCCCAGAAGCGGTTCATCGCCTTTCGGATCTCTGCGCAGCGTTCGTCGTAGTATTTCAGCTGTCCTCTGGCGAGTGCCGAACAAAGCTGATTGGCTCTTCCCTTCGCTCCGCCGAGCGCGATATGGAAATACGGTTTCAGATCGTCGCATTCTTTGATGTAGTTCGCGTTGTTGCGCTCATAGTGCGCGAAGGCCATGGCCCGCTCATAGATCTTCCGGTCGTCCGTCACGAGCATGCCGAGTTCTCCGGCGGCGAAGGATTTCCCGCTCATGAGGGACATGGCGGCGACGTCTCCGAAGGTCCCGACCTTCTTGCCCTTGTACAGTCCTCCCTGTGCGTGGGAACAGTCTTCGATGACCTTCAGGCCGTGTCTGCGTGCAATATCCATGATCGGATCCATGTCGCAGGGATATCCGAAATAATGGACCACCACGATCGCTTTCGTCTTCGGCGTGATGCAGCGCTCGAGATCGTCCGGATCCATCGAGAGCATCTCCGTGATGTTGCAGAAAACGGCGGACGCACCGAAGTTGATCGCCTGAGAGACGCTGCCCCAATAGGTCTTCGTCGGGCAGATGATCTCGTCCCCCATGCCGAGGCCGATCGAGAACATGGCGGAGGTGAGGGACATGGTGCCGTTGCAGTATGCGATGGCGTATTTTCTGCCCTGCCACGCGGCGAATTCTTCCTGCAGTTTCTCCGTGATGTCCGTCCCGGAGAATTTGTTCCGGCGGATCACGTCGAGCGCCGCTTCCTCGTCCTCCGCGGTGAGGATCGGCCAGTGAAACAGTTCTTCCGGCGGAGCGGATTTCACGACGGGCTCACCGCCGAACAGCGCGAGTTTTTCCATGGGTTTTCCTCCTCAAATGCTCTGTATGAATGTTGTATTCTTTTATTCACTCAAACCAGGACTGCAGGAACTCCTTTGCGGTCCCCTCGTAGGACGCTTCGGCGAGGAACTCCGTTCCCTGCTGATTTCCCCAGCTGTAGTACAGGATCGTTCGGCCGTTGAATTCACACAGCTCGAGATCGCTGTTGTTGATATCCAAGGCATCCCGGATCTGTTTCTGCTCTTCGGGCGTCAGGAAAGGGTTTGCGATCTGCTTGTCCTCTTCGTCATTGTACATCAGAACGGGATTGATCGGGCTGTATTCCCAGGACCTGAGATCGCGGGAACGTGCGATGCAGTTGGTGTAAGTGGGACCCGGTCCGGCTTCCAGATACAAAACATAGTACCAGCCGTCGTCCACCGTGTAGATCGCCGGTCCGCCGGCGTAGCGGTCCTTCTGGAAAACGCAGTCCCGCGGCGTCAGAGTCCAGTGGATCATGTCGGG
>JAEEGF011523718.1_pt1 | contig 12074 bp, 7 predicted proteins | sample 9134171 | NCBI WGS metagenome assembly JAEEGF01 (sample SAMN16246542, study PRJNA631951) | gut metagenome | biome: gut microbiome; feature: rumen; material: AP-attached | host: Bos | place: Iran: Karaj | collected 2018-10 | reverse complement strand
AGACGGTCCGGCGGCAGGGCGCGGTGCATCCCGTGTCCCAGAAATCCGGCCAGCTCATCCTGATCGAGCTTGCGAAGCGCGACGGCAGGACCCAGCTCGAACTTGCCGAAGCGACGCACCTCAAAGCCCCCACCGTCAGCGTAGCCCTCCAAAAGCTCGAAAAAGAGGGCTACGTCAGCCGCCGCCCCGACGAGTACGACCTCCGCGCCACCCGGGTCTTTCTCACAGAGAAGGGCAGGGAGCTCGACGAGAGGATCCGCGGGATCATCCGAGAACAGGAGGAGCGCGCCACCTCGTGCCTGACCGACGAGGAGAGCGAGACCCTGACCCGCATTCTCCGCAAGCTGAAAGACAATCTGATCGGCGCAAATGAGGAGGAGAAACGGTTTTGAAAAAAGTCAGATTATTGTCCTATCTCAAAAAATACTGGTTCTTCGCCCTTGTCTCCCCCCTCATGATGGCGGGAGAGGTGATCGTGGACCTGCTTCAGCCGAAGCTGATGGCCTCGATCGTCAATAAGGTCGTCGAAACCGGAACGGGCGGCTATCAGCCAGAGGTCATGTCCTTTATCCTTCTGACCGCCTTGAAAATGATCCTGCTCGTCGCGTTCGGCGGCTTCTGCGGCGTCATGTGCTGCTATACCGCTTCCGTCGCTTCGCAGGGCTTCGGCAGCGACATCCGCGTGGACGCCTTCAACAAGGTCATGTCCCTCTCTCTCGAGCAGACGGATAAATTCACGACCGGATCCCTCGTCACCAGGCTGACGAACGACATCACCACCCTGCAGGACTTCGTCATGATGGTGCTGCGCATGTTCGTCCGGGCTCCGATCTTCTTCATCATGGGCATTGTCATGTGCCTGAGCCTGCACGTGCAGTTCGCTATGGTTGCGGTCATCGCGCTGCCGCTGGTGCTCGTCATCGTGATCATCATGGTCGTCAAGGCCGTTCCGATCTTCACCGTCGTGCAGGAAAAACTGGACCGCGTGAACTCCGTCGTGCAGGAAAGCGTTGCCGGCGCGCGCGTGGTCAAGGCTTATACCCGGGAAGAACACGAGATCGGCAGATTTGAAACGGCGAACTCCGACTACCGCCGGACGAACCTGAGAGTCAGCTACATCATGTCTGCGATCTTTCCGGCCATGTCCCTCGTCATGAACGGAGCCGTCATCGCCATCATCTATATCGGCGGCATCCAGGTCCAACAGGGAGGCGTGGAGATCGGCGACGTCATGGCAGCGGCGCAGTACATCACGCAGGTCCTTTCCTCCGTCATGATGATGTCCTTCATGTTCCAGTCCATCGCGCGTTCCCGGGCATGTGCGGACCGTATCCGCGAAGTTCTGGAAGCCGATCCCACCATCGTGTCCGGATCAACGACCGAATCCGCCGAGATCGGGACCGTCCGCTTTGACAACGTCTCCTTCCGGTATCCCGGCGCTGCGGGAGACAACGTGCTCGACGGGATCTCCTTTGAGGTGAAGAAGGGCGAGACCGTGGCCGTGATCGGTGCGACCGGATCCGGCAAATCCTCCCTCGTGAACCTGATCCCGCGCTTTTACGACGCGACCTCCGGAGACGTCTACGTGGACGGCGTCAACGTGAAGGAATGGGACCTCAAAGCGCTGCGCGGAAGGATCGGCTTCGTGCTCCAGAAGAGCGAACTCTTCTCCGGGACCGTGGATGAAAACATCCGCTGGGGCCGTACCGATGCGACAGAAGAGGAAATCACTGAAGCCGCGAAGAGCGCACAGGCGGACGAATTCGTTTCAAAGATGGAAGAGGGGTACGGCTCCTATGTCGCGGAGCGCGGAGCCTCGCTTTCCGGCGGCCAGAAGCAGCGCATCGCCATCAGCCGCGCCGTGCTCCGCCGTCCGGAGATCATCATCTTTGACGACTCCACTTCCGCCCTCGACCTCAGTACCGAGGCGAAGCTCCGTCAGGCTCTGAACACGGAGTTTGCGGACACCACCGTCATCATGATCGCGCAGCGCATCGCGTCCGTCATGCACGCCGACCGCATCGCCGTCATCGAAAACGGAAGGATCTCCGCCTTCGACAATCATGAAAACCTGATGCAGACAAGCGAGGCATACCGGGATATCTACAGCTCGCAGATGAAAACAGACGAAGGAGGTGCGGAATAATGGCAGAACCGGACAAGAAAAAGATACTGGATTCGGAAAACCTTCCGCCTCCGGATATGATCCCGGGTAAAAAGAAGAAGGGCGGAGAAGAGGAAGAGCCTTCGGCAGACGAACTCCGTCAGATGATGAAAAAGAACAATTCCGAGGTGCGCGGACCCGGCGCGGGGCGCATGATCCGCGAGAAGCCGAAGAATCTGTGGCAGACGGTCGGCAAGCTCATCCGCTATATCGGGAAGAGCAAATGGCTCGTGCTGCTCATCATGATCACGACGATCCTTTCGTCCGTGCTGAGCTCGCTCGGACCCAGGCTCCAGGGCAACGCCATCAACGCCATGACGATCACGCCTGCTCATCCGTCGGTGGATTTTGACACTCTGGTGAAATATCTCGTCATGATGGCAGGCGTCTATTTTGCGAGCGCGGTGATGCAGCTCTTCCAGGGCTTTGCGTCCGCCACCATTTCGCAGACTACCGTCTATACGCTGAGACAGGATCTGTTCCGCAAGATCTCCCACCTTCCGATCTCGTATACGGACACGCATCCTTCCGGCGATATCATGTCCCGCATGACCAACGACGTGGACAACGTATCGAACGCCATTTCGAACTCCCTGACCTCTCTGATCTCCGCCGTTCTGACGCTTGTTCTCGCCCTTGTCATGCTCCTCTCCTATCACTGGACCATCGTGCTCGTGACCCTCATCACGATCCCGCTGACGATCTTCTGCTCCATGAAGCTCTCCGCCTTTATGCGGAAGTATTTCGTGAAGAAGCAGGTCCTGCTCGGACAGATGAACTCCCAGGTGGAGGAAATGGTGACCGGCTTCAAGACGGTCATCGCCTACGGCAAGGAAGACGATGCCAGCCGGGAATTCGCCGAAATCAGCGAAGAATTCCGCAAGTGTTCCGTCAAAGCCAACCTCTGGGGCGGCATCATGGGTCCGGTCAACAACATCATAAACAACATCAACTATCTGATCGTTGCCGCATACGGCGCCATGCTCGTCATGAAGGGCAACATTCTTCCCGGCGATATTCAGGCGGTCCTTCAGTATTCGCGCCAGCTTACTTTCCCGATCAATCAGATCGCAAACCAGTATGCGACGCTGCTGACTGCCGTCGCGGGCGCCGAGCGCGTGTTCGCCATTCTCGAAACGCCCGACGAAGTGGACGAGGGGAAGAATCCCATGACCGTGGACGGCATCCGCGGCGAGATCGTGTTCGACCACATCAACTTCTCGTACATCCCCGGGAAGCAGGTCCTCCACGATTTCTGCCTGACCGTGAAGCCCGGCCAGAAGATCGCGCTCGTCGGTGCCACCGGATCCGGCAAGACCACAGTCGTCAATCTGCTGACCCGCTTCTACGACGTGGATTCCGGCGAGATCCGGATCGACGGCGTGAACATCAACGACATCCCGAAGAAGACGCTGCGCAACGCCATCGCCATCGTGCTGCAGGATACGGTCCTCTTCCGGGACACCATCGGGAACAACATTCGCTACGGCCGGCTCGACGCCACCGATGAAGAGCTGGAGCACGCCGCCGACATGTCGGAATCCGACGAATTCATCAACCGTCTGCCGGAGCGGTACGATACGGTGCTGGCGGAAGGCGGTTCGAACCTTTCGCAAGGCCAGAGTCAGCTCTTGTCCATCGCACGCGCGGTCCTTGCCGATCCGAAGATCCTGATCCTCGACGAAGCGACCTCTTCCGTGGACACCAGGACCGAAATGCACATCCAGCAGGCCATGGTCGCCCTGATGAAGAACCGCACGTCCCTCATCATCGCGCACCGGCTTTCCACCATCCGCGACGCCGATATCATCATCGTCATGCAGGACGGACGCGTGATGGAATCCGGAAACCACGACGAACTGCTCGAGAAGCAGGGGGTTTACTACAACCTGTATCAGAACCAGTTTGCCGGTTTCGAAACCTGATACGCTCCTTCCTACCGTACGTTTCGCCGCATCGCTCTTTTCCGGAGCGGTGCGGCGTTTTTTCCTTTCCATCAAGATTTGTGTGTTTTTTTCGAAAGTCCGGAACTTTTCTCCGTTTTCGCCGTCTAATCATCAGACAGACAAAAACGGAGGTTCATTCTGATGAAACAAACGAAACGACTGATCGCCCTTCTTCTTTCAGGTGTCTTGCTGGCGTCCTGTTCCAAGACGGTGCCGGCTGAGACCGATCCCGCAGTCCCGGGTACCGAGCCTGCAGAGACCGACGTGATCCCCGCGGAGAACGGAGAAAATCCGGAAACCGAAAAGACCGGACTGGAAGAGACTCCGGAAGCCGCTCCCGCGAACGTCTCCAAGCATCTGACCGTGGTGACGCCCGCTTCCTATCACGAAGTCTGGGAGAAGCTCAACATCCGCAGAACTTCAAACGCGTGGCGGAGTTATACGGCCGGGGACGAGTTCATGGTGGAGGAAGCCGCAGAAGCGGAAGCTCCCATGCCGGCCCCTGAACCGGCAGCTGCCTATGACACTGCCGAGATGGACATGGTCGCGGAAAAGGCGTCCGCGGCGGACGAGAACGGATACGGCGTCGATTATTCCGAGACCAACACGCAGGTGAAGGGCATCGACGAAGCCGATATCGTCAAGACGGACGGACAGTATATCTACGCGCTTTATGACGGAGAAGTCAGGATTTATTCCGCTGCCGGTGCCGAGACCGCGCTTCTGTCAAGGACGACGGTTTCCACGGAATCGGGAAAGTATTATCTCGACGACTGGGACTGGGTCGTCAATGAGAAAAACGACTATGGTTTTTGGAAGAGTGCGAGCGAAATGTATGTCCTCGGGGATACGCTGGCGGTGATATCCGACTGCAGCGAGTATGCCAACGCAGAAGTGAACGGCATCTGGCGCTATGAGGACAAGAGCTATACGCTCATCGACTTCTACGACGTCTCCAACCGCTGGGCTCCCGTGCTTATGTCCTCCGAAGGACAGGACGGATACTATCAGTCCAGCCGTCTCATGGACGGGAAGATCTATCTCATCACGAACCGGTATGTATACACTTGGAACGATCTGGACGAAGGGACTTACTCCGACTACATCCCCTTCCTCTACCGCAACGGCGAGGCGAAGGAAATCGCGCTCGACCGCATCTGCTGGCCCGAGACTTCGGAGGACAGCAGCTTCACCGTGGTGGGCAGATATTCCGTGGATTCCCGGTCCGTCGAAGACACCCTGTCCGTTCTCGGAGCAGGGAATACCCTTTATATGAGCCCGAACTATCTCTACCTGGCCGACAGCCGCTGGTTCGAGGACAAACGCGGCGAGTTTGCCGAAAGCGTTTACCGTGTGGAAGAATACGTGAGCGGCAACCGGACGGAGATCCTGAAGCTGACCGTTGCCGACCGGATCGAAGTCGTCGCTTCCGGCACCGCGGACGGCAATCTTCTGAACCAGTTCTCCATGGATGAGTACAACGGGTACCTCCGCGCCGTGACGACCTCGTGGAACAGCAATTATCAGATCTGGCGGGATGAGGAGCACGATTTCACCAACTGGAAATATCTGGAATCCGGACAGGTGAACGCTCTCTGGATCTTCGATGAAAACATGAATCTGACCGGCTCGATAGGCGGGCTGGCGAAGGATGAACAAGTCTATTCCGTCCGATTCGACGGAGAGGTCGGGTATTTCGTCACCTTCCGGCAGGTCGACCCGCTCTTTGCCGTGAATCTCTCCGATCCCGCGAATCCCATCGTTATGAGCGCTTTGAAGATTCCGGGGTTCTCCCGCTATCTGCATCCGTGGAGCAGCACGCTGCTGTTCGGTCTCGGACAGGACGCGGACGAAGAAACCGGCCGTACCAACGGGATGAAGCTCTCCATGTTCGACACTTCGAATCCGTATGATGTCACGGAACGCGACAAACTGCTCATCGATTCCGGCTATTCCGAAGCCTTATACAACCACAAGGCCATTCTGATCGCTCCGGCGAAGGGGATCATCGGCTTCCCGGCAGACAGCGGTTATGTACTGTACCGGTACGAAGAGGGGAGCGGATTCACGCTGGCGAACAAGATCGAGCTGACGGACGACGAGTGGTACTGGAGCTGGAACAGCAGAGGGCTCTATGTCGGCGATATCATCTATATTGTCAGTGACCGCGGGATCACGGTACTCGATATGATGACCGGGGATTATATCGTCACGGTCAGAAACTGAAGAAGAAAAAACAGAACAAACGGGGTTTTCGCAAAACACTTTGACAGTTTTGATCGACCTTTTTCAAAAGGTCGCGGGGTGTCGGGGCTGCGCCCTGACCCGACCTCCGCAGAGGTCGGAATACCCAGGACTTCGAAAAAGTTCCTCTTTTTGATACTTTTTCTCCTCGCTAAAGGAGAAAAAGTACAGCCAACGAGTTTGGATAGAAAAATGGCTGTTGCATTTCTCCTTTTTCAGGATAAATGCGACAGCCCCTTTGGGTTCAAGGCGCAGCCTTTGTTTCCTGTGTAAGGATTAAGGTCTTACGGCAGTGCCGACCTCACATCCTGTTTACCTGAAAATTCCTGTTGTACGGCTCGTAGTTTTCGATCCCGAGTTCCTTCATCAGACGCGCGTAAGAAGCGTCGCGGAGTTCGTCGGTGTCCGCGTCGAACACGAACAGACGGTCCACGTTCTTGCCCTTCGACAGGTCCGGAGGCGTCACGTTTTCAGCCTCGACGTAGGCGTCCAGATCCGTGTAGACATTCTTGTCCCGGGCCGCCGCCTGGGGATCCTTCGCCAGACGGTTCAGAAGACGGCGCTTCAGCTCGTCCTTCGAAATGTGGACGAACACCACGATGAATTCGCAGTCTTCCCTGTCGAAGAAATACCGGAACTCGTCGAACGCGGGGCAGTCGCCGGCGGCTTCCTTCTTCAGCTCCGAGGTGTAGGGAGCGTTCACGATCACGAAATCGTTGAACTGCAGTCCCTTGATGAGGATATCGCGGGTGGAAACGTATTCGGGATTGCGGATGAAAGTCTTGAAGAAGGGGCTGTGGCGGTCGCGTTTTTCGAGCGTGTCGCGGTCGTAGGGGATCTCGACGGTCTCGGGGACCAGCTGGGCGACGGCGTCGAACGTGGAGTTCGAGGTGGGTACCAGATCGTCCTTGTCGAAGTAGTAGCAGCTGCCCTGATTGTGCGCGATGTTCAGCGCCAGCGTCGTCTTCCCGCTGCATACGGGGCCGGAAACGATGACGAAGCGTTTTTTGAAGGACTTCATTTCATGCATGACGGTTTCTCCTTTGTCGCTTTCGGATAGTTCGCCCTACAGTGTAGCAGATTTTGACGGAAAAGTCAAGAGGACGGACAAGGCTCGGCAGAATTCTGTCGTTCCGGGGGCGGGAGACGGAGCGAATCGTCGGAATCACCATCGCCCGGCCCGGCGGCGGCGCGGAACTTGGGTATTTTTCCGATTTACTTTTGTTCTCCGATAGCGTATACTATAAACGATAGACAAAAGACTGCGACCGGATAGAAAAGAGCGCAGCCGACTTCAGAGAGCGCCGTCCGCGGCGGGAAACCGTCCCGGCTGGAAGCGGCGCGTCGGCCCTCCCACTGTGCATCCGCGAGTCGGTCCGGTGAACCTCCGGCGGTTTTCCGCCTCCGGAAGACAGCCGGACCCGCGTGACGGCGTTATCCGTCTTCAAGTGACAAATCAGAGTGGAACCGCGGTCCTTCGCCTCTGCCGACCCTTCGTACGGGTGTGGAAGAGGCGATTTGTTGTTCCGCCGGGATGGGAGGAGCATATGGAAAAGAAAAGACTGACCGTACGGCTGTCGTCCGGACCGGCGGCGGTATACCGGGAGATCCGGGCGATCGGAGAGGAACTGGATTCCATCATGGAACGGGACCCCGCCGCCATCAGCAGAACGGAGGTCGCGCTGCTCTATTCGGGCTTCCACGCCCTGCTCATGTACCGCGCGGCCCACGCCCTGCACGAAAAAGGCTGGAAAATGTCCGCGCGCGCGGTCTCCCAGCTTGCCAAATTCTTCACGGGGATCGAGATCCATCCGGGCGCGTCCATCGGGCGGGGCCTTTTCATCGACCACGGCACGGGCGTCGTGATCGGCGAGACCGCAGTGATCGGGGACAACTGCACGCTCTATCAGGGCGTGACGCTCGGAGGAACGGGAAAACAGACGGGCAAGCGGCACCCCACCCTCGGCGACAACGTCATGGTCGGCGCAGGCGCGAAGATCCTCGGCAACTTTACCGTCGGATCCGGAAGCCGGATCGCGGCCGGCGCGGTCGTACTGCGGGAAGTACCGGAAAACGCGACGGCGGTGGGCGTTCCCGCGCGCGTGGTGCGCCTGGACGGCAAGCCCGTACCGGCGGAAGCCGGAAAGAATCCGGGGAAGAAAGACATTCCCCCCGAAAGCACCTTCAATCTCGATCAGGTGAATATCCCGAACCCGGTGGACGCGGAACTGCAGCAGCTGCGGCGGCACATCCGCATGCTGGAGGAAAAGCTCGGCATGGAACCGATCCCGGACGCGGAGGTCTTTTCTCCGGACGGCTCGGGGATCTGACCGCCCCGGGGCGCAGTTCACAGCAGTACACGCAAAGGAGGTCCCGATATGAAATGTCCGAAATGCGGAAACGAGATCCGGGAAGAAGACGGCCGGTGTCCGGCATGCGGCGCGGAGATCCCGCCGAAAGAAGAGGCCGGGCGGCCCGATCCGCTGAACGCGTATGCCGTCCGGGGGGATTCGGATCCGGATCCTTCTCCCGCGCAGGGAACGGGAGGCGCGGCGTCCCGGATCAAAATAGCAGTCAAGGCCGCATTTGCCGTGATTTTGTATCTGCTCCTGTTTTTCTCGATCCAGTCCTGCCTGTGCGCCGCCTATGCGGCTTCCGCCTCGGATACGACGGAGCTGGCGGCGGCAGTGCAGTCCGGTGACACGGAGGAGGTCGCGGCGGCGCTGCTGCGTCTTCAGGAGAAGCAGGCGCAGCTCATCGTCGAAAACGAGGCGAGGCTGCTTCTCGCGGCAAATCTCGTCGCGATCCTCGTGCTCTGCCTGCTGCTGCGGATCCGAAGAAAAGTCCCGGCGGACGAGATCGGTTTTCACGGGGTCAATCCGCTGCGTCTGGTGCAGTTCGCGCTCTTCGGCGCCGCCATGAACATCGTGCTGAGCGTCCTTCTGAGCGTGATCCCCCTGCCGGAAGCCTACGAGCAGATGCAGGAAACGCAGTATGCCGCTCTGTTCAACGACGGGCTGGTGTGGTCCGTCCTTTCCGTAGGGATCGTGGGACCGGCGGCGGAAGAGATCTTCTTCCGCGGCATCATCACGAGCCGTCTGCGCCCCGCGTTCGGGAAAGCGGGAACGATCCTTGTGTCGTCCCTTCTGTTCGGACTGGTGCACGTGACGCCGATCGCTGTCGGGTACGCGTTCGTCGTCGGACTGGCGCTCGCGCTGATCCGCGAGCGGTACCGCTCCGTTCTGCCGTGCATCGTCTGCCACTGCAGCTTCAATCTCACGTCCTTCTGGCTGGACAGGATGGAGAACGGCGGCATGATCGGCGTGCTCACGGGCCTGTCCGCCGCGGTGATCGTTCTGGTCTGGCGCTCCGCCGTGATGCGGTATCCCTCCTTCTCGGACGTGTTTCACGATACGGCAGGATGCATCCCGCTCGACGATCCCGAAAAGCGGGAGATCGCCGAGGAATGCCGCCGGCTCCGGAATTCGGGCTCCGATCTCGCGGAAAGCGCGGACCGGATCGAAGAGCTGGCCGACCGGTGGAACGGACTCGAAAACGGGAAACGGCCGGAAAACGGCAAAAACGATCCGGACGGTCATGACGGTCCGGACAGCCCGGATCATCCGGATAACCCGGATCCTCCGGAAGATCCGCAATAAACAAGCATTCATCCAAGCGAGGTGGAAACTATGAAACTGTACAATACCCTGACTAGGACCCGCGACGAATTCGTGCCCCATGAGCCCGGGAAGTGCCGCATGTATACCTGCGGTCCGACCGTGTACCATTTCGCGCACATCGGCAACCTCCGGACCTACATCATGGAGGATGTTCTCGAAAAGTACCTCCGCTATACCGGTCTGGACGTGACCCGCTGCATGAACATCACCGACGTGGGACATCTCACCTCCGACGCGGACACCGGCGAGGACAAGATGCTGAAGGGCGCGCGCCGGGAGCACAAGACCGTGATGGAGATCGCGGCGTTTTACACGGAAGCCTTTTTTGCCGACTGCAGGAAGCTGAACATCCGCATCCCCGACATCGTGGTGCCCGCCACCTCGTATATCGACAAGTTCATCCAAATGATCGGCGTTCTTCTGGACAAGGGATACGCCTATCTGTCCGGCGGGAACGTGTATTTCGACACCTCGAAGCTGGATAATTACTACGTGTTCGGCAATCAGGAGGCCGAGGATCTGGCCGTCGGCGTGCGGGAAGGCGTCGAGGAGGACGCCGCCAAGCGGAACAAGACCGATTTCGTACTCTGGTTCACCAAATCCAAGTTTGAGGATCAGGAACTGAAATGGGACAGCCCGTGGGGCGTGGGATATCCCGGCTGGCACATCGAATGCTCCGCCATCTCCCTCTGGAATCTCGGGGAATACCTCGACCTGCACTGCGGCGGGATCGACAACGCCTTCCCTCACCACACCAACGAGATCGCGCAGAGCGAAGCGTATCTCGGTCATCCGTGGTGCTCGCACTGGTTTCATGTCCTGCACCTGAACACCGCCGCGGGCAAGATGTCCAAATCCTCCGGGGAATTTCTGACGGTATCCCTGCTCGAGGAAAAGGGGTTCGATCCCCTGGTTTACCGCCTCTTCTGCCTCGGGAGCCACTACCGCAAGTCCCTTGTGTTCTCGTGGGAGGGCATGGAATCCACGAAGACGGCGTACGGCAAACTGGTCGCGCGGATCGCCGCGCTGAATCCGGACGGCCATCCGGCGGCGGAAGACGAAGAAACGGTGCGCACGCTGAAAGCCCGGTTCGCGGAGGCAATGGATAACGATCTGAACACCGCCCTTGCCGTCACCGCGCTGTACGACGTGCTGAAGGCGAAGATCAGCGACGCATCGAAGCTCGCGCTGATCGCGGATTTCGATTCGGTGCTGTCCCTGTCCCTCATCGAAGCAGCCGCCAAGGTAAGAGAGCAGAACAAAGCGGCGGCAGCGGCGAAATCGCAGGCAAGCGCCGGAGAAGGGGAGCTCGCGGTGATCTGCCTCGCGCAGGCAGCGGACGACGCAATGAAGGCGGAGGTCGAAAAGCTGATCCGCGAACGGGCTGCAGCGAAGAAAGCGAAGGATTTTGCCTCCGCCGACGCGATCCGGGACAAGCTCTCCGGCATGGGCGTCACCCTGAAGGACGGGAAGAACACGGTCGAGTGGACGGTGGGGTAAGCTCCTCCGGAGGGGGGGGGTAAAGGCAAAGCCTTTACGATCCTTTGACTTGCTGACATTACCCGGTCAGCGGGCGGCGAGGCGAAAGCTTCGCCGCTCTTTGTCATAAGGATACAAAGGCTTTGCCTTTGTGATCTCATTCAATCCGCTGTGCGCGGGGCGGTTTTTGAAAGGCGAAGCCTTAAGGAAACAAAGGCTGCGCCTTTGTAATCTATTATATGTCCCTACGCGGGACGTGCGCCGGGGAGGGCCAGCTCTGGCCGCAGGCCCTCCCCGGAGGTCCCTCGGCCCGATGGCATAAACCACAGCTCGCGCGTTTTGCTGAAATTGACTGTTCAGTTTAAGAGGCATCGCGCGGACCGGTGGAGTCAGCCGAAACATGCAAAAAAGATCCCGATGGGATCTTTTTTGGCCTCGCGGCAGCGGCTGACATTTCCCGGTCAGCAGTCAAAACACGCAGATATGAGTTGGGGGCTGTACTTTTCCGTGACTTGTTCTGAATAAAGTATAGCCGGATAATATGGATACAACCCGAACGAT
>JAEEGF010935440.1_pt1 | contig 12074 bp, 4 predicted proteins | sample 9134171 | NCBI WGS metagenome assembly JAEEGF01 (sample SAMN16246542, study PRJNA631951) | gut metagenome | biome: gut microbiome; feature: rumen; material: AP-attached | host: Bos | place: Iran: Karaj | collected 2018-10 | reverse complement strand
GGCCGGAATTGTGCTGGTAGGAAAGCTCGACACCGTAGGTGCCGCGGATACCGATGGTCTTCGGCTGGGCCGAAGCGACAGCTGCGAAGCAAAGGATCGCGACTGCAATGGCAATGATTTTCTTCATGATAAGTGTGTTTTGGGTTTCACGTTCTTGGTACAAATATAAGAAAAAAAGGAAAATGCAAGGGCCTGTCCGTCTTACAACCGGACCTTCTGCTCCCAGGATTTCCCAAACCGGTTCGTGACGACGACGCGGATCTCCCTGGCCTCCTTGTCCGGGACGGCGGAGAAATAGTGGATGTTCTGCCGGGGCCGCCGGAAGCCGGGGATGGCCTTGCCCTCGTACACTTCCGAGATCTGCCGGACGTAGGTGGGAGAGACGTCCCGGACCTGCTCCATGGGCCCTTTGGGCTCGCCGTCCTGGTACCAGACCACGCTCCACGCCTCATCATAGTCCCAGACGTTGGCGAGGAGGCTGGCCGGGTGCAGGATGCTGTGCCCGGGCAGGATCAGTTCGAACTGGAAATCATCGTCGTAGTCCACCGGGTGGTACCACCAGTCGAGCACCCCGTCCCGCTTGCGGAAGATCCGGTAGCCGCGGGGCGTCCCGTCGTTGTCCCAGGTCGTGAGCCACCAGGCGCCGCAGAGGGCCGCGGGGTTGTGCTCGCGGATGGTCGGGGTGTGGGCGTAGTTGTTGCTGATGTGGGTGTGGCCGCTGACGAAGTCCACCCTCCGCCCGTCCAGCAGGGCGACCATCTCCTCCCCGCGGACGATCGGGGTGCTCCTGAACCATCCGTGGAGGGGGGAGTGCTGGGCGACGTAGAGATGTGTGTCGGCGGGGATGTGCTCCAGAAGCCCCTTCATGAAGGTGAATTCCTCGTCGGTATAGCCTTCCACATATTTCTTCTGCGTATCGTAGATGATGTTCTTGAGCACGACGACGAGGTCTTCTCCGAGCCAGAAGGCGTAATTGACGGGCCCGAAGTCATCCTCATAACTGCGCCGGGCTTCCCGGCCCTGCCGATGGAGGTCGAAGTCGTGGTTGCCGATGACCGGATACATCGGAGCCGGGACCTGGGGCATCGTCTTCTTGAACAGGGGATTGACCACCTTGAAACTGTCCCAGCCGATGTCACCGAGCATCAGGCCGGCGACGATGCCTTCCGGGGCATAGCGTTCGACCTGGCTGCAGATGTCCCGGAGCGGTTCGGCGCAGAACTGGGCGAACTGTTTCTTGTTGCGGCACTGCGGGTCCGAGATGCACAGCAGGGTGTAGTCCCCGCCCTCCCGGTCCTTGACCAGGGAGAAATCGTACCGTTTCGCCGCACCCAGTTTCCGGTAGAACACCGGGGTGCCGCTGCTGCAGTCCACCGTGTATCCGGAGGGGGTGATGACATAGACGAAGGCGGCCGAGTCCGCCACGTCGATGGTGTAGCGGCCGGCAGGGGAGGTCGTCGTGAAGGAGGTGCCGTCGGTCACCAGGACGCCGGAGAGCCTTTCGTCGCCGCAGCAGACCGTACCGGTGACCTTCCTGGCTTCCGAAAGGCCGGCAGACAGGACGAAGCCTGAGAGAAGCAGGAGAATCGTTTTCCTCATCTTATTTGTAGGTATCGATGCCGAAGGCCTTGGGCCGGGTCATGGTCTCGGTGTAGGTCCTTCCTTCGTCGTCCGTCACCTTGATTTCAAGGGTCGAGGTCGCGGAGGAGGCATTCACCTTGAAGAAATGGTTGGTCTTGAACGGGTTGAAACTGACCGAAGTCGTGGTCTTGAACCGCTGGACCGGGTAGGTGATGAGGTACAGGGGGTCGTATGCGGTGACGGGGGTGACGCTGAGTTTCTTCCCGCCTTCGGTCACTTCGACGGTCCATCGCTTGTCGTAGTCCCAGACGTTGATGAGCACCTCGTTGGCCGCGGATGCGGTGTTGTAGGACCCGTAGGTGTCGAGGTAAGACGAGCATGCGGCTGCATTCGCGGTCACGCCGAAGGCGGCGGGATCCACGCGGATGCTGTTGCGGTCGTAGGTCCTGAACTGGTAGGTGGCGTCGCGGCCGGTGGCCTTGAACGTGGACGACATCGTCTTGTCCTTTACTTCCATGATGCGGTAGCCGGCCGGGGCTCCGTCCTGCGCCACGTTGAGGGTGGCGAAGTAGTAGCCGGCCCACCACCAGGCACCGCAGACGGCGCCGGAGTTGTTCTCGTGGAGGGTGCCGCTGTCGATGTTCCAGATCTTGTGGCTGTGGCCCGTCACGAAGCGCACGTCGCTGTATCCGGAGAAGCAGGAGACCAGGCTGGAGGCGTCGCCCAGGGCCAGCCCGCCGGTCTGGTTGTAGAGCGGCGCATGCATGGCGACGACCACCGGGGTACCCTTGTCGACATATTTCAGGTCCTTCTTGAGCCAGCAGAGTCCCTCGTCGGAGACTTTCTCCAGGTAGGTCCGGTAGTCGCCGTTGCTCGTAGAAGCCTGGGCGTTGGTGCAGAGGATGTTGTCCAGGGAGATGTAGTGCACCTTGCCGATATTGAAGGAGTAGTAGTTCGGGCCGAGATCGTGCTTGTACCGCAGGACGGTGTCCCAGTCGCCCGTGGCGTTCATGTCGTGGTCGTGGTTGCCGATGCACTGGAAGACCTGCATGCCCTTGATGACGTTGATGTCGGCGAGATACTGGTCGAAGCAGTAGTTCTTGCTGTACCAGTAGAGGTCCCAGGTCATGTCGCCGAGGGTGAAACCGTAGATCTTGCGGGACGGGTTGGCGGAGAGGAAGGCGTTGACGTCGGCGGTGAATTTGGCAAACTGGGTGCGGTCGCTCTGCTTGCCGCCGGCGAGGTGCATGTCTCCGAAGAAGAGCATCACGTGGTTGGTCTGGTCGCCCGCATCGTAGAGCGTGAAGTCGATCCTTTCCGGCGTGGCGGCCGCCTGCCGGGTGTACTGGTAGAACTGGGGCAGGATGCCGGTGGAGGCCACCTCGTAGCCGCTCGGGATGGTGATGAAGACATACCCGTTCGCCTTCTTCGAGGCGAGCTGGTAGACGCCGTCCTTGTCGGTGACGACGATGTTGTAGCCGTCGCTCACCTGCACGCCCCCAACGCCCTTGTCGCCGCAGCTGACGACGCCGTACACCGTGGATCCGGGCGTGGGCTCAAGCTCGGAGTTGACGATGAACGTATAGACGACCTTGCCGAAACTCTTCTCCCTCTCGCCCCTGACGATGCAGAAATCGTAGGTGCCGCTCTCGAAAGTGTCTCCGATGGTGAAGGTGAAGTAGTCGCTCCCCAGTTCGGTGATGGGGAAGGTGTAATCCTTCCCTCCGCCGGCGGACTTGAGCCGGACCTTGTCGGTCGCGAGCGGCCCGCGTCCGGAGAAGAACGTGGACTTCACCACGGACTGGGGATGGAGCTCCATCGGGGTCCGGATGCTGATCAGGAGATTGTCCATCGGGTCTTCTTTCGTCTTCTCCCCGCAGGAAAGGCAGGTGAAGAAGACGGCGAGGATGGAAAGGAGGGTGATGATCCGTATGCGCATAATCACTGTGCTGATTGTATCAAACAAATGTACGAAGAATGCACGGAAAAAGAAAGGGGCCGGCCGCTCCCGGCGGCCAGCCCCTCTCATTCAGGACGGAAGCGTCAATCCACGACTTCAAACACGGGACTGGTCCCGGCGAGGTCCTTGGCGTCCGCCGCCAGGCGGCAGGTGCCTCCGTTGGGTGCCTCGAGGGGCCCCTTTCCGTTGGACTGCCAGTTGGCGACGCAGCGCATGCGGAACTGCATGACGGTGCAGGCCGCTGCGAGCGTGAAGGTGCCCTCTATGGTCGCGTTGGAAGTCGGCTCGATGAAGTTGTACTGCACGTTGTTGCCGGTCTCGGTCTCGGTCTGAAGCTCCGCTCCGGGTTGCCAGGCGGCGCCGTCCCAGTACTCGACGACCCAGTATTTCTGGCCGGTGCCGGAGATGCGGGTCAGGTACTTGATGTGCAGTTTTGTGCCGGCGGGATACTCCTTGCCGTCGGTGGCCGTGAAGAGCCAGTAGTCACCCGGCCAGACGCCGGTGACGTAAGGATTGCCCGTGCCGCCCACGTAGTATTTGGGATTGTCGGTCCCGGGGAAGGAGGTCTTGTCCACCTGGACGAAGGTGATGCGCCCGCTGCCCACGCATGTGCCGTTGGCGTCGATGTACATGCCGTTGTCACCGGCCTTGTTGCCGAAGGTGCCGGCGGTGGTGCCGAAGGTGGCGGTGTATGCATCCTTGCTCGGATCGGTGTCGAAATACCACTGGGCCTTGAGCGTCGGCTCGGGCTCCTTGATCACGATGTTGTCCAGGTACCACCGCATCTGGGTGACGCCGTCGTGGTCCGTGAGGTACTCGGGACGGATGATGATGCGGGACTCGGGCGTGATGTTGATGGTGGTGGAGACCGTCTTCCACTTGAGCTGGCCCTTCTGCCAGTCGTTCTCGAACGGGGCGCTCACCACGGATTCCCCGCCCGTGACGACCTCGACGACGACATTGACCTTGTCGATGTTGCCGCTGCCGGTCATGTGGGGACTCCAGTCGAAGGTGATGGTCGCCTTGCCGGTGTAGTCGACCGGAGGCAGCTGGAGACCCGTATGGGCGCTGGACTTACCCATCTTCCAGTAGCAGTCCTGAGGATACAGGGACTTGACGGAAGGATTGATGTCCACATAGCCCTGGGCGGTGAAGGCGGCCATGAGGCCGCAGGCCGTCAGGGAGGCGTCCGTGTAGGCGTTGGGGGCGTTGCCGCTCGCGTTGTTGTCTTCGACGGAGCGTCCGAGTTTCTTGCCGGAATTGGCATTGTAGTAGTCCACGTAGGGCTGCATCCAGTTAAAGTTGTCCTGGAAGATGATGCCGGACGGAGGTGCGACATAGCCGGCCTGGGTCACGATGAGGGGCGCGACGAGCTGCTTTTCCTCATTCGTCACGAGGAGGGTCGCGGTCCGGGACTCGGTACCCGTGTTGGCGGCGCAGAAGAGCTCCAGCTCCGTCACGTCGACGGTGGCCTTGCTGAAGGGGGTCTTGGCGATCCAGTCGACCTCGGCGGGGATCACCACGTCATATTCGACGTTGGCCTGCACCTGGACCTTGAAGGACTCCGCATCGGCATCCAGGTCGACGGAGTTGCCGCCGACGATGGAGATGAAGGGCTCCAGCTCCTTGCCGTTGGCGCTCTGCACGACGTCGATGTAGATCTTGGTGTCGGCGGAGACGAGCTTGATCTGGTCCTGGCGGAGCGTGGAAAGCGTGCTGGGAGCGCAGGTCACCTGGATGGTGGTGGACTCGTCGGCGACGCCTTCGGTCTTGTCGAGGGTGATCCAGTCAGCCTCCGTGCTGAGGGTGAAGTCGTGGTCCGATTTGACGGTGAGGGTCTGGGGACCCGCGGGGACGCCCTCGAAGGTGAGCAGCTCGGAGGAAAGGATGACCTCGGCGGTCTCGGGCTCCGTGTCGGCGATTTCCACGCCGTCGCCTTCCTTGACGATGACGATGCCGGGCTGCCATTCTTCACTGGCGGGATCGGTCACGGAGATACGGGCGGAACCGCCGTTGCGGACGCTCAGGGGACCGTTGCCGTTGGCCTGGTAGTTGGTCATGCAGAGGAAACGGAACAGGCAGTGCTCGTTGTTCTTGTTGAACTTGGCCACTTCCTTGACCTGGATGTTGGTGCTTCCGTCGGCGTTCATCTGGTGGGTGTAGGTGAGGGCGCTGCCGGTCTCGTTGGTGGTCTTCTCCTCGCCGGCGGTCTTCCACACGGTGCCGTCATAGTACTGGAGTTTCCAATACTTGGGGTTGGTCGCGGAGACACGGGCCTCGAAGGTGATCTCCACCTCGGAACCCGCCTTGATGGCGCCGGTACCGGTGAAGAGCCAGTAGTCTCCGGTCCACGCACCGGTGATGCGGGGATTGTAGCCGCTGACGTCGCGGTGGGGATAGACCTTGGTGGAACTATTGTCTTCGGTGAAGTCGCCGGGGACGTAGGTGAGGTATCCGAGACCCTGGACGGCCTCGACGTTGCGCTGGTCTTCGTCGAGCTTGTTGCCCTGGTCGTCATACACGTCGGGCCAGGTGCTGTCGAAGTTGATGGCGGCGTCGCCGAGGTGCCACTTTACCGGATAGGGGATGAGGCTGTCGTCGAGTCCGCCGGTGACGATGTTCGAGCAGACGAAGCTGGGCTTGTTGTTGACCACGCCGATGAAGTAGCCGGAGACCTTGACCTTGTGCAGGTCGGAGGAGGCGAACCCGAGGGACTCGGGGACATCCACGGCCGTGACGCGCGTCACGGCGCCCGGGATGCGGATGGTGGTGGTCACGAGCGAGCCGGACACGGTGAAGTATTCGACGCCGGTCGGCTTGTATCCGTCTATGGAGGACGTGATGTCATGCTCCGCGGGATAGGCGGGGGTGCCGGACGAAAGCACGTTGCACTCGTCCAGGATGAAGGCGGGATAGCCGTAGAGGGTCGTCTTGGTACCGTTGACGAAGACGACGTCGCCGGGCTTCACGCCCGGAGCGCCCACGGCGTACATGTTGCTCGTGCCGTCCGAGAGGATCAGTCCCTTGGTGGAGACTGCCATGACGGTGGAGGAAGGGATCTTGGCGACGGACTCGTCCTCGAGGGCGAGGACTTCCGTCACGCTGATCTCGGGGCTGCCGAGATAGGTGTCACCCTTCTGGCTGATGAGCGTCTGTCCGGACCTCTCCAGCGAGCCGCCCTTGAATCTCACGTAAGTGGAACGGGGAGCATCCTGCGCTCCGTTCTTGACGTTGTCGGAGACCGTGAAGGTGACCTCGACGTTGCCGGAGCCGGAGGACGGGGAAACCGTCAGCCAGTCCACGGCCACATCAGCCACCCAGTCACCGTCGGCATAGACCCACATGGTCTGCGGCTCGGCGCTTGTCGCGGCGAACGTCAGGACCGCCTGCTCGGGAAGCACGGCGCTGGCGATGCTTTCGACCGGGGCCTGTTTGCAGGCTGCGAACACCAGGGCCGCAGCTGCCAGTATGATGGTTCTGAAATGTCTCATTTCTTGCTCTGATTAAGATGGAACGCAGTCATCACCAACCCGGGTTCTGGGAGAGATTGGGGTTGAGAAGGATCTCTTCCGCCGGAATGGGATAGAAGTAGTCCCGGTCCTCGTTGAACGTGGGCACGACGCCCAGGAGCTTCTGGGGCTGGAACGGTTCGCAGTAACCCTTGCCCTCCCCGGTCAGGTAGATGCCGGTGCCGGACTCGCCGACCTTGCGGAGGTCTACGCTGGAGTCGATGCCGGTGGGCTTGGCTCCCTCATAGATATAGAGGTTGATCTTGCCGTCTCCGGTCAGGTCGTAGCCGCCGAGCGCCGGGAAGTAGGGACCGTAGATCTCCTGCTCGACGCACTTGCCGGCACGCCAGCGGAGGATGTCGCCGGAGCGGAAACCTTCCTCGGCCAGTTCGATGCCGCGCTCGCGGCGGATCTCCAGGATCACGCCCTTGTTGGCGCCTTCGACGTTGGTGTAACCGTACTTCGCGGAGCCCATGTAGTTGACGTCGGGGTCGGCGTTGGCGGCAGCCATGTCGAGCGCCGGCATGCCCACGCGGCTGCGGAGGAGATTGATGGAAGCGTCAAGGTTGCTCTGCGTGAGGGTCCCGAGCTCGGCGAGCGCCTCGGCATAGTTGAGGTAGACCTCGCCCAGGCGGAACACCGGCAGGTCGCAGTAGGACATCTCGACGCGGTCGATGCCGTCCAGGGTGCCGTCCATGACGAACTTCACGAGCTGGAAGCCGGTGGCGCTGCAACTCATCTGGGAAGGCTCGACCTCCTTCTTGCCGATGCGGGTATAACCCGGCACGCGGGTGGTGTAGGAGAGACGGGGGTCGCGGTCTGCCATCTCATCCAGGAACGTCAGGGTCTCCCATCCTTCCCTGTCGGTGAAGCGGGAACCGTCCTTCATCAGGTAACTGTCCACGAACTTCTTGGTGAGGCCCGGCCTGCCCTGCGTCGGCATGACGGCGTAGGACGTCGTGCCGTGCATGATGTCGAGCGTCTTGTCGTATTTGACGGCGAGGATGTACTCGTGCGGGTCGGCGTCGATTTCGGCAAACAGTTTGAGATAGTCCGGGGCCAGGGAATAGAGGCCGCAGGTCATGATCTGCTGGGCCGACTCGGCGGCGAGCCTGAGGTAATAATCGGCGTCATGCTCATAAGGGATGACGGTGCCGCTGGTCTGGCGTCCGCCGATGACGGTGCCGTTGGCATCGGAGCAAGTGGCGGAGTGGTACTTGCGGAACGTGCCCTCGAAGAGGCAGATCCGGGACTTGAAGGCCAGGGCGGCCCACTTGTTCAGGCGGTAGGTGGAAACGCCCTCCGGCAGGTTCTCGATGGCGAAGTCGAGGTCCTCGAGCATGTGGTTGTAGATGGTCTCGCGGGTATCCCGGGGCGCATAGAGGTCCTCGGAATCGGAGTCGAGCTCGTGGTCGATCCACGGGACGTCTCCCCATTTGATCACCTTCGCGAAGTAGAAGTAGGCACGGAAGAACCGGGCGATGCCTTCGTAGTGGAGACGGACTTTCTCGTCGGTGCAGTTGTGCGAGTTGGCCAGGAGGGAGTTGATCCTCCGGAGGCTTGCCCAGGACCAGCTGGTCTCGACGGCGGAACGGGTGCCGGCCTGCTCGTCGGAGAGGTTGTTCTCGATGAAGTGGTCGCTGAACCGGTCGGTGGAGCTCCTCTTGTACATCAGGCTGTTGTCGAAGAGGTCGTACAGCGGGTTGGTGTAGAGCTGGAGCTCGGTTTCGTTGGAGAAGAAATCAGCGGGGCTGATCTTGGACTGGGGCGTCTTTTCCAGGAGATTCTCCGGGGTAAAGACGTCGCAGGCGCAGAAGCAGAACAGAGCCGCGGTGAGTATGATGAATGATTTTTTCATAACGCTGTCCTCCTGTTAGAATGTGATGTCAACGCCGAACATGAGGGTCTTCTGCCAGGGATAAGCCATGGCATCGGCTACGTCGTTGGAACTGGAATCCCGCGTAAATGCGGATTCAGGATCGATGTACCGGGTATTCTTCTTGAGAGGGGACCAGAAGTGGAGATTCTCTCCGGTGAAGTAGAAACGCACTTTGTCGATTCCGATCTTGCCCGTGAGGCTTTCCGGGAGGGTGTACCCCACGGTAAGGTTCTTCAGGCGCAGATACCGGATGTTCTGGAGGTACTTGGAGTTGGTGAGTTTCAACTCGCCGCCCGTGGAAGAATAGGGCCGGGGCCGGGGGAAATAGGCGTCAGGGTTCTCCTCGGACCAGCACCTGTCGATGAAGTTGCGGGGGAGGAAGGAAGTGTAGGAATAGGAGTACGGACCCCAGAAGGTCATGTTCATCTTGGCGGGATACCAGTAGTGGTTGCCGGTACCCTGGAAGAAGGCGCTGGCGTCGAACCCGAGCCAGTTCACGCTGGCGGTGAAGCCATACTGCAGGCTGGGCAGCGAGTTGCCCAGGTTGATCAGGTCGCCATGGTCCTCGAGGGTGTTCTTGCCGTAATCGAGGGTCTTGCTGTCGTTCTTGTCCACATAGATCAGGTCACCCGCGAGGGTGCCGCCCACCATACGGTTGCTGCCGACGAGGTTCTCGGTGTTACAGACGTTGTTGTAGTAGTCCTGGGCTTCCTGGTCGGTCTTGAAGAGGCCGGTGACCTCGTAGCCCCAGATGTCGCCGATCCGCATCCCCTCATAGTAGTCGGAGAGGAGGTGGTTGGGGTTGTTGAGGTACTTGGTGATATGGGACGTGAAGTCGCTCAGCGTCCCCTTGATGCTGTAGGAGAACGCCTTGCCCGCAAGCGGGAAGGAGTCGCGCCACGCCAGGGACAGTTCGTAGCCCTTGGTGCGGAGGTCGGCGTTGTTCACCTTGGGAGAACTGGCTCCGTACACCGAAGGAAGCTTCATGCCCGCGGTGAGCATGTCCTTGGTGTCGCGGATGTAGGCCTCCGCGGTAAACTCGAGCCGGTTGTTGAGCGCGGCGACGTCGATACCGACATTATACTGCTGCGAGGTCTCCCAGGTCAGGTCGCCCGCCACGGGAGCGGAAAGCGTGGCCTTCTTGGGATAAGACGCGCTTTCGCCGAAGGAATACTTGTAGTCGGCGATGGCGATGGTGCGGAGGTAGTCATAGTAACCTACGTTCTGGTTGCCGAGACTGCCGTAGGAGGCGCGGAACTTGAGGTTGTTGATGGTCCGCCTGAGCGGCTGGAAGAAAGGCTCTTCGGAGACGCGCCAGCCCACGGAAGCGGAAGGGAAGAAGCCCCAGCGGTGGTTCTTGCCGAAACGGGAGGACCCGTCATGACGGGCGGAAACCTCCAGGAGATAGCGGCCTTTGTAGTCGTAGTTGATACGGCCGAAGAATCCGAGGATGCCGTAGGAATTCTGGCCGCCGGAGACGTTGGTGATGACGGCGCCCGAAGGGTCGGTGCCGACGAGGCTGAGGTCGTTGAGCGTCAGGCTGAGCATGTTCTGGGCGGAAGCCCCGACGGCCTTGCTGCTCCAGTCTTCCCAGTTCACACCGGCCATCACGGTGAGGTGATGGGCGTCGGCGAAGGTGTCCTCGTAGTTCGTGAACAGGTTCCCCGCCTTGTAGTTGTAGGTGGTGATGGTCTCGGAAAGTTCGTCGAGGCCTGCGCCGGTGGTATACCATTCCAGTTCCGCCCCCGGGTACCTTCTCCAGGAGAAGTTGGTGGTACGGGTGGTGTTGAGGTTTTGGTAGAGGCGGTAGGTAAAGTTGGCCGTGATGGTCCAGGGACGTACCGGGGTGATGACCAGCTGCGTCGTGTTGGAGAAGTCATTCCGTTTCTGGATGTTCTTCTGGGTATCCGAGCCGAAGATGATGTGACGGCCGTTGCCCACGTTGTAGGATCCGCTGATCATCGGGGTTCCGTACACCCACGAACCGTCGGGGTTCCGGAGCGGGAACGATGCGAGCGCGTGGCGGGAAGCCCAGCGGAACGTATCCTGGATGTTGCCGGTACCGGCGCCGGGGAAGTCGTAGGTGGCGCTGTAGAATGCGGTATTGTTGGACAGCCGCATGTATTTGTTGATCGTAAGGTCGATCTTCGAGCGGAGGTTGTACTTCGTGAACACGTCGGGACGGACCTTGATGATACCGTTCTGCTTGTCGAAACCTCCGGAGAGGAAGTACCGGACCGCCTTGTTGCCGCCGCTCACGGAGACGGACTGGTTGGTCGACGCGTGCCGGTCGGTGAAGAGCTCGTGGTACCAGTCGGTGTTGCAGTAGTAAACCCACTGGTTCCGGCCGTTGCGGACTTCCTCCACGATCCAGGGACGGGCCGGATCCTCGGTGACGTCGTTGACGCGGGCGAGGAGCTGGGCCATGTCATAGTCCGTATAGGTGGTGTATTTTCCGAGTCCGCCCGCCTGCCAGAACTTGTCGACGGTGTAGACGGACCAGTAGCCGCGGGTCTCATAATCGGTGGAAGTGGTCGGCTCTTCCCAGCCCCAGCGGCCGGAATAGCGGACCGTGGCCTTCCCTTCCCGCTCGGCACCGCTCTTGGTGGTGACGAGGATGACGCCGTAAGCGGCGCGGGCACCGTAAACGGCCGCTGCCGCGGCATCCTTGATGACGGAAATGGATTCGACGTCGTTGGGGTTGACACGGTTGATGTCTCCGATGGCGCCGTCGATGAGGACGAGGGGACCCGCATCATTGATGGAGGTGATGCCTCGGATGTTGAGGCTTCCGGTGGAGCCCGGATTACCTGCGGAGGTGGTGATGTTGAGTCCCGGGACGGAACCCTGGAGCATCGTGGAGAGCGAATGCGCCGAACGGTTCTCCAAGGCCTTGCCGTCGACTGCGGTGACCGCACCGGTCAGGTTGACCTTTTTCTGCGTACCGTAACCGACGACCACTGTCTCCTCTAGGAGCATGTTGTCTTCCTCGAGAACGACCTCCACGGTAGCTTGCGTACCGGGGACCACGACCTTCCGCTCGGTATATCCGAGGGCGGAGATGGTCAGCGCGGCTTCGCCTGCGGGAACCTTCAGCTCGAAGGATCCGTCCGTGTGCGTCACCGTACCGGTGGTCGTGCCGTCG
>JAEEGF010460181.1_pt1 | contig 12074 bp, 9 predicted proteins | sample 9134171 | NCBI WGS metagenome assembly JAEEGF01 (sample SAMN16246542, study PRJNA631951) | gut metagenome | biome: gut microbiome; feature: rumen; material: AP-attached | host: Bos | place: Iran: Karaj | collected 2018-10 | reverse complement strand
AGCGACGATAATATCGCAAACGAGACTCAGCTGCCTGTCCATCCGACGGGCAAGTACACCATGACCGTTAACGCCACGATGGGCGACAACGCCACCAACCGCGCACTGGCCTTGGACGGCAAGACGCTCAAGGTGAAGTGGGCCGGAACCGACCAGGTAAGTGTATTCCCCGCATCATCATGGCTCACGCCATTGGGCACGCTGACCGCAGCAGCCAGCGACAATGGCTCGACCTCGCTGACGGGTGACCTAACTACCGCCCCGACGGCTGGCGACCAGCTGAACCTGCTGTTCCCCCGCGCCACGTGGGACTATACGGGACAGACTGGCGTGCTGCTGAGTGCCGCCAACTCTATCGAGAAGAAGTACGACTACGCACTGGCCGACGTGACGGTAGCCACAGTGGATGGCAACAAGATTACTACCACGGGCGATGCCAACTTCCAGAGCCAGCAGGCCATCGTGAAGTTCATTCTGCAGGACAATGGCGGCAACGCCATCAACGCCAGCAGCCTGACCATATCGGCAGCCAGCAAAAAGCTGGTGACGGGCAAGGGCTTCAATAGCAAAATCGCCACACATTCGGGCTACACATACGATGGTGGTACTACGGCTTCGTATGATAGCCCCTCTAATCTTGTAGATGGCAAAAAAAACTATCCGTATCCGTCTCAATACACTAAGTGGTGTACCAACACGAGTGACAAGGTCAATGGCATCTGGTACTGCGAATTCCATACTGCCAGTGCTGTTCAGGTAAACGGCTATACGATTACAACAGGTCATGACAACTCCTCAAATCATAATCGTAACCCCAAGGACTGGGTGCTGAAAGCCAAGGCAAAGGCAGGCGACTCTTGGACCACCATTGCCACCGTGACTAATGATGCTACATTGAAAGATGATGATAATGTTCTTCCGTTTGACTTCATTGTTGACGTTCCTGGCATGTACCAGTACTTCCGCTTCGAAGTGAGCGCAACACGAGGTGCTGACGTTATGCAGATGGAGGAATTGGAACTCTTCGAGTCTAACTATGGCTCGGCCTACGGCGACCTGACCGTCACACCCGCCAGCGCTACCAGCGAAATCTTCGTAGCCCTGCGCAACGAGAACGGCAGCCCCGGCAGCAGCCCCGACACCTATACGCTCTCAGCCAATGTCGGCGAGAAAAAGTACGCTTTCTCTAAGAGTGGCGTGACCTTCCAGAACGGCCAGTATTATGAGATTACGGTGAAGATGACGGAGCAGACCGCTTCTACCGTCACGTGGAACTTCTCGGAAATGACGAGTGAACATGCTGATCTGAATGAGGGTTACACATATAAAGGTGTGACGCTCTCCGGCATGGGCGACCTGAACTTTGACAATAGCTCCCTTTTTGCAATGGGCAATCTTACCTTTACCGCCCCGGCAGGCAAGCATTTCAAGAGCATCGTAATTACTGCAACAGGTGATGCTGATATCAGTGGAACTGGCTGGACGAACGGTGGATTACCCGGTAATTGGACCTCCACTTGGACTGGCAACGCATCGACCGTCACCCTCAATAATCATAGTTCTGCCGATGGGGTAACGTCGATTGTCTTCACATTAGAGTAAAAAAATCGGGTCGGTTCTAGATGATCCACTTTTTTAAAAGAATAACACAGGAAACGGAAGTCAAATCGGCTTCCGTTTTATTGTGTCGGCAATGATTGTCTATTCGGACAGGCAATCGCCCTATATGTTTATAGTTGGCTTAGCTCCAGTGCCATGAGGTTCATTTGCTGGCAATCGTTTGCAGATAGCTTTATCTGTTCATTGTTGTGCTCCCATGTGGATAGCATCAGAAGCCGGCCTTGGCTACAGGCATCAAACTGTTCGCCCTTGGGCTTTGACAATGGGGTAAACCCATTGCGCAGCACAACGATCGTTGGAAGATGTTGGTCGAATGCCTGACGCATGACCATCTTCTCTCCGGGAGAAATGGCAGGCGAGATAAGCACAGCACCATTGCGAGCCGCATCAAGATAACGGGCTATTTCAGCTTCCAGTTGCTGACCGGTCAGGCGTCGCGACACACGAACAGCTATGCGTTGATGAGCGGTGAGTAGTTCGCGGTTGCCAATGCCGTTGTAGGTGTAAGAGCCAAACTTGAGATTGAAGAAGGGTTTCAAAAGGTCGGGGCGCTCACGCTTCATCAGCAGACGGCGGGGATTATCGCGCAGGTAGTGCTTCCAACGCTGGTATTCATCATTGTTGCGAAGCACCAAGTCGTTGAAGCCTGGTTCGAAAAGCAGACCGTGCTCTGGATGGCTCCCTTTCAAGGTTTTTTGCGACTCAGTCGCAACAGACAGTGGAGCGACCAACCGGCGGTAGGCACGTCCACAGCCCGTCTTAAAGCCCCTGATGATGCCACTTAGCCCACAACTGAGCGGTTCGCTGATAAAAAGGATGCCGTGCAAGTGGTCGGGCATCATCTGAAGTTCATAAACCTTGACCTCGGGATGGTGGTTCGGAATATTCCACCACTCGTCCCTGACAGCACACCCCAGAGCTGTCAACTCTATGCGGGCATCGTCGCTAGTGCCATAGACGCGCCCGAACAGCGGTCTACGCCCTTCGACAGTCATAGTCACCATATAGATGCCGCGCCTAGTATAGTCATGACCTACAAACCGCCGTTTCATTGACGGTTTCTTTTTACCGGCAAAGGCTTTTTGCTTCTTATAGGTATCCTTGTCCATAATGTTGCAAAGTTAATCTTTTATTTCAAAATGAACAAAGAAAACAGCAGGAAAACTTGCATATCTCGATTATTTTTTGTAACTTTGTAAGGTAGTTAGGGGGACTTGAGAAACCCGATTTATTCACCATTTAAAACACACAATTATGAGTAAGACAGTAAAAATCATTCTGGAAATTATTGCCGCCATTTGCGCAGGACTCTTAGGCGGCGCTGGGGCACAGACTTTGATGTAAGAAGTCTGATGTAAGAAGTAAGATGTAAGCCTATTGACTATGGAAAACACGCGATTTAAACTCTCTCAGTATGCCTGTGCGGTGCTGCTCGTTGTGAGTAGCATTGCACTGGTGTCTTATCAGGTCATCATGATTGACGATGTGTCGAACGGCTTGCTGGTCTATGTCGCCCAAGCCTTCCTGCTCGTCGCCAGCATCTTCGGCCTCGACTACTATGTTAAACTCATAACCAAGAAACTTGGAAAGTGAGTCATTAAGAATTATGCATTATGAATTAAGCATTATGATTTTAGCACGTGGTTTGCGGAACAATAATCCGCTGAATATTATTAAGAGTGAGAAAATTAATTGGCAGGGGGAGGTGAAGCCTTCGACGGATCCGAACTTTGCTCAGTTTGAAACCTTGGAGTATGGACTGCGGGCAGCTTTTAAGCTGCTCCGCACCTACTACCAAAAACATGGGTGCAGGACGATTCGGCAAATCGTGGCGCGATGGGATCCCGAGGGACCAAAGGTGATTGGCGCCTACGTCAACACCGTCTGCAGGCACACAGGACTGAGCCCCGACCAGCAGCTGCCTCCGATGAAGGAGGAAACGAAGGTGATGTGGTGCGACATCGTGCTGGCTATGGCGACGATGGAGTGCGGACTAAACATAAAACAGCAGGAGGAACTTGTCCCCATCATCGCCCATTCGTGGACGATGATTACTTCGTCACTATCTTCTTGCCATTGACAATGTAGAGACCTGAGGGAAGCTGGTCGAGATGGGCAACGGGAAGACGCTGGCCGCTAAGGGTGAAGATGCCCTTTGAGGCTTTTGTCGAGCTGTCGGTCTTGACGGGATTGATGGCTGTTCCGCCAGTGCTCAGTCCGCGAACGAAACCGGCATAGGCATGCTTGCGGTAGTAGTTGAGGTCCCAGATGCCTACGGGCTCATTACGACGCCATGCGTTTTGAACGTCAGGTGCATCGGTAGGACACCACTGGCAGATGCCCCACTGCTGTTCGGCAGGAACTATGCGAAGGTATTCCTTGATGATCCACTCGTAGAAATTGGCCATCGCCTTGTGCTGGTTGTCGTTTAGCTCAGCAGTATTAAGCTTTTTCTCGTTAGGCCAACTGCCTGTAACATAACCCATGTCCATCTCGCTGACGCGGACATATTTGCCTGTGGATGCCATGAGTGTGAACATGCCTGTAATGGCTTTCTTCAGGTTGTTCAGCGTGTTGGTGTTCTCGTAACATGAGATATGCATCTGGGTGCCTATGCCGTCGATATGGGTAACACCGTCGGATTCCCATTTCTTTATCCAATTGACGAGAGACCAGAGTTTCTTGCTGGCGGTAATGCCGTTTTGGGTCTTAGGGTCCCAGGTGCCTTCAAGATTGTAGTCGTTGATGAAGAGTTTGACACCCTCGGGACCATGCTGGCGAGCCAGTCGGCAGGCCTGTCGCACATAATCGAGGTCGCCCATATAGTCTTGCCAATAGAAGGCATCGCCACCGACATCCCATGTACCGCTCTTATAGCCGTCAGAGTGCTGCAGGGTGTAGTTGCCCTCGCCGTCGTCGCCATCGCCAGCGATAGCCTCGTTGACGAGGTCCCATGCCATAACTTTGCCTTCGCAGGCTTCCATCATGCCCTTGATCCACTTTTCCATAGCTCCGACGAGGGCATCGTGCTTCTCTTCCATCGTCTGAGGAATGGTATTCTGCTTATACCCTTCAACCTTGATGTTCTTGATATAGACATTGCCAACGTAGTTGGGTACATGTAGCAGTATGAAATTGTTGTCTACGGTTGGGACAATATCCACTGTTGCATCATGCCATTCCGTTGAGAAAGGAATGCTGGCGCTTGTTCCAGTGGAATTGTCATTGTCGTTGTTAGTGGTCCAGTCTCCAATATGGCCATCCAACATTCCTGCCTTAGAGCCCTTGACGGTAAACGTCAGCTTGAAGGTTTTGCCTGCAGTAAGGGGGATGTTCTGCATGACGACGAACTGAACCTGCCAGGGTAATGATTTCGTAGTATTTACCTTGAGACCATTGGTGGCATCGAAGGTGATTGTATAGCCGTTCTCAGTTTCGTCGGACTTAAAACCTACAGTCTGGTCGGAGCGTAGGTCTTTGTTGGCAATATCTTGAAAGACCTCTTCTGAAGTGGGGTCGGGCTTGTCGGCCATCAGACTGAGCAGCCACGCCTTGGGCTGCTGCGAGTGCCAGGCGAGGGTGTGGCCATAGACGTTAAGACCAGCCTCGGTGGCGGCATTAACGTATTGCTTGACGGTGGTGAAGTTCATTTCGCCGCTGTTGAAATTGACACAGCTTCCCATTTTCATGGCATTGCCGGCAACGGTTTCATTGAAATTCTTGTTGGTGAGGTTGTAAACTGTCGATTTCTTGAGGTATTCACCGACAGTGGTTCCTACACCCAGTTTGAAGTTTGGATACTGGGTGCGATCAACGTATTCCTTGAGGGCTTTATAGTCGTCAAGATAACGATAGTTGTTGTCACCTGGTTTTCCTAACTCAAATGTTTCAGCATCCTGTGCTAAAGAGCTCGTTGCCAGACAGGCGACGAATGAAAGTAAGTAAAATTTCTTCATATTATAATAATGTAATAGTCGATAATTGGCTGCAAAGTTACGAAAAAACGAGCGCAAAACAAAGAAACTGGTTTCTTTTTTTGCCGAGATGGAGTAAGTTCGCCATCTTTGAAGGCAAAGGTACGAAAATAAAGTGGAAACTGAAAGGCAAAAAGAGAAAAACTTGATAAAAATAACAATCTGAAAGGATAAAGCGAAAAAAAGTTGCGAATTGTTTGTGTATTACGCGGAAAATGCGTAAATTTGCAGCCGTTAAACAAAAATGACGCAAAAGAAATGAAGAATCTGAGTCTGCTGAACGGCATTATTATTATTCGACTGCGCAGAGTTGTCGGAAGTGATAAGACGTGCATGTAGCTCAACAATGGAGATACGACGGTGCCTTTCTCACTTCCGATGGTGTGAAAGGCACTTTTCATTAAATTGAGAGTAATAATATTAAAATAGAAAAAAGAATTATGAGTGACAGATTGTTTATTTTCGACACGACGCTCCGCGATGGCGAGCAGGTGCCAGGTTGCCAGTTGAATACGATTGAGAAGATTCAGGTGGCAAAGGCACTCGAGCAGCTGGGCGTCGACGTGATTGAGGCAGGATTCCCCATTTCGTCGCCGGGCGACTTCAATTCCGTGATTGAGATTTCGAAGGCTGTGACGTGGCCTACCATTTGTGCGCTGACGCGTGCCGTTGAGAAGGATATCGATGTGGCTTACGAAGCGTTGGTATATGCCAAGCACAAGCGCATCCATACGGGTATCGGTACGAGCGATTCGCACATCAAGTACAAATTTAACTCTACCCGCGAGGAGATTATCGAGCGTGCTATTGCCGCTACGAAGTATGCCAAGAAATATGTGGAGGATGTGGAGTTCTATTGCGAGGATGCCGGACGAACCGAGAACGAGTATCTGGCCCGTGTGGTCGAGGCAGTGATAGCTGCCGGAGCTACCGTGGTGAACATTCCCGATACGACGGGTTACTGTCTTCCTCAGGAGTATTTTGAGAAAATCAAGTATCTGAAGGAGCATGTGTCGAACATCGACAAGGCTGTTATCTCGACCCACTGTCACAACGACCTGGGTATGGCTACAGCCAACACGTTCAGCGGTGTGATGGGCGGTGCACGCCAGGTGGAAGTGACCATCAACGGTATCGGTGAGCGTGCCGGTAACACGTCGCTTGAGGAGATTGCCATGATTCTGAAATGCCACAAGGGATTGGGCATTGATACGAATATCAACACCACGAAGATTTATCCTACGAGCCGTATGGTGTCGAGCCTGATGAATATGCCTGTTCAGCCTAACAAGGCCATCGTGGGCCGTAATGCCTTTGCCCACTCAAGCGGTATCCATCAGGACGGTGTGCTGAAGAATGTGCAGACCTACGAGATTATGAACCCCAAGGATGTGGGTATCGACGACAACTCGATTGTATTGACAGCCCGTTCTGGTCGTGCTGCGTTGAAATATCGTCTGAGCGTGAACGGCGTGGAACTGTCGGAGGAGAAGCTCGACAAGGTTTACGAGAAGTTCCTGCAGTTGGCCGACCAGAAGAAGGAGGTGAACGATGCCGACGTGCTGATGCTGGCTGGTGCCGACACTGCCGAAGCTCACGCCGTGAAGTTGGAGTTCCTGCAGGTAACCACCGGTAAGGGTGTGAAGAGTGTGGCTTCTATCGGACTGGACATCTCCGGTCAGAAATTTGAGGCTGCTGCTTCGGGTAACGGTCCTGTGGATGCTGCCATCAAGGCACTGAAGAAGATTATCATGAAGCAGATGACGCTGAAGGAGTTTACGATTCAGGCTATTTCGAAGGGCTCTGACGATGTGGGTAAGGTGCACATGCAGGTGGAGTACGACGGTTCGCTGTACTACGGCTTCGGTGCCAATACTGATATCGTTACCGCTTCCGTAGAGGCCTATATTGACTGTATCAACAAGTTTAAGAAATAAAAAGACTCTCCCATGAATACATTGTTTGACAAGATTTGGGACCAGCATGTCGTGCAGAAAGTGGACGACGGCCCCACCCAGTTATATATCGACAGGCTGTATTGCCACGAGGTGACATCACCCCAGGCTTTCGACGGCATGAGGGCACGCGGACTGAAATGCTTCCGTCCTGACCACATCTATTGTATGCCCGATCATAACACACCAACCCACGATCAGGACAAACCCATCGAGGACCCCGTCAGTGCCAATCAGGTTGCGACGCTGGCTAAGAACGCCAAGGAATTCGGACTGACACACTACGGCATGATGGACCAATCGAATGGTATTATCCACGTGGTAGGTCCGGAGAAAGGTTTGAGCCTGCCCGGTATGACGATTGTCTGTGGCGACTCGCATACCTCAACGCATGGTGCTATGGGTGCTGTAGCCTTCGGTATCGGAACCTCGGAGGTGGAGATGGTGATGGCGTCGCAGTGCATCCTGCAGCAGAAACCCAAGTCGATGCGCATCAGCATCAACGGAAAACTGCAGAAGGGCGTGACAGCCAAGGATGTGGCACTCTATCTGATGTCGAAACTGACCACCAGCGGTGCTACCGGTTATTTTGTAGAGTATAGCGGTGACGTGGTTCGCAACCTCTCGATGGAGGGCCGACTGACACTCTGCAACCTGTCAATCGAGATGGGTGCCCGAGGAGGTTTCGTGGCTCCCGACGAGGTGACTTTTGCCTATCTCAAAGATAAGGAATTTGCCCCCAAGGGTGAAGCCTGGGATAAGGCCGTTGCGTATTGGAAAACACTGAAGAGCGGAGACGATGCTGTGTTTGATAAAGAGCTGATATTCAGTGCAGAAGACATAGAGCCTCGAGTAACTTATGGCACTAATCCCGGTATGGGAATCGGTATCACAGAGAGCATTCCTGCCGAGGGCGGAGCTGGCTTTGAGAAGTCGCTGAACTATATGGGATTCAAGGCTGGTGAGAAACTGTTGGGCAAGAAAATAGACTATGTATTCCTGGGTGCCTGCACCAATGGACGCATTGAAGATTTCCGTGCCTTTGCCTCAATCGCAAAGGGTCGCAAGAAGGCTGACGGCGTGATTGCATGGTTGGTGCCAGGTTCATGGGCTGTTGACCGCCAGATACGTGAGGAGGAACTTGACAAGGTGCTTGAGGCAGCTGGCTTCGAAATCCGTCAGCCCGGTTGTTCGGCCTGTCTGGCTATGAACGACGATAAGGTGCCTGCAGGCAAATACTGCGTATCGACATCAAACCGCAATTTCGAGGGTCGTCAGGGACCTGGTTCACGCACCATCCTCTGTTCGCCCTTAGTAGCAGCTGCCGCTGCCGTCACAGGAGTAATTACTGATCCAAGAGAACTATTATGAAACAGAAATTTGACGTTATAACATCTACATGTGTGCCCCTTCCACTGGAGAATGTGGACACCGACCAGATAATTCCCGCCCGCTTCCTTAAAGCAACCACACGCGAGGAGAGTTTCTTCGGCGACAACCTGTTCCGCGACTGGCGTTACAACGCTGACGGAACGGTGAACAAGAATTTCGTCTTGAACGACCCCACTTATGGAGGCTGTATCCTCGTGGCTGGTAAGAACTTCGGTAGCGGATCGTCGCGTGAACATGCTGCATGGGCCATTGCCGGCTATGGATTCCGCGTGGTTATCAGTTCGTTCTTTGCCGATATTCATAAGAATAACGAACTCAACAACTTCGTACTGCCTGTAGTGGTGAGTGAGGAATTTCTGGCTGAGCTCTTCGAGAGCATCAAGCAGAATCCGAAGACGGAGGTTGAGGTGGACCTGCCTAACCAGACTGTGACCAATAAGGCTACCGGTCGTCAGGAGGTTTTCGAGATTAACGGGTATAAGAAGCACTGTCTGATTAACGGACTGGACGATATCGATTTCCTTGTGGCAAATAAGGATAAGATTGTAGAATGGGAGAGCAAGACGAGATAAAGGAAGAGTCGCCTCGTTATGTCGAGATTATGGACTCGACACTCCGTGACGGTGAACAGACCAACGGGGTGTCGTTCCTGCCTCACGAGAAGTTGGTGATAGCACGCATGCTGCTTCGTGACGTCAATGTTGACCGCATCGAAGTGGCATCGGCACGCGTCTCTGAAGGTGAGAAAGAGGCTGTGAAGATGATATGCCGCTATGCCCAGGGAATAGGCAAAGGGGATAGGGTAGAGGTACTTGGCTTTGTCGATGGAAAGGCTTCTGTCGATTGGATTGACGAGTGTGGTGGTAAGGTGATTAATCTGCTGGCCAAGGGCTCGCTGAAACACTGCACCAAGCAACTCCAGAAAACACCGGAGGAGCATATTGCCGATATCCAGCGAACCATCCAGTATGCCAACGAAAAAGGACTCTCCGTCAACCTTTATCTGGAGGACTGGTCGAATGGTATGAAGGACTCGCCCGAATATGTCTATCAACTGATGGATAGCCTTACATCCGGGGGGAGTATTGTTAAGAGGTTTATGCTTCCCGATACGTTGGGCGTGATGAACCCCTTGCAGGTGATTGAGTATTTCCGAAAGATGCTCAAGCACTATCCTGATGCACATTTCGATTTCCATGCCCATAACGACTACGATCTGGCTGTGAGCAATTCTCTGGCTGCCGTGCTGAGCGGTGCCAAGGGACTGCACGTCACTGTCAACGGACTCGGTGAGCGTTGTGGTAATGCGCCTCTGGCCAGTGTGCAGGTAATCCTGAAAGACCAGTTTCACGCCAAGACCAGTATCGACGAGAGCCAGTTGAACGGCATCAGTCAACTGGTGGAGGGCTATAGCGGTATTGCCGTAGCACCCAATCAGCCGATAGTGGGCGAAAACGTGTTTACGCAAGTGGCTGGCGTTCACGCCGACGGTGATTCGAAGAATAAGCTCTATTACAACGAACTGATGCCTGAACGATTCGGGCGCAAACGCGAATATGCCCTTGGTAAGAACAGTGGCAAGGCTAATATTCTGAAGAATCTGGAAGAACTGGGACTTGAACTGACTCCGGAGCAAACACGGCGAGTGACCCAGCGCATCACGGAATTGGGCGACAAGAAGGAGAGAGTGACTCAGGACGATTTGCCCTATATCGTCAGCGACGTGTTGAAGCACGATGCACCAGAAGATAAAGTGAAATTGGTCAGCTATGTCGTATCGACTGCCTATGGACTGCGCCCCGGTGCCAATATCAAGGTGGAAATCAACGGTGAAGAATATGAGGGCAGTGCCGTCGGTGATGGTCAGTACGACGCTTTTGTCAAGGCCCTGCGCTATATCTATAAGAAGTATCTGAACCGAACGTTCCCCACCTTGGCCAACTATCAGGTGAGTATTCCACCCGGTGGACGTACTGACGCCTTGGTACAAACGGTGATTACATGGCATTATAATGATGGTATTCTGCGCACACGAGGACTCGATGCCGACCAGACGGAAGCCGCCATCAAGGCTACGTTCAAGATGTTGAATATTGTGGAGAGTAATATCAGTTCACAAAAACAATAAAACTGCTGTTGAGACTATTCGTCTAACAGTAATACGGTGGCTGAACGGGCAGCTTGGGCCCCCATGACCAGCACCTGGGCGATATCAGCGGTCTTAGACGGGCCGCTGATAAACGTTCCATAGCCATAGTCGTTGAACTCGATGCGCCGATAGGCCTCATGCATATTGTTGACTATCTGACTCTTTGAAAGCAGGATGACAAGGTGTTCGGAGATGAAGCAAACAGCTTTCTCCTTCATTTGCTGGGGAATCCACACACAGGCATTTTCTGCTACACCGAACATCCCCCGGATGATGCCTACATCGGTGCCGTTGAGATCGAGCGCACTGCCCATTTCGTCAGGATTACGGGTGGCAATGGTAATCTCGGGCAAGTTAGAGGCTATCTCCTTGGCATCAGGATAGAGTTCGCTGATGATGGTATTCACGTCGCGTCCCTTTTCCACTTCAATGGCATTACCTCCCACGTTCTTGGTCATATTCATAAACTGCAAGAGTGGATCGGGGTAGGTGACAGCCTTAATATCACTCAAGTCGGGCATATCGTATTGCTCATGGATATTTGCCCTATATTTCTTCAAAATATCTTCTTTACTACTCATAATCTTCAATTTTTCAATTCTTCACCCCTTCAATTCTTTAAAAAGTTCGTGGAAAGGTTTCTTGGGGAACTGCATCATCTTATGACCTTCTGCCCACGGATTAATACTGCAGTTGATGATGGGCGAGGGGATGAAGTTAGCCCAATGGGCAAGAGACGTAGCAATGTTATAGAAGCCAGGGGAACCGTAAAGCATGGACATGCCGCGACACATGAGTTTCTTCTGCGGATTGGCTGTACCGAAATCGTCTAACTGTTGGCGCCAGAGGTATATCTGGTCGCCGAGATTTATCTTGACGGGGCATACTGTCTGACAACTAAGGCAGAGGGTGCAGGCACTGACATTGCCACTATGTTGCTGTGGCGAACGCAACGTGGCCAGATTGATGCTGATGGGACCTGGA
>JAEEGF010039352.1_pt1 | contig 12074 bp, 10 predicted proteins | sample 9134171 | NCBI WGS metagenome assembly JAEEGF01 (sample SAMN16246542, study PRJNA631951) | gut metagenome | biome: gut microbiome; feature: rumen; material: AP-attached | host: Bos | place: Iran: Karaj | collected 2018-10 | reverse complement strand
AGGATAGGCATCGATTACAATATCTATCACTATGAGGCTGAGTTTCAGGAGAAGGTCATCGAGCCCTTTGTCTGCAGCTATGAGAGGGGGGAGACGCCTAATCCCTGCATCCGTTGCAACAGGTATCTGAAGTTTGATCTTCTGTATAATAAAGCAAAAGAGCTGGGCTATGACAACATCGTGACCGGCCATTATGCAAGGATTGAAGAGAGGGACGGACTCTTTTACCTTCTGAAGGCCAAAGACTTATCCAAGGACCAGAGTTATGTCCTCTATGACCTCACTCAGGAGCAGCTTGGGCACACGTTCTTTCCGCTAGGGGAACTGGAAAAGTCTGAAGTCAGGAAGATTGCAGAAGAGAAGGGCTTTGTCAACTCTCACAAGAAGGAGAGCCAGGATATATGTTTTGTGCCGGACGGTGATTATGCCGGCATGATAAAGAGATACAGAGGCAGGGAATATCCAAAGGGTGATTTTGTGGACCTTAAGGGCAATGTCCTTGGAACTCATGAGGGGATCATTAATTACACCATAGGCCAGAGAAGAGGCCTGGGGATTCCCGCCGACAGACGGCTCTATGTGTACAGGATAGACGTGGATAATAACCGGGTAATACTGGCTGATGATGAGGATCTCTTTTCAAGGGAAGTTATGATCAGGGACTTCCACTGGATAACTGGAGAGGAGCCGCATGAGAATTACAGATGCAGCGCCAAGATAAGGTACAGGCACCGCGAACAGCCTGCGATTCTTACAGTACTGGGAGATGGAAGAGCGCGGCTTGTTTTTGACGAACCGCAGAGAGCTATAACACCGGGGCAGTCGGCAGTTCTGTATGAAGGAGATGTTGTGCTGGGCGGTGGCATCATCAGCGAGTAAGCCTAAGGAACAATTCAATTGATACAATTCATGTGCCAGCCATAAGTCAAAAGAACCGTCCCCGTGACTGGCAAAGATTAAGGAGGAAAAAAAGATGTGGACAATTTCTCAGATCAAAGAAAACGGAAAAGCTAACTTTAAGAAGAATTACTGGTACTGCGTGCTTGTGACGATAATCCTGGGCATATGCACAGGCGGAAGCTCAGGTTATGCCGGAAGAAACACTTCGTCGGCTGCTGCGCAAAACGGCGAGAACTTATTTAATAATCTGGATCCGGCTCTGATTGCAGCAATATTCGGGATTGTGAGTACTGCGATCTTAATAGGATTGGTAGTGGATATACTGCTTCTCAATCCGCTGGAAGTAGGCTGTCAGAAGTTCTTCATCTATAACAGGACAGATGAAAAGACTCAGCTCAATGCATTGGGAGAGCCTTTTAAACGCAACTGGATGAACACGGTACTCACGCTGTTTGTGAGGGATATCTTCACAGTACTCTGGTTTATGCTTTTTATAATTCCGGGAATCATCAAATGCTACTCCTACAGGCTTGTGCCCTATATCGTAGCAGAGAACCCAGATATCCAGCCCATGGAAGCCATCACACTCTCAAGATCAATGATGAATGGCAATAAGTGGAAGGCATTCGTGTTTGACCTTTCCTACATTGGATGGTACATCCTCACAATTCTGACCGTCGGAGTCCTGGGCGTATTCTACGTACTTCCCTACAAGAACTGCGCCAACGCTGAGCTATACACAGCCGTGAAGGAAAACTACAACCCTTCAACCATGTAATAGAAGAAGACGAATTATCAGATACGTAGATAAGAACTACAGACATACAGACGGAAATACGCAGTTCTAGTACGAGAAGATGATTTTCAAGACGAAAAAAAGAATGGAAGACGACTGCTCTGAACAACGCTGAAAGGAGTCTTCCATTCTTTTTTGAGTCTTAGAAAACCACGACGAGTACTACAACAAGTATTTCCGTCTGTATGCCTGCTGTTTTGTGATCAATTGATCGATGCTGCGTTAGACTTATCTACAGGAGCGAAGGGAACCCATACGAAGATTCCGTCGTCTGTCACGTACTGAACGTCTTTGGCTGTGCCCTTTTTGGCGAGGGCGATTGCTGTCTCTATGCAGGACTGGCCCTGGCCTACGGCTGACTGGTAAACGGTGAACTGCATCTTTCCATCCATGATCGACTGGCATCCATCGACTGTGGCGTCGACTCCCACAACAGGGATCTTATTGTAGTCGATGCCCATTTCTTCCATGGCCTGGATAATACCAAGGGCCATTGAATCGTTGTTGCAGATAACGCAGTCATAGTTCTGACCGGTCTTAAGGAAGATCTTGAACTCATCGGCTGCCTTCTGGGTATCCCAGTATGCTGTGTCATTGAATACGAAGTTGGCGTTTACGCCGTTTTCCTTGAAGAATTTCTTAACTGCCTTGGTCCTTCCTATAGCTGCAGGGTGTCCGGGCTGGCCCTGGAAAAGAGCTATGTTGATGGTCGAAGGTTTGCCGAGCTTGTTCCATACATATTCAGCCTGCATTGCTCCGGCATCCATCTCGTAACTGCCGACATACATATATTTATCTGCCTTGAGGTAGGCTATATCAGGCTGTGAATTGGTAAAGAGTATCGGGATATCTCCGGCTGTAACCTCGAGCTGAAGAGCTGTCTCGGGATCTACAGGGTTGCAGATGATGGCGTCATAGCCCTTCGAAGCAGCTTCACGGATCTGGGCAACCTGTTCGTCAACTGAAGCACAGGGGTTCCCGCAGTCAACAGTAACTCCGCTCTTTGCGCCTGCGTCTTTAACAGAGTTCATTACAAGTGTCTTAAAGTCATCCAGTGTCAGGGTTGAAAAATATACTCTTACTCCGGAGCCGTCAATGGATCCGCCGGAAGAAGATTTGCTTCCGCATCCTGCGATGGAAAGAGCTAAAAGAACACCTGTGAGAATACATGTCAAAATTCTTTTAAATGATCTTTTCTTAAGCATAGCTCATGCCTCCTCAAATCTTAAACTTCTGAACATAGGATGTAAGAGTCTGGGAAGTCTCCGCAAGCTCGTGGGAATTGTCTGCCACATCCTGACTGCTCCTGGTAATGTTGTTTGCCATTTCCACCATGTTTTCACTGGTTGCCAGGATCTCATCTGCACTGGCTGCCTGCTCCTCTGAAATGGCTGCAACGTTGGTGGCTACATCATCAACCTTCTGGATGTCATCCAGCATGGCCTCTATAAGTCCGTTGGACTCCTGGATATTTGTATAGATCTTATCAAAGGTTCCTACTGCAACATGTATAAGCTCTGAATTTTCCTTGATGCTCTCGGCACTTTCATTGGCCTGTCCTACAGCCTCGCCGATGAGCTTTCTTACTTCATCGATAAGAGAGGAGATGTTCTGTGCACTCTCTGCAGAAGTCTGGGCAAGCTTTGCAATCTGGGTAGCAACAACTGCGAATCCCTTTCCGGCCTCGCCTGCTCTTGCGGCCTCGATGCTGGCGTTGAGAGAAAGGAGATTGGTCTCTTCAGCGATTTCACCGATCATTCCTACGATGTTGGTGATCTCTTCGGAAGCAGAACCTACCTTGTTGATGGATTCAACAAGCCTCTCATTGGCATCTGAAATTCCGTTCATGGCATCGCTGAGTTTCTCCATGTCGGCACGGCCCTTCTGGGAGATGCCTACGGTTTCCTTCATGCTCTCATTGGCCTTATCGCTGTTCTCTCTGGTGTCTGCAACAACCTGGGCGAGAGTGGTGGCGTTGGCTGCAATGTCATTTACTGCTGTAGCCAGCTGGTCAACCGTATCATTGAGCTGTCTCATGGCCTCAGCCTGGGACTGGGAGGCCTCGAACATGGTCTTTGAAACTCTGTCACTGTTATCCGACTCTTCCTGCAGCTTGTCGGATTCCTTGCTGATGTGAGAGAGCATGGTCCTCATGGATGAAACGAAATCTGAAACCTTGCCTCCCATCACGCCGATCTCGTCATTGCTGGAGGAGTCAACTTTGATGGTGAAGTCGCCCTCGGACATGGAAGCGATGTTGTTGGAAATATGTCCAAGAGGTGCGATAACTCTTCTTACAACGAACAGAACAATTATTATGATAAAGATGATGGCAATTATTCCGATAATGGTAAGTGTAAGACCAAGCTGTGTCACCGACTTCAGGATTATACTGGTGGGGATGTAGGATACAAGTACCCAGTCGGTTCCTGAGATCTCGGAGAAGGCAACCATGTACTCGCCGATCTCTTTGCTGGAGAGATCTCCGCTGTTTATTGATGCTCTTGCACCATCAAGAAGCTTGTCGGAGCTGTTCTGGGAAAGAGTGGTTCCTACCAGCTTTACATCTCTGTGAGCCAGGATCTTGTCGTCATTGGTATCAACAAGGAAGGAACTGGCTCCATCCATCTTAACACCCGAGTTTACGATTATGCTTATCTTGTTAAGGGTAACGTCCGCACCCATGACCTTGATATTGTCTGTTCCGTCATTGATGATACCGGTGGCACTGATAACGGTCTCGCCAAGGTCGTTGGTATATGCCGTGCCATATCCCATGGCGATGCGGCTAAGACCCTGTTTGAACCAGGTGCTGCCGGTTACATTTGAATCGGACATATCTGATTCGGAAGCCTTGAAGAGCTTGCCGTCAACCGTTCCGATATAGAAGCCTTTGGGAGAATTGGAATTGTAGCCATAGTATGAGTCAAGAACGGAAGTAAGTTCTGCCTCCGAAGGATTCATGCTCTCGACTGAATGCTTGACAGTGGCGAAATAAGTCAGGTTCTCGCTGAGCCAGGACTCGATGTTGTCGGCCTGATTCGAGATGGAGGATTCCAGGGTCTCCGTGGCCATTTCAGTCATTCTGCGCTTTGAAATATCTGCTGCGATAAAGATAAGCGCATTTACTGTGATGATAATAACAGGAATGATCCACAAAAGCAGTTTTGTGCTGATCTTCTTGTTTTTTTTCTTCACAGAAGTTGAAGCAGTTTTTGTGTTCTTTTCATCTTTCATGCTCATTTTTTTGTCTCCTGTCTCAAATATAAATGTGCGAATATATATACAAGACCTGTCTGAATATTATAACATTTCACGAAAGACAATATACTATTTACCGATATAATTTATATTATTTTAAGAAATATTTTTGGTGCTGCTCACCTGTGCTGCGTAACTTATTTTTGTCTGATCAATCCGGGGAGATAACACTGACGAAAAAACCTTTGACACTCCTATTTGCTTTAGGTAAAATAATAACGCACGCTACTTATTAGGCGGCATCAGAATAACTATAGCGCATCTGCTATAGTGCTTTGGTTGGGAGGAGCAATATGTCCAGAAAAGCTACCATTACAAAAAAAGATATTGTAAATGCGGCATTTAAAATAACCAAGAAGGAAGGTTTTGAGCAGATCACTTCAAGGAAGCTGGCTGCTACAGCAGGATGTTCGACACAGCCCATATTCAGGATCTATGAGAATATGGATGCCCTGAAGCTCGATGTCTATGACAAGGCCGCTGATTACTATCAGCAGTACTACGCCGATTACAACAAGACCCATGAGATCCCCTTTGTGGACCTTGGCCTTGCTTATATCGGTTTTGCGCAGAAGTATCCACATCTCTTCAGACTTCTTTTCATTTCCAAGCAGGGAGATGAGGAGAGGAGCATGTACGATCTCATCAACGGTTCAAGCGAGAATGTGGTAAAAGAGATAAACAGGGCGACAGCCATGGGCGCCAAAAATGCCCAGCAGCTCTTTATGCAGATGTGGATCTTCATCCATGGTGCAGGATGCATGGCTGTTACCGGAGACTATGACCTGGACGAGGCAACATCCGTATACATGCTCGAGTCTTCATACAAGGCATTTTGTACCTGAGGAGGAGACCTGTAGAGGCATATGAAGTTTGAACAGGATGTTGATGTTATTACCAGGATAAATGAATGTTATTCCAGAATGAGCAAGGGCAAGAAGAGCATTGCCACTTACATCTGCGATCATTATGAACAGGCTGTCTTCATGACGGCTGCCGAGCTCGGCAAGGTTGTCGGCATGAGCGAATCCACTGTGGTGAGATTTGCCATGAGCCTTGGCTATGATGGCTATCCGGAGTTTCAAAAGGCACTGGCCACCTGGGTGTCCGACAGATTCGGATCGGTGGAGAAAGTCGGAAGACGCTTCGGAAAGAGCAACGAGGGGGAGATCCTTTCCTCAATCCTCAGTTCTGACATTTCTAATATAGAGCATACTATTAACAGCATTGACGTAGCGGCTTTTAAGACCGCTGTCGATACGATACTTAAGGCCAAGACCGTTTACATTGTAGGCCTTAGGAGCTGCAGCCCTCTGGCTGAATTTCTTCACTTTTATCTGAATCTCATAAGCGGCGACAATGTGCTGATAAAATCCACCAGCGTCACCGAGATGTTTGAGCAGATGATAAGGATAGGAAACAGGGACTGCATCATCGGGATCAGTTTCCCCAGGTACTCCATGAGAACCTTAAAGTGCATGGAGTTTGCCAATGACAGGAACGCCAAGGTCATCACCATAACCGATTCCGTTCACTCGCCCATGAACCTCTATTCATCCTGCAATATTCTTGCCAAGAGCGATATGGCTTCAATTGTGGATTCGCTGGTGGCACCGCTTAGCGTCATCAACGCACTGGTGGTGGCCATGTGCATGAGAAGGCCAAACGAGGTCAAGGCTGGACTTAAGATGCTGGAGGAGACCTGGAACAATTATCAGGTCTATCTGGGGGATGAGATAGATTTTGCTTCGGATGATATGGCGATGCATCTGACTTCTCTTACCGGGAGAAAAGATGACCCGGACACACAGGAGTGACATGAAGAATATAGCAGTGATCGGCTGCGGCGCAGCCGGTATGATGGCGGCGCTGACTGCTGCGGAGAGCGGCGGCAGCGTCTCTGTTTTTGAAAAGAATGAAAAGCCCGGCAAAAAGATATATATCACCGGCAAGGGCAGATGCAATGTGACCAACGCCTGCGATGTCAACGACTTTTTTGACAATGTTGTCAGAAATCCAAGATTTCTTTACAGCGCAGTGTATGGCTTTGACAACCGAAGCGTCATGGACTTTTTTGAGGAACATGGATGCCGGCTCAAGGTGGAGAGGGGGGACAGGGTCTTTCCCGTATCGGATCACTCTTCAGACATTATAAGGACTCTCTATAACGCGGTGAAGAAGGCAGGGGTAACAGTGCACTTCAACACACAGGTCCTGTCGGTGGAGGCCAATAAAGGAAGAGTCAGCGGCATAACCTATTCAGAGAATGACGGGGCGCTTATCCGTCAGGAGTTCGACTCAGTGATCATCGCCACCGGAGGCAGGTCTTACCCGTCAACCGGCTCAACCGGAGACGGTTACACCTTTGCGAGAAATTTAGGACACAGCATTGTGGAACCCCGTCCGAGCCTGGTTCCCTTCGAGGTAAGGGAGGACTGGTGCACGAGACTCCAGGGGCTTGCCCTCAAGAACGTTGGACTGAGGCTCTTTATGGAAAAGAGCGATGAAGGCCGAAAGGACAGTGAAAAGGCTGCAGGCAGCAGCAAAAAGAAAAACAAGCCTGTATACGATGGCTTCGGGGAGATGCTCTTTACCCATTTTGGAATAAGCGGTCCCCTTGTCCTGACTGCCAGCTGCTACTATGATAAGGAAAAGGCAGGACGGCTGCTGCTGGATCTTAAGCCGGCTCTGAATGAGGAACAGCTGGATAAGAGAGTGCTCAGGGATTTTGATGATGCTCCCAACAGACAGTTTAAGAACTCGCTGTCAGGTCTTTTCCCTTCAAAGATGATCCCAATAATGGTGGAGCTGTCCGGCATCGATCCGGAAAAGTCAGTGAACAGCATCACAAGGCAGGAGAGGCTTGATTTCGTAAGGCTGATCAAGAATGTTCCCATGACAATTTCGGGAACAAGGGATTTCAACGAGGCCATAATAACCAGAGGGGGAGTCAGCGTAAAAGAGATCGATCCATCTACCATGGAGTCCAAACTGGTTTCGGGACTCTACTTTGCGGGAGAAGTCATGGACGTTGACACCGTAACAGGCGGCTTCAATCTGCAGGTGGCCTGGTCAACAGGGCATCTGGCGGGAGAGTCTGTGACTTCGGCAGACTAGCACAGGTCCCGATGTAAAGGGTAGCCGGGCCGGTTTTTTGTAAGATCACTATTAAGGAATTTATATAAAGGAGAGAAAAATGGCAAAGAGCATAGCGATTGACGGACCTGCCGGAGCAGGCAAGAGTACCATCGCAAAAAAGGTAGCTAAGGAGCTGGAATTTATCTACGTGGACACGGGTGCCATGTACAGGGCAATGGCTCTCTATATGATCAATAACGGGATTGACGCGCAGGACGCTGAGAGCATCAGCAGCACCTGCAAAAGCGCGGACATCACCATCGGTCACGAGAATGGCGAGCAGGTGGTCTACTTAAACGGTGAGAATGTAAACGGCCTTATCAGGACTGAAGAGGTCGGCAACATGGCTTCCGCCAGCAGCGTAAACGGCGATGTGAGGAAAAAGCTTGTGGAACTTCAGCAGAAGATGGCATTGACCACTGATGTTGTCATGGACGGAAGGGATATCGGAACAGTGGTACTTCCTAATGCCAACCTCAAGGTTTATCTCACAGCGAGCTCAGCGGTGAGAGCAAAGAGAAGATATGACGAACTCACAGCCAAAGGAGTGGACTGTGACCTGGAAGCTATAGAGAAAGACATAATAGATCGGGATTACCGTGACATGCACAGGGAGAATTCTCCCCTTAAGCAGGCTGATGACGCTGTGCTGGTGGATTCCTCCGATATGACCATCGACGAGGTGGCAGCAAGGATCCTGGAGCTGTACCGGGAAAAAAAGTGATTTTCGGGAGGTTATTATGGAAGTAATACTTGCGGAGCATGCGGGGTTCTGCTTTGGAGTTACCAAGGCGGTTGAGACCGTGTATGACCAGATAGAGAAAGAAAAAAAGAATATTTATACATACGGGCCTATCATTCACAACGAAACCGTTGTGGGAGATCTGGAGAAAAAGGGCGTCAAAGTAATAGAAAACATCGAAGAACTTAACGGAATTACGGATGGATGCATAATAATAAGGTCCCACGGCGTCACCAGAGAAACCATGGAAAGGCTTGAAAATACAGGGCTTAAGATCATTGACGCCACCTGTCCCTTTGTAAAGAGGATCCACAAGATCGTGGAGGAAGAGAGCAAAAAGGGCAGGAGCATCATAGTTGTGGGCTCTTCAAGCCACCCGGAAGTAGAGGGGATTGTCAGCTATGCCAGGGGCGATGTCACCGTCATTGAAAGCCCCGAAAAGGCAGAAGAATTCAAGGGTGACAGGGAACTGGAATACACTCTTGTTTCCCAGACAACTTTTAACAGGAAGAAATTTCAAGAAACCATTGAAATATTGAATAATTATGGTTACAATATTAATGTTGTGAATACAATATGTAACGCAACTGACGAGCGCCAGTCTGAGGCGGAGACCATAGCATCCAGGGCAGATGCCATGATTGTTATAGGCGGAGCTTCAAGTTCCAATTCCAGGAAACTCTATGAGATTTGTGCTCAGAAATGCATAAATACATATTTTATTCAGACATTGGATGATCTTCATTTGGACCTGCCGGCTTCAGTCAGACTTGTGGGGATTACCGCCGGGGCTTCAACCCCAAAGAACATTATCGAGGAGGTTCAGAATTATGTCAGAACAAACTTTTGAACAGATGCTTAACGAATCGTTCAAAACAATTCACACAGGGGAGGTTGTAGAGGGAACTGTTATTGACGTTAAGCCTGACGAGATAATCCTCAACATTGGCTACAAGTCCGACGGTGTTTTAACCAAGAACGAATACTCTAATGATAACAGTATTGACCTTACTACCCTTGTTAAGGTTGGTGACACAATGGACGTCAAGGTCCTTAAGACCAACGATGCTGATGGTCAGGTCATTCTTTCTTACAAGAGACTGGCCCTTGACAGAGGCAACAAGAGGATTGAAGAGGCATTTAACAACAAAGAGGTTCTCACAGCCAAGGTTGTACAGGTACTTGAGGGCGGCCTTACAGTAGTAGTGGATGAGGTACGCATCTTTATCCCTGCAAGCCTTGTATCAGACAGCTATGAGAAGGATCTCTCCAAGTATCAGGATCAGGAGATCCAGTTCGTTGTAACTGAGTACAATCCCAAGAGGAGAAGATATATTGGTAACAGAAGAATGCTTGTAACAGCTGAGAAGGCTGAGGCAGCCAAGAAGCTGTTTGATACCATCAAGCCCGGCGACGTGGTTGACGGTGTTGTTAAGAACGTTACAGACTTTGGTGCATTCATCGATCTGGGCGGAGCAGACGGACTGCTTCACATTTCAGAGATGAGCTGGGGCAGAGTTGAGAGTCCCAAGAAGGCATTCAAGATCGGCGATACAGTCAAGGTTCTTGTTAAGAGTATCGACGGCAGCAAGATCGCCCTCTCCAGGAAGTTCGATGATGAGAATCCCTGGAAGGATGCCACCAGCAAGTATGCAGTTGGCAATGTAGTTAAGGGCAAGGTTGCCAGAATGACAGATTTCGGCGCTTTCGTAGAGCTTGAGCCCGGCATTGACGCTCTCCTTCATGTTTCTCAGATCGCCAGAGAGCACATCGAGAAGCCTGCAGATGTTCTCAAGGTTGGCCAGGAAGTTGAGGCCAAGATCGTTGACTTCAACGAAGAGGACAAGAAGATATCTCTTTCCATCAAGGCTATGTTCGCACCTGAGAAGGAAGAGGCTCCTGTAGAGGAAGGCGATGTAGTATCAGTTGATATCGACAAGGTTATCGCTGAGCAGAGCGAAGAGGCTACAGAGGAGTAATTTAATAAGACGTATGTTCACCGGTCTTCACGTTATTGTGGAGGCCGGTTTTTTTATACGATATTAAATTTATAGTTATTTTATTTTACACACATAGTCTTCTAATATAAAATGTATATGTTGAGAGAAGTTTATTGCGTGGCATTAAAACATAAAATTCATCAGGAGGGAATTGTACGCTATGGCAGCTGATTATGAGTGGTTCAAAAAAGGTGTTTATGACCTGACAAAGATTGACCTTAATGCTTACAAAGAAAAGCAGATGAAGAGAAGGATCGACACCCTTATTGGCAAGTATGAGGTTAAGGGATATGACGGATTCCTTGATCTGATAAAGAAGGACAGAGAGGCGCTGGATTCCTTTGTTTCATACCTCACCATCAATGTATCTGAGTTCTTCAGGAACAAAGAGCAGTGGCAGCTTATGGACAAGGAGATGGTTCCCGAGCTCATGAGTAAGTTCGGCAAAAACCTCAAGATCTGGAGCGCAGCCTGCTCCACCGGCGATGAGCCCTACACAATCGTCATGATGCTCTCCAAGCATATTCCGCTGAACCAGATAAGCGTACTGGCCACCGATCTGGATGCTGTCGTTCTCGCGAAAGCCAAGGCAGGAATCTATGACAAGAAGGAAGTGGCCGGAGTTCCCGATGAATTCAAGAAGAAATATTTTACTGAGACTCCTGAGGGCAAGATGAAGGTTGCAGATGAGATCAAATCCAGGGTTACCTTCAAGCAGGCAGATCTTCTGCGTGATCCTTATCCCAAGGATTATCATTTGATCGTATGCAGAAACGTTCTCATCTACTTCACAGAGGAAGCCAAGGACGATATCTTCAGAAAGTACTTCGCAACTCTTGCTCCCGGCGGAATCCTCTTCATCGGCAGCACTGAGCAGATCATAAATTACAAGGACATCGGCTTCGTAAGGAAGAATTCCTTCTACTACGAGAAGCCTAAGGGATAAGTGATTTCGGGTCACATTATACAGTCATGAAAGCACAGAGCCATTTGGCGGAAGATTCCGCCGGATGGCTCTTTTTTATAAGCGTTCGTTACAATTCAGTTGTCGGCCAGGCTGCTCGGGACAGATATAAATCCAGATGCGAATCATGTCGACGAGGAGATGATTTATCGGATTCAAAAAAGAATGACATCCGAGTGTCCCGAATAACATGAGATGAGGAGGGCATTCTTTTTTGAATCCTGATAAATCACGACACAGTCGGAGTGAGCAGATAGATTTATATCTGTCCCG
>JAEEGF010415218.1_pt1 | contig 12075 bp, 11 predicted proteins | sample 9134171 | NCBI WGS metagenome assembly JAEEGF01 (sample SAMN16246542, study PRJNA631951) | gut metagenome | biome: gut microbiome; feature: rumen; material: AP-attached | host: Bos | place: Iran: Karaj | collected 2018-10 | reverse complement strand
CGCGAAATAGTGATCGTAGCTGAATGTCGTCTTCATCCGAACACCTCCTTCGTGGTTCGACCTGTCATATTGACTGATATAAGGGTAAAGCGCCAGAGGCGCGTGGAGTAACTGTGTGATCGTCCGGCGCGTGGCCGGGTGCGGCGGAGCCGGGCTGTCCCGCCAGGGAAGCGCGCAGCGGCTGCCCCACTCACTTCGCGACCGGCAGGTTCCAGTGGTAGATCGCGGCGAGCAGCCTGAGCACCACGACTATGCTCACGCATACTATCATCGCGGCGCTCGCCCCCATCATGCGCCAGAACAGCATGTAGGCTATGGCGCCTATGAGCGAGGCTGTCGCGTAGAAGTGCTTGACGAATATCGATGGCGTGAGCCCCGCGAAGAGGTCCTTGAGCACTCCCCCGCCCACTCCCGTGAGCACTCCTACGAAGATCGCCAGGAAGGCTCCGCAGCCGGGCTGGGTCTCGAGGGCGGTCTCAACGCCTGCCACCGTGAAGACTCCGAGGCCGACGGTGTCCATGAGCAGCATGAGCATGTCTCCGAAGCCCTTGCTCTTGTCCATGAGCTTCCTGACGGCGGGTATGAACAGTATGAGCGATACCGCTATGCCCGTGAGGGCGTATACCGGCCTTCTGAAGGCCGAAGGCGGGGTGTTTCCGAGTATGAGGTCGCGTATTATACCGCCGCCCACGGAGGTTGTCATTCCGAGTATCGCGACTCCGAAGATGTCCATCTTCTTCTCTATGGCCGTCATCGCTCCGGAGAACGCGAAGGCTATGGTGCCCAGTATCTCCATCGCGAAGAAAAGATCCATGTTCATAAGGCTAGTTCACCTCCGTCCTCTTCAGCAGCGCGACGGCTTCCGTGTGCCTGGTGAACGGGAAGTTGTCGTAGAGCATGACGCTGTCCGCCCTGTAGGAGCTCAGTCTCGCCGCCCTCATGTTCTCGGCCATGGTCTTCGGGTTGCAGGATATGTAGAGCACGTCCTCCGCCCCGTAGGCGAGTATCTTCTGCAGGGCCTTGGGATGTATGCCGCTCCTCGGCGGATCCACGACTATGACGTCGGGCTTCTCCGCTATGCCGTCGAGCGCGTTGAGCACGTCGGAGGCTATGAAGCTGCAGTTGCCCAGCCCGTTTGCCGCGGCGTTCGCCCTTGCCGCCTCGACAGCCTCCTCAACGATCTCGACCCCTATGACCTTTTTTGCCTTGAGGGCCATGGCCTGGCTTATGGTGCCGGTGCCGCAGTAGAGATCGTATACCGTCCTGCCCTCTATCCCCGGGATGAGGGCGAGAGCGTCGCTGTAGAGGCGCTCCGCGGCGTCGACGTTGGTCTGGAAGAAGGAGAAGGCTCCGACCTTGAAATCGAGGCCGAGGATCATCTCGCTGTAGCTGTCCCTGCCGTACAGCAGCTCAGTGCGCTCCGGGATGACGGCGTCGGAGAGGCTGTCGCAGTAGCTATGCAGGACTCCCGCGAGGCTGTTCTCGAGCTCGAGGCTCTGGAGCATCGCAAGAAATCCCGCGTCGTCGAAATCTCCATCGGAGCTCGTCACGAGTATCGCGAGCAGCTCGCCGGTCCTTACCCCGCGCCTCAGTATGAGGTTCCTGAGCAGGCCCTTATGGGTCTTTTTGTTATAATGCGCGTATCCTCTTTCGCGGCAGAACACGGAAGTTGACGATAATATCTTATTGAAGTCGGGATGCACTATAAGGCAGCAGGAGCAGTCGATCACCGACATGAAGGACTTCTTCCTGTGCAGCCCGAGCAGGGTCGGACCGCCCTTGTACTCGTCGCCGAAGGTGTAATCCATGCGGTTCCTGTAGGCGTACTGAAGCGGCGTCGCCTTTATCCCGGCTATGATCGAGGGATCGAAGCCGCAGTCCTCGAAGCTCTTTCTTGCCTCTGCGAGCTTGCTCTCGAGCTGCCGCTCGTAAGGCGTTCCCTGATAGGAGCAGCCTCCGCAGACAGCCGCGCAGGCGCAGGGCTCAAGGCCGTCGTATGTTGTGTTTTCGGGATAGATGAACTGCATGCGCCCTACTGCTCCTCTTTGTCCCTCTTCGGGGCGTAGTACTGATCGAAGAACTCCCTCTTGTACTCGGGGAAGCGGTCCTCCTCTATGGACTTTCTGATCTTCTCCATGGTCCTGACCAGGAAGTAGAGATTGTGCTCGCTGAGCAGCATCCCGCCGAAGATCTCCTTCGTGTTCACGAGGTGGCGTATGTAAGCCCTGCTGTAGTTCCTGCATACGTAGCAGTCGCAGCCGGGATCGAGGGGTCCGAAGTCCTCCTTGAAGCGGGCGTTCTTCATGTTGAGCTCGCCCTCGCTGGTCATGGCGCGGCCGTTCCTGCCCACCCTGGTCGGGAGCACGCAGTCGAACATGTCTATGCCCCTCTCGACTCCCTCGAAGATGTAGTCGGGGCTTCCGACGCCCATGAGGTAGCGCGGCCTGTCCGCGGGAAGGCGCGGGGCGCAGTCCTCCAGCACGTCGTACATGATCTCGGCCGGCTCGCCCACGGAGAGTCCTCCTATGGCGTAGCCGGGGAGATCCAGCTCGCAGATCTGCTCGGCGCTCTGAGCCCTGAGGTCCTTGTAGACTCCGCCCTGCATGATGCCGAAGAGCGACTGCCTTTCTACGTCCCGGTGGTGCTCCTTGCAGCGCTTGAGCCAGCGCGTGGTGAGCTCGAGAGACTGCCTGACGTAGCTCCTGTCGGCCGGGTAAGGCGCGCACTCGTCGAAGGCCATCATGATGTCCGAGCCCAGAGCGTTCTGAACGTCTATGCTGGTCTCAGGCGTGAAGTGATGCGAAGATCCGTCGATGTAGGACCTGAACCAGACGCCCTCCTCCTCGATCTTCCTGAGCGCGCCCAGGCTGAAGACCTGGAAGCCGCCGCTGTCAGTCAGGATGGCGCCGTTCCAGTTCATGAAGCGGTGAAGCCCTCCGGCCTTCCTCACGAGCTCGTGGCCCGGCTTGAGGTAGAGGTGGTAGGTGTTTGAGAGCAGTATGTGAGCCCCCTCGTGTCCGAGGGAAGCGACGTCCTCCGGCTTGACGGCCTTGACCGTGGCCTGGGTCCCCACAGGCATGAAGACGGGAGTCTGAACGTCGCCGTGGGGCGTGTGGAGCACTCCGCGCCTCGCGCGGCTGCGCCCGTCGGTCTTTATGAGATCGAATGTCACTGCGTGCTTCATGGGGTCTTAAAGGCTCCTTCCTTCCCTGTTGGCGGCGTGAGTCCTGAGGAATTCCGTCCAGGCCGCGTAGTGCTTGGCGTAGAGGTGGGTGTTGTCGAAGCTGTACTCCTTGTCCATGTTTCCCTCCGCGTCGTCGAAGAGCGGATTGGCGTCGAGGTAGTACACTCTGTCGAAGTCGGCCAGAAGGCTTATAGCCGTGTTGAGCTGCTCTATGTTCTCATTGTTGAATACCGGGTCGCTCTCTGACCTCTCCTTCGTGACGTGCAGGTTCGCAAGCAGATAGATGACCGCGCCGGGCTGCTTCTCCTCTATCGTCGAGATCAGCTCCGCGAAGGCTCCCGAGATCGCGTCGGTCCCGAAGCCCAGCTCGTTGATCCCTAAGCAGATGTAGATGGAATCGTATGAGCCCGCGTCCAGGATCTGCGGCAGAGTAACGGTACCCTTGTCCTCCGTCTCGAGCTCCTTCTCGTCAGCCTCGAATACCGTAAGGCCGACGTCCGTGAACCAGTCGGCTCCCTCGATGCCGCCGTATCTCCTCAGGCCCTCGCAGCGCGAATCGCCTATGAAGAGAGCGCTCTCGAAGTAGCCCTCCGGCGCCTCGACGTACATGGCTACAGGCTCGGAATGAGGCTCGGTATCGACGGTGCTGTCGTCTCCGGCTTCAGCCTCTCCTGCGCCGCTCTGCTCCGCCTGCCCGGTGCCGTCCTGCGCGGCTTCTCCCGCTCCGGAGCCTTCGGCGGACTTATCGCCGCTGCCGGGGCTGTTCGCTTCAGCTCCGCCCTGCTTGCTTTCGGCTTCGCTCTGCTTTGTCTCCTGAGGGCTCTTTCCCTGCGAGCCGCCCTCTATGTAGCTCTCTCCGCAGGCGCTTAGCGCGAGCAGGCAGGCCATGATCAGCGCCGCGAGCCCGGCTCTTTTGGAAGCGCGCCCTCCGGCGCGCGCGGTATTCGTTTTGTCGGAATAGTGATCTTTCATTTTGCTACCTGACGATCAGGTCTTTTTCAGAATCTGAAATACAGGAACGGGTCGTTCAGACCCCTGTAGAGGCAGTATATCGATGCCGCCAGCACCGCCGCCAGCAGCGCGTACGCCGCCGGGCTCTCGCCGTATCTTCTGTACAGCCGCTCCGGGATCTCCGTCGAGCAGAATATGCCCGCGGCTATGAGCTCCCATGAACGCGACAGAGCTTCCTTCCAGTCCGCGCGGTAGAGGGGCGGCCCTCCGAGGCCGAGCAGCCTTCCCGCATATTCGAGAGCTTCCGTGAGGCTACCGGAGGCGAAGATCAGCCAGCTCGCGGGGATCATCACCAGCATGTAGAGATGTCCGATGAGACGGTATCTATCGAGCAGCTCTCTCAGGAACAGCCTCTCTATGAGCATCGAGGCGAAGAGGAAGAGCCCCCAGACTATGAAGTTCCAGTCCGCTCCGTGCCAGAAGCCCGTGAGCAGCCACACGGCGAGCAGGTTGAGGGTGTTCCTCGCGGGCGAGCGCCTGCTCCCGCCGAGCGGGATGTAGACGTATTCCCTGAACCACGCGCCGAGCGTGATGTGCCAGCGCCTCCAGAACTCCGTCATGCTCACCGACACGTAGGGCGAGTCGAAGTTGCGCGGAAGCTCGAAGCCCGCCATGCGCCCGAGCCCGGCTGCCATCAGCGAGTAGCCGTAGAAGTCGAGGTAGAGCTGCAGGCTGTAGCCCAGTATGCCGAGCCAGGCCATGGGCACGGTGACCGAAGCCGCTCCGGCGGTCTTAACGTCGGTCCAGAGGGTCCCGAGCTGGTTCGCGAGCACGACCTTTGAGCCGAGCCCCAGAACGAACAGCTTGAGTCCGCTCACGAAGCCCTGCAGGCTGTAAGTCCTTTCTCTCAGCTGCGAGGAGACCTCGGTATAGCGGACTATGGGCCCCGCGATGAGCTGCGGGAACATGCTTATATAAGTGCCGAGCCTGACGAAGTCCCTCTCAGCCGCAGCGTCTCCCCTGTAGACGTCTATGAGGTAGGACGCGCTCTGGAAGGTGTAGAAGCTTATCCCTATGGGCAGTATGAGCTTGAACGGAAGTATCCTCAGAAAGTACGAGTACTTGAAGAACACCAGCGCGCCGAAGTCCGCCGCGAGCCCCGCTGCCAGCCAGGCCTTTTTCGCGGAGGGCTTTTCGCTTCGCCCTATCATCACGCCCGCCGCCCAGTTCACGGCTATCGACGCGAGCAGCAGAGCCGCGTAGGCCGGGGTCTTCCTCGCGCCCCAGGCGTAGAAGCCGATGCTGAAGGCGAAGAGGCACAGATTCCTCAGCCTTCCGGGCGACAGATAGTACGCCGCCAGAAAGAGCGGAAGGAAGCATGCCAGGAATTCGAAGCTGCTGAATACCATCTCGCGCCCTCTGCCCTACAGTATGATCATCGCATCGCCGTAGGAGAAGAAGCGGTATCTCTCCTTCACCGCGATCTCGTATGCCGCGAGCATGTCCTCCCTCGTGTAGAGGGCGGATACCAGCATCAGCAGCGTCGATTTGGGCAGGTGGAAGTTCGTGATGAGGCAGTCCAGTATCTTGAAGCGGTAGCCGGGATAGATGAATATGCCGGTGCTGGAGCTCCCGGGCACGAGGCGGCCGTTTTCATCCGCCGCGCTCTCCACGGTCCTGCAGCTCGTGGTCCCTACGCATATTATCCTGCCGCCTTCGGCCTTGGTCCTGTTGACCGTCTCGGCTGCCTCCTCTGATACCGTGTACTCCTCGAAGTGCATGTGATGGTCCTCGACCCTCTCGGCCTTTACCGGCCTGAAGGTGCCTATGCCCACGTGCAGAGTCACGAAAGCGGTCCTCACGCCCTTGGCGCGGGCCTTTTCGAGCAGCTCCTCCGTGAAGTGCAGCCCGGCGGTCGGAGCGGCCACGGAGCCCTCCTCGCGGGCGTATACGGTCTGGTAGCGGTCCTTGTCCTCCTCCTCCGCGCTTCGCTGTATGTACGGGGGAAGCGGCATGGAGCCGAGGCGCTCGAGGATCTCCATGAAGATCCCCTCGTACTCGAACTCGACTATCCTCGTGCCTCCCTCCGAGTTGGAGAGGACGCGGGCCTTCAGCTCGCCGTCTCCGAAGACTATGGTGTCCCCGGCGCGGACGCGCCTTCCCGGCCTGACCAGGGTCTCCCAGCGGTCTCCCTCTACGCGCTTGGACAGCAGGAACTCTATGCGGGCCCCGGTGGACTCGCGGACGCCGAAGAGCCTCGCGGGTATCACCTTTGAATCATTCATCACGAGGCAGTCCCCGGGCTCGAGGTATTCGAGTATGTCTGAGAACTGTCTGTGCTCTATGAGGCCGCTGTCCCTGTGGATGACCATCAGCCTGCAGCCGTCCCTCTTCTCCGAGGGTGTCTGCGCGATGAGCTCCTCCGGGAGCTCGTAGTCGAAATCGTTAACTTTCATATCACAGCGTATCGATGTCTATGTCGGTGTAGTAATAGTTGAGTATGTCCTCGTAGCTGTAGCCCTGCTGCGCCATGGCGCGCATGCTGGTCTGCGGCATCCCGACCCCGTGGCCGGAGCCTCTGCCGCTGAAGTATATGACGTCGTCATCGTCGTATACGGTCTCGTAGACGTAGCCGCCTGAGGACGCGGTGCCCGCCGGAAGCCCGGCAGTCGTGCCGTCCTGAGACAGCACTGAGGCGTCCGAGGAATAGAGCTCCTCGGGCTCTCCGCCGGATCCGAGCACGTAGAGAGTCTCCGGTACGGGCGACATGCCTTCAGAGGAGAGCAGCGCCGGGCCCTCTCCGCTGTATTCGCTGTCCTCCGCGCTGAAGCCGGGATATCCGCCCGGCCCCATGGAGAAGAAGAGGCTCTTGAGCGTGGAGGCGCCGAAGAGGCTCGTGATGGAGCCCTTCGAGACGTAGAGCGGTCCTGTGGTCGTGTCTATCATGATCTGCCTGACCGCTCCGTTGTCCGCGGTGTCGGTCACCTCGACGGAGATGATCTCGCCGTAGCCGGGATATCTGCTCCTCATCCTCGAGTAGAGCTCGGAGACGCTCATGGAGCTCTCCCACTCGTAGCCCGTGGCGAAGGCGTCGCTGACCCCGCGGGCGTAGCCCAGGCTCGAGACCCAGACGTCCTCGGAGTTCATGGTCTCGCCCGACGAGGAGGCGTAGTAGTAGGCGTTGACGACTCTTCCGCCGTAGGTGATGACCTCGCCCTCGGTCTCCCTGCAGGCCTCTATTGTCGATGAGTACTCGCGGTTGAGTCCCTTATAGGCCTGGCAGTCCGTGTTGTCGCAGAGGTTGAAGCCCTGGCTGCTGTGCCTGTGCTCGTTGGCTATGGCGAAGCTCCTCGCCGCGACTGCCTGAGCCTTGAGGGCCTCCATGGGATATGTGGGCCCGATCTCGGCTCCTACCACCGACCAGAGGTAGTGCTCGAGCTCGACGTAGTTGACTACGGTGAACTTTCCGGAGCCGTTGGAGATATACGAGACTCCGTCGCGGTAGCGGTCGCCGTCGATCCTGATGACGCCGCCGTCTCCCGCCGCGCTCATGATAACGCCGGAGCTGTCCATGCTGCTGATCACGAGCTCGTCGCCGGAGTAGATCTCCACGTGGTTGCCCTTTGGAACGGCGGTGAGGCTGGTGTGGCCGGAAAGATCTATCCTCTCGGTCCAGCCCGACCTTCCGCCTATGCCGTAGACGAAGCCGTCAGCGCAGTAGATGTTGGATTCAGAGCGCGCCGAGCCGCCGTAGTACAGGCCGACCTTGAGCCATATCTCGCCGGACTGGGCCTCTGCCGGAGCGGCGGGAAGAGCAGCGGAGACGCAGAGGCAGGCGCAGAGCAGCAGCGCCCGCAGCGCGCTAAAAGCGCGGCATTGGAGAGATCTCTTCAGCATAATCTGATCTGCTCCACTCCGTCGCCGTCCTGGGTCTTTCCCGCGGGAGCGGGCTCGGGGCTCCTCTGCGGCACGGGGAAGCCGAGGTGCGTGTATGCGGCGTCCGTGACCATGCGGCCCTTCTGTGTGCGGCTGAGGAAGCCCAGCTGCAGCAGGTACGGCTCGTACATGTCCTCTATGGTGACCCTCTCCTCTCCGAGAGCGGCGGCGATGGTGTCTATGCCCACGGGACCGCCGTGGAAGGAGTTGATTATGAGCGAGAGTATCCTCCTGTCGAGCTCCTCGAGGCCGGCCTTGTCGACGCCGAGGGTGTCGAGAGTCTGGTTGACCATGTCGACAGTTATGTTACCATTGCCCATGACCATGGAAAAATCGCGCACGCGCTTGAGCATGCGGTTGGCTATCCTCGGGGTCCCGCGGGACCTCTTCGCGAGCAGCTCGGTCGATTCCTCGTCGATGTTCACGTCGAGTATGCGCGCCGTCCTCCTTATGATCTGCGAGAGCTCCTCCACGGTGTAGAGGTCGAACTTCGCGAGCACGCCGAACCTGTCCCTGAGCGGCGCGGAGAGGCTTCCCGACCTGGTCGTCGCGCCTATGAGAGTGAACTTAGGCAGCGAGAGCCTGTAGGTCTGGGCCATGGCGCCCTTTCCCATGACTATGTCTATGGCGAAGTCCTCCATGGCGGAATAAAGGGTCTCCTCGACCGCCCTGTTGAGCCTGTGGATCTCGTCTATGAAGAGCACGTCCCCGTCGTTGAGGTTGGAGACTATGGAGGCGAGATCGGCCTGCCTGGTGATGGCCGGGCCGGAGGTGATCTTGAGCTCCGCCCCCATCTCGTTGGCTATGATCCCGGCGAGAGTGGTCTTTCCGAGCCCCGGAGGCCCGAAGAAGAGCACGTGGTCGAGGGGCTCGCCCCTCATCTTCGCCGCCTGTATGTATATCTTGAGCTGGTCCGTGACGTTGGTCTGTCCGATGTAGTCCTCGAAGTGCCTCGGCCTTATGGACCTTTCGCTCTGCTCCTCGTCCTCCTGAAGGACCGGGGAGACGAATCTTCTGTCGTCGTTCATGCCGCTACCTCGCTCTGAGAGCCCTCATGATGTACTCCTCTGGGCTCAGGTCTTCTTCCTTGACTGTATCCAGCGCCGACAGCGCCTCCGTCCTCGTAAGGCCCATGCTTATGAGCGCGGAGACCGCTATGTCGCGGTTCTCGTTCCTCTCGGGCGTCTTCTTTTTCACCGGGGCGGCGGCCATGGCGAAGCCCTGTACCTTGTCCCTCAGGTCGATGACTACCCTCTGGGCGGTCTTCTTGCCCACTCCGTTGGCCTTGGTTATGGAGGCGGAGTCCTCGGAGGCTATGGCTCTCGCGAGCTCGCCGACAGGCAGCGCCGAGAGTATCGCGAGGGCCGCCTTGGCGCCAACTCCCGAGACTGTCATTAGCAGCCTGAACATCGCAAGGCTCTCCCTGTCCGCGAAGCCGTAGAGGCTCACATCGTCCTCGCGGACTATCATGGCCGTGTAAACGACGACCTCCTCGCCGGTGCCCTCGCTCAGGAAGAGCGGGCTCCCGTCGGGGATGAAGACCTCGTAGCCTATGCCGTTGGACTCTATGACGGCCATCCCGGCCGCGGTCTGTTCGACCGTTCCCCTTATGTGATGGATCATTCGGATCTCTCCTTTGCTTTTTATGCGGCAAAGCCGCGCCCTTCATGCCACGCTCAGCTCAGCGCCGTTTCTCACTTCATGAGGTAGAGCTTCTTCTGCAGCTCCCCGCAGCGGGAGTGGCATATGGCCGCCGCGACCGCGTCCGCCGCGTCGTCGGGCTTGGGGATCTTGTCCAGCCCCAGTATCCTCTGGACCATGAGCTGCATCTGCTTCTTCTCCGCCCTGCCGTTCCCGGTGGTCGCGGTCTTGATCTGAAGCGGCGTGTACTCGTATATCGGAAGCCCGCTGTTGGAGCAGGCCAGCAGAGCGACGCCCCTCGCCTCGCCCACGTATATCACGGTCTTGGCGTTGGTATTGAAGTACAGCTCCTCTATGCTGACCTCGTCCGGCTCGTAGTCGGCTATGATCTCCATCAGCTCCGTGTACAGCGCCTTGAGCCTGTCAGGCATCTTCATGTCCTTGTCGGTGGTGACGGCTCCGTATTTCACGAGCCTGAGGCTGCTGCCGACCCTGTCCACTATGCCGTAGCCCATTATCGCGTAGCCCGGATCTATCCCAAGTATCCTCAAAAGCTTCCCTCCGCGGGCGCAAAACGCGCCTTATAGCATACCGATAGATTTTATCATAAAAAGCGCCTGTTGTCGCTGATAATTGATGTGGAAATAAATAGAAAACAGAGTATAATATACTCGATTAATGCTAATAATATACAACAGCGGGCAACAAGGAGGACATATGAGCTTTTCAAGAAAGGAAAAGATCCTCGAGATCATAGCTTCTGAGCGCATCTCGACCCAGCAGGAGCTCGCCGGCAGGCTCAACACCGAGGGCTTCAACGTGACCCAGGCGACCGTCTCCAGGGACATAAGGGACCTCGGGCTCATCAAGCGCTCCGAGCCCGGCCTCAAGGGCTGGTACGCCCTTCCGAGGAAGGAGATCAAGCTCAGCGACCGCTTCGCGAAGATACTCAGGGAGACCGTCACGGATATAAAGACCGCGGAGAACCTGGTCGTGGTGCACACGCTCAGCGGCTGCGGATCCCCCACGGGCGAGGCCATAGATTCCATGGGCCTGGACGACGTGGTCGGCACCCTCGCGGGCGACAACACCGTCCTGATCATAGTCTCCTCCCACGAGAAGGTCCCCGGAGTCGTAGAGAAGCTGCAGCGCTTCGTTCAGTAATAATTTAAAGGATACAGAAATGCTTATACACGTGAGCATAAAGAACTTCGCCGTCATTAAGTCCCTCGAGATGGATCTCGGCGGAGGTTTGAGCATATTCACGGGAGAGACCGGAGCCGGCAAATCCGTGATCATACAGGCGATCAGCATGGGCCTCGGAGCCAGGGCGGACAGCGACTACATACGCACCGGCGAGGAGAAGGCCGTGATCGGCCTCGCCTTCGACGGCTGCGGCGACGGGCTCAAGGCGCTGCTCGAGGATCAGGGCATAGAGCCTGACGATCTGCTCGTCATAAGGCGCGAGATCTGGCCAGGCCGCTCCGTATGCAGGATCAACGGCACCATAGTCACCCTCTCGCAGCTCGCCGCGGTCTGCAGAGGCCTCGCGGACATACACGGGCAGTACGACCATCAGTACCTGCTGAGGCCTGATAGCCACCTCGAGGTGCTCGACCGCTTCGCGGGAGAAAAGCTCAGCTCGCTCAAGGCAGAGACGGAAAAGGCCTTCGCGCGCTATACGGAAGCCTCCTCCCAGCTCATGAGGCTGAGAAAGGGTCTCGCCGACGCCAGGCGCAGGAAGGACCTGCTCAGCTTCGAGCTCGCCGAGATCGAGGCCGCGAGGATAGCCCCGGGCGAGGACGACGAGCTGGCCGAGCGCATCGCGCTCATGGAGAACAGCGAGAAGATATTCGAGGAGGTGGCTGAGGCCTACGAGCTGCTCTACTCCTCCGACAGGAACGCCGTCGGGCTGCTCGAGGAGGCCGCGAGAAGGCTCGAGACCGCCGGAGCCTGGTCCGAGGACGCCAGGACCTCGGCAGAGACGGTAAACGACGCCTGCTACAGGGTCGACGACCTCAGGCAGGCTCTGAGGCGCCTCAGGGACAGCATCAGCTACTCTCAGCAGGACCTCGACGACGCGATAGACCGCCAGCAGCTGCTCTCCTCCCTCAAGAGGAAGTACGGCGGCACGCTGCAGAGTGTCATAGATCACGCCTCCGAGGCCGCGGAGGAGCTTCAGACCATAGAGAACGCCGACGAGCGCGTCGGGGCGCTCGAAGCCGAGATAAGCGCCGCGAGAGCCGCCTATGACGAGCTCGCCTACGGCCTCAGCGCCGAGAGGAAGAGCGCCGCCCTGACGCTGCAGAAGCTTACGGACCGAGAGCTCTCCGAGCTCGATTTCAAGGACGCCGATCTGGTAG
>JAEEGF010083378.1_pt1 | contig 12075 bp, 3 predicted proteins | sample 9134171 | NCBI WGS metagenome assembly JAEEGF01 (sample SAMN16246542, study PRJNA631951) | gut metagenome | biome: gut microbiome; feature: rumen; material: AP-attached | host: Bos | place: Iran: Karaj | collected 2018-10 | reverse complement strand
CCGGGCACCTTAACGTTGAACCACTGGTGTATCAGAACGTCGAACTGGTCCTCCTGAGGCAGGTTCGGGTTGCTGATGGGCTCTACGATGACATACTCAACGGGTTTTGACTGGCTGTCAAAGAAGTTGGTGCGTGAAAAGGCCAGCGACAGGTTGGAGAAATTCTGCGTGCCCTTGCCGTACTGAAGCCTGTCGGTGTTGAGCGCTTACGGGGCCACAGGCTGCAGGCTGCCCCAGGTGGCGTCGTTGGTCGTTCCCACGGTGGTAGGTCCGTGGCTGCTGTTCAGCGTGCCGCTGACCAGCATGTGACCGTAGTCACCCATCACTGCCGACGGACTGCCCGTGTAGGGGGTGGCGAACTTATTAGTTGTCAGCGTCACCTCCTCCAAGTCGGTTTTGGTGTCGTTGATGCGCCAGGTGCCCTTGATCTTCACCTTGTGCGTCTCGCCTACATGCCATTTTTTCAGGTAGACGTGCATAGAGACGGCGTACTGTCCTGCACTCGACTTTCCCGGATTCCAGAACTTCACCAGATACTTCTGGCCGGTTGTGGTATTTGTCTTGGTGTATGACTTGGTTGCATTGTTTTTTTCATTATACCACCATTCTTCTACGCCGCGCTGTTTTTCCACGTATTCGCTCGACCCAGCCCCACTGCCAGGCCACGCCAATTGCCAGTCGGGCGAGCAGACGTATTCGTCGTCAATGTAGACAGCGGGCCCGTCGTGGCCCGGCTCGGTTTGCGTGTGCATAAAGAAACCGTCGTGGCCATTAGGATCGTAGAACATCACGCGCACCACAACCCATGGCTCGTTGACCGTGGGGTGATGCTGGATGTACGTTCCTCCAGCATCGAAGCGGTCGCCTGCCCATGCCGGGCTGCTGCCTCCGAGGAGACATACTAGAAGCAGTAGCGACACCCGCCACCAGTGCTTCGTTTTTCGTAGTTTTCTTTCCATATTGCAAATAGTTTTAAAAAGTGATGACTGTATAAAGAATTGTTCAAAAATCATGGTGCAAAGATAGGATATTTTTCTTTTGCGCGCAATAGTTCAGACGAATTATCGGACGTTTTCAGACGAATTCGCGGATGAAAAGACGAATTCACGGATGCTGCAGACGAATTCGCGGATGCAGTTAGTGGCAATTCCAATGAAAAAGCCCACCCCTGCACCAGGGTGGGCTTTCGCTATGAGGTCTGTCAGTCCTTCGTTATTGACTTAGTACCAGTCTTCGTCTTCATCCTCTTCGTCGTCCCAGATCTTTCTGTTACGATATCGGCTGAAGTTCTCATCAGTGTATTGTGTGGGGTCTGCACTGATAACCTCTAGTACGCTGGTGGCTGTGCGCAGGGTGACGATGTCCATTCCCGGTCTTATATAGTTCTTTTTCATGACTTTACTTTTTAATGGTCAATATTCAATGGCCAATGATAAATGACTATCTGACTATGTATTTCCTGCCGTTACGGATGTAGATGCCGGGCTTGAGCGTGTTGACTCGCCGTCCCTGCAGGTCGTATACGACGGCATCCGTGGCATCCGTTCCTTTCACCTCGGCGACAGCCGTCAGGGTAAGGTCATCGAAGCTCACGCCACGCGATCCGGCCGTGAAGTCGGCGATGTAGGCCCTGTTGGCGGCGATGGTGGTACCCGTGTAGCACCAGAATCCCAGCTTCTTCTCCCCGTCCTTGGTGGTGTGACCTAGGGTGAGCACGCTTTTTTCGGTCACTTTTTTCGGTTCTAGGGTTCCTATGAACTTGTTGGCACTGACATCAGCTGTAGGCTCGGCAACGGTAGTGCCCCATGTGATGCTCTCGCCGCTTCCTTTGACGAGCACACCCGTCTCCTTGGGAATCACACCGCCTGTGATCTTCTCCAGCTCAAGCTTGTCGTCTACGAGTCCCTTTGCACAGAATGCTGAGACGCCGTCGGGGATCCTGGTGTTGAAGGGCAGGCATGTGGTAGCATAGCCCTCTTCTGTGAGTTTGCTGGTGATGGGGGCGGTCAGGTTGATGGCGTAGGGGGCATAAATAAGTCCCTGAACATCGTCGACAGTAAACTTAAGCCCTTGGTCCACCTCGATGATACAACCACTGACGAAGACTCTGAAATGGAGTGCCTCGCCGCCATAGCCCCACGGAGTGATGATGGCAAGGTGCCTATCACTGGCAATCGGTGCCTTTCCCCTTATCTCGTCGCCGGCATAGACGGCTACGATGCCTTCCTCCTGGAGCGTACCGTCGATGAAAACCTGTGCACATACGGTCATGTTGTTTGAGCTCTGCTCTGATGCAGGCTCCGGGAACGGGTCGTTGTCCTGCTGTGCCTTCAGGCTGGTGCTCCCCATGATGAGGAGCGCCAGCAACCAGTTGAATTTCTTCATTGCTTTCATTTTCGTATTTTTATGTGATTACTTCTTTACTCTCTTCTGGCCGTCCTCGATATAGACACCCTTCTTCAGCGTAGAGCGCTGTACACCTTCCGTCTGTCGGTATACTCGGCGGCCCTGGAGGTCATAGAGCATGCTGTCGCTGTCTTGCAGCGTAAGGTTCTCTATGCCGGTCGGCGAGACGCTGACGACGAACGGACTGCGTCGTGTGCCCTGGATGGCATCGTTCTCGTAGGGGAGCGTCTCGTTGCATGCTGCAGTCTGGCTGCCGTCATAGACGCGGAACGTCATTGTGGCGTGACCGTCGCCGGGGATGGTCAGCACTGCAAGTCCGTCTGCATCGGTGACGGCTGCAGCCCTGCACTCCTCATTGTCGAACACTCCAACCTCGATGCCGGCGGCAGGGACTCCATTGACGAGCACCTGTGCCACGACAGTCATATTGCTGGGATAGAGGTGGCAGTCGACAGGCGCGAAGTGGCTTGGAGCCTCATCGTAGCTGGTCATCATTCGTGCACCCGCTGCAGAGACTGCCTTCGGATAGCGGAACGTACGTGCGTCAGTGGTCTGAATCATGTATCCCTGGCCGGGGACAAGCGACTTGAGGCCGCCGAACCACTCGTAGCCGTCGTACATGGCCGTGCCACGCTGCCCCTTCACCACGTCGCCGTCGCGAGGATCCATGTCGGCCATTGCGTCAGTGATGCCGATGGTCTGCGATCCGTTGTATGCCACCCAGTTCCACCCAGGGATGAGCGTGATGGGCGTTGACTGAGGATCGACCTTCTTGCCCATGATATGGAGGTTGTCGGCCTGGCTCATCTGCACCTTGTACATCTCCGAGTTGTTGAGTCCGATGGACTGACCATACCAGGTGCCGTCGTAGTTCATCATGGAGATCTTCTTGCTCTTCACCAGTGCAGTGCTGGCTGAGAGGTCCTTGAACACGACAGGAACGGTCATCTCGTCGAGGGTGACGTTCAGCGAGAGCCAGTTCCATCCCTTGGCGAGCGCAGTGAACTGCTCCTGGATGTCGACAGCTGAGAGTATCACGGGAACGGCAGGCTTGCCGTACATTCTGTCGACCTGGAAGTTCACATCCTCGCTGGTGACGATCACGGGATAGGTGATACCCGTGGAGGCATCGTATGCCTTGAAGGTCACATCCTTGTCCAGTTCGTCGTTATTGCCGTAGATGTCCATAGAGAGCAGGTGGCGGTCGTAGCGCTGGTTGTATTCCGGACGTGCCAGGCCTCGGCACTCGCCGTCTACGAATGCAGCCACGATGTCGTCGCTGTCCTCACTGGGCACACCCAGAATCTCAAGGGTACCGATGAGGATCATAGAGCCTTCAAAATCGTTCTCGTTCACTGCCCAGTCAGGCTCCTTGCCCTTGACTGTGACGCGGATTGTCAGCGGTGTCTCGATGCCGTCGGTGCCTGTGAGATAGATGGTCTCCTCATACTTGCCGATAGGCGTCGACTCAGTGACGGTGAAGGTCACCTTCGTCTCGGCTAGCGGGTTGGTGTCGCCGCTGGTTACGCTTGCTCTCATCCATGAAGGTATACCATTAAGTGTCCACGACTGCATCGTGCCTCCATTGTTCTTAATGGTAGCAATAACAGTAGTCTCGCTGTTTGCGGGCTGCTCAATGGTCAGCTCGTCGGTATCCCATGCAAGTGTGTTGCAGTTGACAAAGGCTGACCATACAACGGGGTCGTTATAGTTGCCATTCTCATCTCGGACGGAGCGGACTGTGAAGTTTAGCGTACAGCCTTCAATCGTAGCGGGATCCTCATCGATGTTGATGACAATCTTCGTGTCAGAGGCCGTATAGCTGAAGCTGACGTTCGTCTCGGTGGGCTTCGTGCGCAGTGCAGGTGCCTCGTCCACATAGTTGAGAGTAGAGGATTGAGAATCGAGAGTTAGGAGCTGAGCTTTAAAGATACCGCCAGTGAGACACGAGTCAGTACCGAGGGTCACCACTTGGTTGTAGTCATCAAGCTCCTTGGTCTCGAATGGATAGTAAGCGGCGAGACCGGCCTCGCTGCCCGTCAGTCGCATCTTTCTCTGCATGTTGAGCAGGTCGGCACTCATCGATGCGCACCATACGCGAACCTCATCAATCTCGCCTGTGAAAGCGCGGCTAAAGCTATTGCCTGTCTCACGCTTCGCACCCATCAATAATCTGTCAGAGGCAATACTACCCACATTGGTGGCATTCGTTGTCAGCACGCGCTTGCCGTCCACGTAGACAGAAGCGGCTCCCTGACGGAGGGTGTTCAAGGCAATGTGATGCCAAGCATTGTCGAGAATATTGCCACTGGAGGTAGCAAGCGTGGTCATCTGCTCAGCAGGCATGTAAGCTCCTTTTCCAGTAAGTTGCAACTGTCCATCGGTGTTCAACCATAGGGCCACCTCGCCTGCCTGTGCTAGCTGAGCTTCGGCAATCTGCTTGTCGCCACGCATCCAGAACTCCAAGGCATAGTCATCACCCTCGAAGGTCTGAAGTTGCGAGGTGTTGATGGCCACATAGTGACTACCATCAAGGCTGACAGCCTTGTTCTCATTGTTCAGATACCATGTCTCGTCAGGCATGGTCATGTGGCGGTTGCGAGCGTAGTCGCGAATGGTCGTGCCCTCGCCTTCATCCATCTTCCAATAGCCGATGAGGTGACGTGTTGAAGGATTCTTCGTCTTTGAGCGATTTGCCAAAGCAGTGGTCATATCATGTGCTTCATCCCAGAGCAGCAGTTCATGGATGGCACCGCTGAGGTTTTTACCGACTGCCAGCGGACCTGCACCTTCGTACTTTTCAACGGCCAATTTGTTGAATAGGGTTGTTGTTTCAGCATCAGAGGCCACGGAGGCACTCAGATAGCCTCCTGTGTCGGAGTTCTGATAGTTCAGAGTGAGGAATGCCCATTTGCCTATAGGTAGTTTAGATTTAGATATGTAAGTCTGGTCACCAAGTGTAACTACCAGCTTGCATGTATCATTGGTGGCAATGGACATCTTAGAAGATCCAGTTCCGTGGCTGAGGATGATGCCTGCGTCTTGGATGTTAACCCACATGTCAGTGGAGAAATCCTTACCGGCGAGGGTAATATTGGCCTCAGTCTGTGCCGTGGTCTCAGTGTTCTGCATGGAGAGAGCCGTTTCATGAGCAATTTCTGCACCATTGAGTACACCTGTCAACAGGAAGTTGCGTTCCTTCGTTAGCTGACCCTTCACGATTGGTTCGTTGAAGGAGACGCTAATTTCGTCACCTACATCGAGGATACCGTCGCTAGGTTCAGGAATCCCAAGCGGCATCGGGCGATGCATGTCTTTCACCAAAGCCAGCTCCTCGCTATACTTGTACACCTCGTCGGCACCGTAGATACTAGCAGAGACACAGCGGAACAGGTAGTTGCCGTCGGGATCATCAGCCATTGATTTCAAGTAGCTGACGGCAGCTCCAGTAGCAGGCAGAGTGTCATTATTAGCGGTCAAGTTCTTTTTGTTGACGACATATTCACGGATTTGTGTCCAGTCGGTCTCTCCCGGTCTCTTGTATTCCAGGCGGAAGGCCTTCAAACCATTATAGTTACGATCGAATCCTGAGAAGGTGAGCGTGAGGTCGGTACCCGTTTGGGTGTTTATGGTTCTGTTCGACAAGGCAAGGTCAACGGGTGATGACGATGGCGTAAAGAATGCCTTGATGAAGACTGTGTCGGCTATTTCCTCAGGCTGTGATTCTGATGCGAAGACAATGCCGATGCCCTTCTTAAAGAGATCATGGTCTTTTTCTAAGATGCCCTCATAGTTGAGTACGCTAACATCAGTTTGGCGCAGTTGCAGAGCCTTGGTCAAGGTTTGGTTGCCAGGCACCTTGATGAGGCGTCCCTCAGTGAGGACCTTGCCGTCGATGCTGAGTTGTGCACCATAGGGGTTCGTTTCGTCAAGTACAAAAAGCTTATATACCACGTCTGCACCAATCTGAGAGCCATTAGAAAGGCGTAGCGTGTAGTTGGCTGCTGATCCTGTGGGGATGTCGCTGACAGTATTCACGTCCACGTCAATCTCTGGCACCTCGATTTGCATGGTGGCTTCCATCAATATAGGTTTAACACCATTGTCATCTATATACTGTTTGGCTCGCACTTCCCCCTCATATGGGTTACTGGTCTGTCCGCCACGAGTGCGGAAAATGGGACCAAAGGCTCCATAGCGGTAAACATCTACGGTCAGGGCATCATCGCCTTCCTCAGCAAGTGTGTAGTTAAACGAAGTCTTCTCTTCAGTACTTTCTTCGTGTTCACGATGATAGCCTGCACTAGTCTCCGTACCAACGTCCCAAATGACTCCGCTCTTCTTGATTTCCACTCCCCAAGTGCGATTTAAGTGTATTCCTAGGGCAAACTGTATGTCATATTTACTACCATTGACCTCAGTCGAATCTGAGGTGTTAGTAATGGTTGCACCACCATCAAATGAGTAGTTGACATACTTTACGCTGTCCTTGTTCTCACGTAGCTCATAAGCTTTTGCCTTCTCCATTTCATTGAAGGCCAAGTGTCTCTTCCACGTTTCTATTTGGTTGTTGCACCACTGCACGCTATCCTGATATGGTTTGTTCGGGTCAGGATCAATCATGGTGTACGAAGGTCCTTCGGTATCAATATCCTTTGTGGCCAATGCCCCCCATGCTTTGTCGTTGTTGGGCAGTCCAAATCTTGGATCATCGGGCGAAACAGTAGTTACGTAGATGGGGTTATTGCCTTCGGGTTTATGTCCTTCAATAGAAGTGACAGGACGCAACAATGAGTTGCGCAATGCATAGAGGTTCGGAATGAGCGTGTTCTCAATGTATTTCTGCGTGTAGCTGAATTCTGTATCGAAGTGCAAGCCAGTAGTGATAGCATCGTCAACATCCAGCTTAACTGAGTTTGTATTACCTATGCGGTGGAAGCCCAGATTGCGCGACTTACCAAAGATAACGTTAGTGGCAGTGCCGATGAAAATATCGCCCTGATCACCCACAAAGTCGGGCTCGCTACTAGTGGCAATGGTCTTTGTCGTTTCAATGGTGCGACTCCAAGTATCACCAGCCTCGCCCTCGATGTTAATCTTTATACCCACTTCGAGGTCGGATTTCGATTCGATATTATTAACCACTGCCACTCCTGGAATAGTACCAGTAATAGTCGTAGCATCGACACCCAGTTTGGAAGTTGTAGTTAGGTGGGTTTCACTGTTCCATTTGCCGAGGTTTGACGAAGACCAGTTTTTCACTGTTCCTGTGACCCATTCAGCTGAAGAACCCGTTCCTGGTGGGTCGCGAAGAATCATATCGACCATATCGGGTCCACTGGTGACGAAGTTGTTGCCAGTAGGCATATCTCCGAGAACGATACCCTTCATGCCGCTGCCACTCCACATATATTCGCGTCCGCCGATTTCGTAACTCATAGAAATAGTACGCGTGTAAGGCTCTGAGATATTGGGCAAACCTGCCGTCCAGGTATAGGTGGCCTTACCTTTGTCATCTAGCTGTAGCTGGTTGCTCAATAGTTTGGCTACTTCTCCAGCTTTAACCTCCTTACCATCGGATGTGCCGTCTTCGATATAGATGGGCTGCTGGTTGGAGAGTGCGTTGTTGATGGTCACCACGAGTTCGGACAGAGGTACGTGATCTGTGACAGGTGTTGTGCCGTCATGATTAACATATTCCTCGAAAGCTTCCATATCGAAAGTATAGCGCTCACTCATCTCAAAAATGGCGGCATCGTAGTATTTATACACGGGTTTGCCATCGCTGCCGATGCTATAGATGTCCCTGATGACAAGTTTGCCTTCTTCATCTTCTATTGATAAGGTGTCGATACCGAAAGCACCATCGTCGTGGTCGTTCTGACGAACGTTGAAGTTCGGAGTGCTGTGATAGGTTTGTTTCAGAAGCTTGTTGTATCTATAGGCTTGGTAAGGCTTTCCTTCTTCATTGTATTCAATGCTCTCCCCTTCACTGACGTTGTTAATGTCATCAATGTAGAGCGTATCGACATCGAACTCTCTGGGCTCTGTCAAGTCAATGGTTTGTGAAGTGCTTACCTCTAGGCCCGATTTTGCCACCTTGATGGGTGCAATCTTGTACTCTAATGGTGGCAACATGGCTGAGAATTCGCCGGTGGCTGGGTCGGTATGAATGATGAGTTTGTTGCAATCGTCATCACCAGCACCTCGCCATGATGTGCTGTTGATTTTATTTGTAGCCGAGGGGATAGGCTTTGTCACGGATTCTGGCCTAAAATCGATAGTTGTTCCATTGTCGACTTTCTTCGCGTTCATCATGTAACTTTCGTTCAATGGTGTGACCACGAGTTCGGCAACGCCGATGTTGTTCTTACTTAAGCCGAAGCCTACGGACTTATCGCCCTCAATGTCACCTCCAACAACGCGGCCCGTGAAGTTCACTAGCGTCTCATCCTGAAATTCTAGGGTTTTTGCTCCATTGAAAGTTTCCGTCGTTCCCGTGTTGTTTGGATCGGCAGGATAGCGTCCGCCATTGGCGAACTCATGTCCGTTTTTCTCAACGCGAATGAAGTGGTCGCCAATAGGCACACTGATTAAGAAAGCTCCATTTTCATCGGTCTCGATTACCTCACCGCTCTTAGCACAGATGGTGCCATCGACGTACAAGTTGGCTCCTTGTACGGGGTAAGTGGTTCCGGCATAGAATATTTTACCACTTACAGGGAACGAAGATACATCAGTAAAGTCGGTGCCATTGTGTACCAAAGAGTTGTTGCTCACGAAGCGCAACTGCTGAGTCGGGTTGAAATCATGGATGCCCAGTTTAGGAATAATGGCATAGGTAGTGCCCTCACCAGAGAATGGCACGCCCTGAATGATGTAGTTACCATCGAAGTCAGTTTTAGCCTTCAGGGCAAGAGCCTCTGGAGTAATCGTTTCAGGTTTGACATTATCGCCTATTTCACCATGATGTTGGTGGTAAACAGTTCCATCGCGAGAATAATCGAAGAATTGTGAGGTTAGGCCTTCATCGAAGGTCCAATAAGTCTCCAGGTTCATCTCGTTACCCACGAGTAGATGGTCGTAGTTCTCCAGAATCTCTGTCTCGCTGAGACACTTCGTCCACAAGCGGAACTCATCAACAAACCCCTTGAAGTAACCTAGCTCAAATTGGGGGGCATTGTCCAGATTTAAACTGCCAATGGTCTGCGAATTCTTTAGTAATATTGTTTTGCCGTCGGTATCTTGGTCTACTATGTAACAGGTCACGGTGTTTCCCTTACGGGTGATTGTCACATGGTTGTACTCTCCTAGCTTCAGTTTATGACCAAAGAAATACTGTTTAGAACCGTCGCAATATAACATTTCTCCATCTCCGTATATACCAATGGCTCCCCTGTTTCCCCCCTTCAAACGTGCAATCCATTTGTTAGGATATTCTTCAGGGGCAATCCACATCTGAATGGAGTAGTCACCAGTAGCGAACTTGTTTTTGGCGTAGTTAGCATCGGGATATTTCCAGATAACTGCTCCGTTATAGTCAGTGAAATGCATTGAGTGATATTGTGCTTCACCATCGTTTGACGAGCCGGTCTTCTTTGCCACCACGTCCACACCGGCTACGGCAGTTCCAGCAGAGCCGTAGGTGATACGACCGCTCACAGTGCCCGTAGTCTGGGCAAAGCCAATGTCAGTTTTCTCGTTAGAGACCTCCGTACCGTCGGGGCACTTGTCAATCACCGTCACGCGGTAGTCATAGAAGACGCCTGGCAATGGTGTGTCATCAGTATAAATAAGGTAATCTTCTGAGCTTGTCATGCGATGAATAGTAGCCCAAGCTTCATCCTTCTTCTCAGTGCGGCGACGTTCAATGACGTAGGTCTTTGCTGCCGTAGAGCCTTGCAGATCAACATGCCACGACAGCTTCACCACACCAGGATAGGCTCCTTTTGCAGCGTCAAGGCTATAGAACAGCGTACCGTTGCCAATGGCTTTATTGTTGATTGTGCCCACATTGAGTACCTTATTGTCGATAATGCCCTCAACGCGATAGTCGTGTGGTTCGCAGGCATTCAGCGGCTCCTCGCTATAATAGATGCCATTTACTTCGCTATTCTTACGATTGGTGTGCTGGTTAGTGGTACGGTGTACAAATGTATAACTAGTCTGGTCGGCCTTTGGAGTGATGGTCCAGAGGAGTGTTTCTTGGCCATTCATATCGGTCATGTAGACTTTGAATTTGTTGCCCCATCCGACGGGATATTTGTCCGATGACCAGGTAAACTCGATACGGTCACTGTAGCTCGTTGCTTTCAGATTCTTGACAGGCACGGTACGTGTCGTATTCACGGACACCTCGTTCGACTTCAGATCACTAATTTGAGTCGACTCGTTCCAGCCTTTCCATACGTAATAGATGACATATGTCACGGTTGCCTCATTCGGGAATGAAGTATCTTCATACTCGTAGTAGTTGGAGGAGTTTTCCTGTAGTTTCGTGCCAATTTTCGTGCCGTTGCGATAGATGACCCACTTGGTGCCCCAGTTACCCGTCCGATAATTACCATTACTAGCAGTCCATTTCAATGTCACTTTTTTATTTACTTGACTGAACTTTGCTTCCGTAATCGTAGCCACAGGCATCGCAGGGAATGTTTTGGCTCCGGCATTCTGGACGTAATACTCTGTGCCGTAACCTCCGCCCATGTCCATATCATTGAGATGGGTGAACTCATGGTATGGCTCTATGGTAAAAGTTGAGGTCATTTTCTTGTTGATATCACTCAATTTGAATGTATAAGAGCCTGCGTTATAGTTATTAAGTGCTTTGATGCCAATTGTGCCGTTGTAGCTGCCATCGATGCGCGTGCAAAGATGTGTCTCGCCATCGGTGTTGCATGCTCCACCGAATTTATAGGGAATAGTGATAGTACCGTCAGCAGCAATTCCCAAATTTCCATTCCATTCAATTGTACGCACATTATGTGTATAGTTGGTGTCGTAATAACCGAATGTTTTTGATTTCCATTCTGCTTTGGATTCATCCTTGTAAGACCAGTAACCTTCACACTTGAAGTGAATCCTACTGTCGCGCCACTGAATGGGCAAATGCCATGTGAGTGGCATCAACTCCTGGTAATGACTATTTTCATAATGAGTACCCTCATTAATGTTCCATCCATAATGATTAGTAGTGAAGGAGGCTTCGCTATTTTTCTGACACTTAATACTGAAGAGCTTTTGCCAGTTTTTGCCATTATCTTTAGTAACATAAATGACAAGACCATCACCTTTGACAAATCCCTCGTCATCGCCATACCAATCCCAATAGCAAATTTCGAATGAGATGGTAGGGTCATTACCATTATTATTACGGTTGTAAGAATAGTCATGGAATAAATTCCACTCCTCATAATCGTTACCTGCCCACGTCGGGCTACTGCCTCCTATGAGACACACAAGAAGGATGAGTGGCACCCGCCACCATTGCTTCGATTTTAGTAGTTTTCTTTCCATATTGCAAATAGTATTAAAAAGTGATGACTGTATAAAGAATTGTGCAAATAATGATGGTGCAAAGTTAGGTATTTTTCCTTTTGCACGCAATAGCTTAGACGAATTGACGGACGTTTTCAGACGAATTCACGGATGAAAAGACGAATTCGCGGA
>JAEEGF010353417.1_pt1 | contig 12076 bp, 9 predicted proteins | sample 9134171 | NCBI WGS metagenome assembly JAEEGF01 (sample SAMN16246542, study PRJNA631951) | gut metagenome | biome: gut microbiome; feature: rumen; material: AP-attached | host: Bos | place: Iran: Karaj | collected 2018-10 | reverse complement strand
ATCCTGCTCGAATTAGCCCGACTCTGCAACGAAAAGCTTCCGCAGGTCGGCATCGACATCTTCCTAACCGATGCCGAAGACTATGGTGCTCCCGACGATTGGAAAGGCACCCACGACGAGAAGTGGTGGGCTTTGGGCACACAGATGTGGTGCAAGCAGGCAGCCAAGGAAGGCTATCGTGCGCAATATGGCATCCTCCTCGACATGGTGGGTTCTGCCAACGCAACCTTCTATCGCGAATACTACAGCGAACGTTACGCCAATTCTTTCGTCAACGAAATCTGGCAGGCAGCTGCTCGCCTTGGCTATGGAGACCTCTTCATTAACCAAGGTGGTGGTGGCGTCACCGATGACCACGTCTTCGTGAACCGTATGCTTCAGATCCCTTGCGTAGACATCATCGATACGCGCACCGATACCGATGGCACTTTCTGCCCCGAATGGCATACTACCCATGATACAATGGACAACATTTCCCGTGAGACACTGGGCAAGGTAGGACGCGTGCTTGTCTCCCTCCTTTGGTAACCCTTCAATCCGAGTTCTCAGAAACTCCGAGTACTCCGATTATTCCGACTAATCCGATAATTCAGAATAAAAATGACAATCAACGAAATTCAAGATCAAATCATCGACGACTTCTCAGCGTTTGATGACTGGATGGATAAATATCAGATGATCATCGAGATGGGCAACAACCTTGAACCCCTCGACGAGAAGTACAAGACCCCTCAGAACCTCATCGAAGGATGCCAGAGCCGCGTTTGGCTCCAAGCCGACCTTGACGAACAGACCAATTTGATCCATTTTACCGGCGACTCCGATGCCGTTATCGTAAAAGGTCTTGTCAGCTTGGTCATCCAGGTGCTCTCCGACCACACACCCGACGAGATTCTCAATGCCGACCTCTATTTCATCGAGAAGATTGGTCTAAAGGAGAACCTCTCTCCCACCCGTTCCAATGGCTTCCTGTCGATGATCAAGCAGATGCGAATCTACGCCCTTGCTTTCAAGGCCAAGCAGTCATAAGTCTTTGCTGACAAAATAATTATATACCTTCGAAAAATATGAAAAAGCTTTTCACTATCCTGTTGGCATGCGCCACAATGTCCACCAGCATCGCCCAGATCACCGCTCCCGTCATCGAAGAGAAGTCTGAACCCGACATCAGGTACATGGCCGGTGCAGTTCCAGAAGTCAATGGCAAGGTAGTCCTGACCCGCACCGTTGAAGTTCCCGCAGGCCTTACCCAGCAGGAGGTTATGAACCGTGTTGACGCTTGGCTCGTTCGCTGCACCAAGGACGAACGCATGCACTACAACCAGCGTCTGCCAAAGGCAGCCGACAATGAGTTGCAGCATTCCTACAGTATGGAACTCACTTTCTCGAAATCATTCCTTGCTCACGATTTTGCCGAAATGGCCTATGTGCTTGCTGTGCGTTTTGAAGGAGGTCAGCTCATTATGGAAATGAGCCACATCAACTACAAGTATAACGAAAACAATAAGTTGAACAAATATACGGCCGAGGAGATGATCATCGACAAGTATGCCTTGAACAAGAAGAAGACCAAACTCATCTTTGGTTTCAAGAAGTTCCGCATAAAGACCATCGACCTCCTGGACGAACTACAGATTTCGCTTCAGAACGAGTTTAAATAAGCCATGTGGATTATTCTTGCCTTCCTGAGTGCATTGCTGCTCGGGTGCTATGATGTTTTCAAGAAAGTTTCGCTCAAGGACAATGCCGTCATTCCGGTATTGTTCCTCAACACGATCTTTTGCTCACTCATATTCCTGCCACTGGTTGTGCTCTCAGCCCGTGGCATTATTCCTGCCGACAGTCCCGTATACGTGCCTGTCATCGAGGACAACTCCATACATATTTATATTATCGTGAAGTCTGCCATCGTGCTGGCTTCTTGGATCTGTGCTTATTATGGCTTGAAGCATCTCCCCATCACCATCGCTTCACCCATCAATGCCACCCGTCCCATTCTGGTGCTCCTCGGCGCAATCTTTATCTTCGGCGAGAAACTGAACGCTTGGCAATGGGCAGGTGTATTGGTATCAATCATTGCCTTCGGTCTCATCTCAACCTCCGGCAAGAAGGAAGGCATCCAGCTGAAACACTCCATTTGGATCTGGGCCGTAATTGCAGGTACGCTCATTGGTGCCATCTCTGGTCTTTACGACAAATTCCTGGTGGGTGATCCCAACAATGGTCAGGGATTGTTTGGCATTTGGGCCAACCGTGGCTTCCCGAAAATGGTTGTCCAGTCGTGGTACAACTTCTACCAGGTCCTGATGATGGGCATCGTATGTCTGTGGCTATGGGCTCCCAAAAGACATCGCAGGAAGCATCCCTTCCATTGGAAATGGCAGATCATCTGCATCTCGGTCTTCCTTTCCGTTGCCGACTTCTGCTATTTCTATGCCTTGTCCATCCCGGGTGCGCTCATCTCGGTCATCAGCCTCGTACGCCGTTCTGGCGTGGTAGTAGGGTTCGTTTCCGGTTGGCTTATCTTCAAGGAGAAAAACATAAAGAGCAAGTCGCTCGACCTGCTCTTCGTGATTATAGCTATGATTCTCCTCTGGATTGGTTCTATGCAATGATTAGTTGAACTATATTATCTAGTTCCTCGATCCCTAATTTCATTTTAACATATTATTCTGTTCGTCATCATTCTATTGACGAACAGAATTTTTACGTGAAAATCCTTTTCATACACCAATTATTTAATCTATTTAAGATGACGGCTAATAGCACTGATAATAAGAATAATAATAAACAAGCTAGTGGCATTCCAAAATAACCGACATAATAATAAAATGACTTAAACAAATATGCATGACACATAAATAATTCTAATGACAATGTTCCTATCCATGCTAATAATTTGTCTAGATACTTTATTTTTTCAAAGCAAACAGCAAGAACAACACATAAAACAGGTGTGATAACTATAAACGGCAGGAAGTAAAGAGAGCATGTACATAAATATTCTTGAGCGAACTTTAATGAACAACCCAAAAATATAATAGCTAAAAAAAAGCAAATAAAACATAATACCTTATCTGTATTTCTCAATGTAAAATTACATTCATCTTTTGCCAAATATCCAAATATAGAACCTATGAAAAAAATCGGAATTCTTGCAAACGAAAAAATAGTTAATCCACCTACTATTCTATTGTCATAGAAATGAACTGCAATATATGCATAAGCAAATAAAAAAACTAATCCTAAACAAATGAATGTTGCCGGCACCTTCATCCCATAATTCTTAAATAATCTGAAATAAAATGGGTATATCGCATATAATACTATAATAAAGGAGATAAACCACAAAGGATGTGGCTTACCAATCCAATATCTCAATGTTGAAGCATCCCAAATCAAATTTAAAAAACTATCTAAACTATAATTCATATTTAATAAAAACACAATAACCAGAACAAACCAAAATTCAGGCATGATACGCAAAAATCTTTTTATATAGTATATTTTCAAGTTCTTACCATACTTCGACATTGCAAAATGCAACCCGAAACCAGACAAGAATAAGAAAATATCGACTCCACCATATCCAACAGATTGAATGAAATCAAATAGTTTAATGCCAGACAGTTCTGGTATGTGAAATACCATTATCCATAAAATAGCAAATCCCATTAAAGCATTTCTATGTTTGGATAATAAATCAAGATATGCAATCATAGAGGGAATGAATGAAATGATCCATCTCAATCTTTCATAATGCGTATGAGAAAGACTGACACAGAGAACAGCGAATAAGAAATAACGTCTATAATGACGGCAACGACATGCCGTAGATCTTTCGATAGAGATCCAGGGCATAGACATCGGTCATGCCGCTGATGTAGTCGAGAACAGACAAGATGCGCGTATAGACGCCTTCTGCGCGTGTGTCGTATTGTGCAGGCACACGATTCAGCAGCAGTTGACTATAGGTGCGGTTCGGATGAATTACTGCATCGATGAACTTTTGAAGAAGTACAGTGATAATCTGGTAACCTGCGACTTCGATGTCAACGACATCCGAACTGTTGTAAATGCGAGAAAAAGCGACATCTGAACAATGCTGATAAGCCTGTGCAATATGTGGAGAGACGCATTGTATCAATGGTTTCTGGAATGTACCGTCAAGTATTTCTTCTTCATGCTCCAGGAAGACTTTCGTACACTCATACACCAACGTTCCTATGGCTCGGCTGCGCAGATAACCGATCTGTTCATTGATGTCGGGTACATAATTCAAGCCTCTAACGATCTTATCTCGCATCTCCCCTTCAAAGAAACCTAGCAGCAGCTCCTGTGTATCTGAAGTTGACAGAAGTTTTAGATTATGGGCGTCTTCAATGTCCATAATCTGATAGCATATATCGTCGGCGGCCTCAACCAAGAAACAAAGAGGATGTCGGCAGTAGCGATGGTGTTTATGTTCAAACAGTTCGGTGGTAGGCATGTCCAGTTCCAGCCTGCCTTCGATATCGATAATCTCGAGTCCTAATTTTTCTGCCAGTCGAAGGAACGATTCCTCTTCCGCTTGAAAGAAACCGAATTTCGGCTTCGGTCCCGCCACCGTGCTTGCATAAGGATACTTTATGATGGAGGCAAGCGTACTGTAGGTCAATGCAAACCCGCCCTCGCGATGTCCGCGAAACTGGTGTGTCAGCAGACGGAAGGCATTTGCATTGCCGTCAAAGTGCGTCAGGTCGGCCCATTGGTGAGGCGACACCACATCCTGGAATCTTTGCCCCTCTCCTTCCTTGAAATACGAGATGATTGCCCTTTCTCCCGAATGCCCGAAGGGTGGATTGCCCATATCATGTGCAAGACACGCAGTAGCCACAATATCGTCGAGCGATTGCAGTTTGTCGGTCCACTCCTCACCCTTGTATTTCTCCAGAAGTTCTATCGAAACGTTATTAGCCAGACTCCTTCCTACACTAGCCACCTCAAGTGAGTGCGTCAAACGATTGTGGACAAAGATTGCCCCTGGTAATGGAAAGACCTGCGTCTTGTTCTGCAATCGGCGAAAAGATGGCGAAAAGATGAGTCGATCGTAGTCGCGCTGAAATTCAGTGCGAGCATGAGGACGCAGGTTCAGATTCTCTTGGCCAAAACGGGTAGCGGAAAGCAATTGATCCCAATTCATAGTTTATTTTTTCGATATTTATTTTTCTCAAAATAACGAAATTACGATATAAGGGAATTCCGGCATAACGGAATCTCCCTTATTGAACCTCCAAATACTCAAACTCGACACCCTCAATCCCATTTAGGACAAGGCGGTAACTGCCAGCATTGACAAAAGTACCTGTGGTCGTGCTGATGGTCTTGAACTTTGAAGGTGTAGGTGGAAACGAGATGTCTCCTTCAGCCACAAGCCTGCCATCAACACTCGAAAGCAATGTCCAGTGTGAACGTGGTGTAGTTGAATTTTCATTCTTGTAACGGAAGCGTAAGGCATATTCTTGTGCAAGTCCCATCTTGATGTCGAAACTCAGCTTGTCAGCATTTACATCGAACCTCGCCGATGGTCTTCCTCCCTTGTCTGCAGGTAAGCTAGCCTTATCAGTCTTTTCAACCGTCTGGAAATCGAAATGTGCCCAATTCAAACCATTATTATAGGGATATCCCTCCTGCTCAGCCAAGGCAGGAAGTTCCGGATCAAGTTGCCCTTTTTTAAACACAAACAATCCCTTCGGCCCCATTTTTCCAAGTTTCTTACCGGTTTCTTCGTCCACGCTGATTGCAATAGCCGAAACCTTCGCTTGACCCACCTTAATGTGTGGGAAGCCTATATAGAGCAGCCCGTTTTGTATCGACATCGTATTGTAACTCACGTGTGAAACGAAATTACGGTTATTCACGAACCAGAGATCAACCTGATACAATGGACCCGTAGGCAAGGGGAACGAGAATCTCAGCTCGTGACGGCCATAACGGTAGTTACGTAACAGCGGCTGATCCACTTTCGAGGCAAGAAGTTGACCATCATTCCGAATTGGATCTAACGCCCACCCACGCAGTACTCTTTGGCTCCCCAAAACAGGACACAGGTTGTCTCTAGCAAACTGGGGTGCCATTGCCCAACTGTAGCAATACCGGGTATCATCGCCCATCCAGACATTGCCATAACTGTCAACGACCTTATCTCCGCCACAGTTGTAGCGATAGAGATAGGTGCGACCATCTTCAGGTGCAAGCGACGAAGTTCGCTCGGCAAATGTATGAAGATTAGGACGAGAACAGTCTTCGTCAGCGGTCTCGTCAAGCAAATAATCCGGCAGAGGGATTCCCTCATACTGATAGCCGAACGCCACCATCTCGCGGGGCAAAAGGTTATTAGGTTCATCAATGCCATCGGGCCATTCATTACGCAGGAATGCTCCCCAAGCAACATAGAGATAATAGGCATCTGTCGGTTCCCAGGTCGCCGTCAGCAAGCCCTTGTAGTTGAAAGGTCCCACCTTATCGATAGTCCTCAGGAACTCGTCAGGTTGCTGACGCCCGGGATTATCGTGGCTAGCTAAGATCCATTGGAATTGTCCACACAAGCGATCCCTGTTTTCATAAGCCTGCGACAACTTGGCATGGAGCAATGCGCACTGATGTTCTTCACTCCAAGGTGCATTGCTGGCGAATAACGAAAGTGGCAGGCGGTCCTGCTTGTCATGCAGGCCCACAGTACGCCATCCTCCATATTCTCCATTCAGAAGTTGGTCATCACGACTCAATTCCTCACCATACTCTTCCAGTTTGCCTCCGTACGTACCGCTCCAGTTCTGAATGACATTCCAATCGGTTCCACTACCACCATTGCAAGTGGTAATCAGGCGACCATTCTGAGTATTGCCAACGGGGCGACACTTCGGGTCCATCTCACGGATGATGTCGGAACACTCTCGCGAAAAGTCTTCAGGCAATGTTGATTCGTTCTGTAGTCCCCAAAGGATAATCGCCGGATTATTTCGGCGTTCCTTCACCCATTGGCGAAGCAGAGTCTTGAAATTTTCACGGAACTGCGGAGTATCGTACCATATATGTGCCGAGAACTGTGGCCACCACAACATTCCCTCTTTGGCCCAATGCTCCTGATAGCGCAGGTTATGGGGTTGATGGGCATCACGGAATGCATTGAACCCCATATGCTTGATGAGTTTGCAGCGATAATCGATCTCCTCCTGACTAAGGGCATGGCTCTGGCCAAATAGGTGCTCGTATTCGCAAACGCCATGCAAAAAGACGGGCTCTCCATTCAGATAGAAACGATGATCATCATCATCGAGTCGGCCTCCCACCGTGCGTGCAGGCCATTTCACCTCCGAAAAACCGACTTCCGTCTGTAATCGATCAACGATTTCATGCATACGCCCCTGCATCACTGTTGTCTGAACAGTATATATCTGAGGATTGTCAAGCGACCAATGCTGCAGTTTCACGTCTCTCATCGGAATTGCCTGCCGCACAATCTGTGTTAACCGTGCACCCAGTTCTATGGTCTCCTTCTTCAACCTACCTTCGATCTCAGATTGTACAACGCAGATTTCTCCGTGATTGTTATAGTTATGTACCTCTGTATCTACAAAAACCGTATCCAGAGCTTCGTTCGCCCATGCATGTACTCCAAATGGCTCGACACGCAGCATATTGGTCACCTCAAGAGTGACATTTCTGAAAAGACCGAAAGGTGCGGATCCTTCACTGAATCCCCATTCTGCCGAGCATCCTCCACATACCCAAGGAAGGTCGGTAATGTTTGACGGATGATCGCACTCTATCACCAGGCGATTGTCCCTCTTAGGATTGTGAGTATAGAGATATTCCGTGATATCAAGGCACGTCACGACCCTGCCTGCCGGCTGATGATTGCAAACTTCACGTCCATTCACCTTGACGGTCACATAACTTCCCGCACCTTCCAGATGCAATGTATAATGTCGCTTAGATGCAACATCAGCATCGCCCTCTTTCGTGATTCCATAAAGAGTAAACCGACGCTCGTAGCGTGCCCTGCCATGAAGATTCCCATGCATATATTGCCGATAGCCATAATAATCATCCCAATTATGGGGTAATTGGATGTTCTGAACCTCCAGGCTATCAGTTTTACCTTCCGGATAACACACCGAACTCCATTTGTCGTTCAGTGAATAAGAATTACGAGCCACACCAGTGGTCGTCATAAGGGCGCCCAAGGTAAATAGGGCGAGGAATTTTTTCATTATTTCAAATGTTTTTGCAGAAATCTCATCTGTCGATATCGTGTCTCCGTTGAAATCCAATGTTCGTTGATGGGGGTGATGTATTTTTCCTTCTCACACGACAAGGTGTTCCACACAATCCACGACGTGGTAGGTGGGCAAGTGTTGTCATTATAACCCCATGTCAGATACACTGGGCACTTCACCAGGCGGGCAAAGTTAACCACATCATAATACGACAGAGTCTCAATGGTCTGTTTGTCAAGTTTCACTTCCTTGTAGTAACGATTGAAGTGAGGGTAGCCTCCCGTACGGCCATCTTCCGCATATCCAGCCATATCACTGAGGGCAGGATGAGCAATGGCAACAGCCGTAATTCGAGGATCAAGGCCTGCCAGCACAATTGACAAGGCAGCACCTTGACTATTACCCTGAATAAGAATGTTCTTGCCATCCCATTGCTCCAAGGTGGTCAGGTAATCCACAGCACGCAGCAGGCAGGCATAGACCTTCTTCATATAATACGTGTCACGGCTTTGGATGCCATTGGCAAGATATCCATTGCCCATATGATCGCCGAACGACCGGGAAATATCCTTGTAATCTTCCGCACTGATCGAAGGATTGATGCCATGGATCTCCAGCTCCAGGCGGATGATATTGCCCTCTGATGCATAGAACTGCGTCTTCAGCGGATCCATGTGCTTCACGCCAGCACCAGGAGGCGACACAAGCACGGGGAACTTACCAGCCTTCTTCGGTATCGACAGATAGCCATAGATGCAATGGGGAGCACCTGTGAAGCCTCCATTGAGCTTCACAAGATAACAGTCCACCCTATCATTTGAATACTCAGGGGCAGGCTTTACAACAGGTTTCAGCTTCGAGGCCTTCTCCTGCTCTTCGAGCACCTGTTTCCAAAAGGCTTCGAAATCCTTTGGCATCTGCGTGTAGGCAGTCAGTCGCTCGGGCGACCACCCCACCTTGATATGATTGTCGAACCGCACGCCTTCTACTTCGCACGTCATCATGCAATCGCGGAAACCAGCTTTCTTGGGCGACTTGATTCGAATCTCGGCATTTCCACGCGCATCGGTTTTCACGCTCCCTTGGGTGTCTGCTTCGAGGCAATCTCCACCAATCGAATAACTGACCTCTATGTTCTCGAGGGGCATGCCATGCCACAGGAGTTGAAGGTCGACACGGGCATCTTTTCCCAACTTGTAAGTCCAATCGTTATCGTCAGGGACGGCTATCCATTGAAGGTCGGACTGATTTCTGAAGTTCTGTGCATGGGTCAGCATCGTTCCCATCAGCATGCAGCAAATGACATAGCAGAATGTCAATAATGGCTTTTTCATGTATGTTTCGTTTAATAATTCGGGTACAAAGATAAAAGTTTTGGTCGAATTGTGCAAATTTTTTTGGTTTTTTCGTGCAGAAACACTATCTTTGCGCCGAAAAAAGAAGAGTTTGACCTATTTGACCTTTCCAATTCCTCGGTGTTTTCCGAGAATTACGACCACTCCGACCCATTCGTTCAAAAATGAATAAATTCGAAAAGACCCTCCATTTCATCAAGGATGTCATCCATGAGGATTCTCCCTTCTACGGGCAGATTTACCTCGTAGGAGGATGTGTACGCGATGAACTGTTGGGCGAACGCTATAGCGACGTTGACCTTTTGGTCAATATGCCTAATGGGCAGAAAGCATTTATCGAGTATATGTGTGCAGAACACGCCGATCGATGCAAGGGCCCATTCTATTATCAACGCTACGGAACCACAGCTATGGATGTCATCATTGACAATTCCCTAACTCTCGTTGAATGCGTTGAACCACATATCGAGGAATATGCCGATGATGACATCACCCTCCTCGAAACACGATTCTGCTCTCTTGAAGAAGATGCTTCACGTCGCGATTATACCTGCAACGCACTATATAAAAACCTGCATACCGGCAAAGTGCTTGACCCCACAGGTCGTGGAATCAGTGATTTGAAGAACGGCTTGCTGATTACACCCTCCGACCCGGTCACCATCTATCGACAGGATCCCGTACGTATGCTTCGCGGTATCCGTTTCAAGCACCAGAAAGGTTTCCACTTGGATCCGGCCTGCTGGAAAGCCATCTGCGACAATGCCGACTACATGGCCAACGCTGCACCCAAGCGCCTTCGTGACGAGCTCAACAAGTTGCTCAAGAGCCGCACCTTCGGTGATGGCATCCAGGACCTCATCACCACAGGCCTCCTCCAATATGTAATGCCTGGCATCGTCGAGCACTTCACCAATCCCATGCCCTTCGAAGGTGGCGAAGGCGGTATCACACTATGGGAACATACCCATCGTGCACTCTCCGTCCAGGGACGTGAGCATCCCCGCACCGACACCATCTACAAGCTCGCTTGCCTCGTGATGGACATCGCCCTCCTCAACGGACGCGATGAGGTGGGACAAATCCTGTTGAATGCCGGCATCGGCAGGGAAAAGGTAGGCAGCATTCTTCACATCACCGAGCTCTACGAACGTTTCCGTAATATGTTCGACGGCGAAGAATACGTAGCTCCCCCTCGTGTGCTGGTACGTTTCCAGAACTCCCTTTCCAAGGGCCGCGACAACTTCCGTCGTCTCGTCCGTGCCGAAAACACCGGCCTCCTTCCCGAAGTGCAGCTCCCCTGGCGTTTGTTCTACGACGATGGCGAAGGACCTCAGCCTCGTCAGCGACGCGATTATGAGCGGCGTAACAATACCCCTGCCTCCCTTGCTTCCGACTCCGAGACGTCAACACGTAACCACAAGCGCAACGTCAAGCGTCGCGAACAGCGCAAACGCGCCCGTTCCCGCCGCCGCAACACCGAGTCCTCCTAATCCCGTCCCCTCGTCCCGTATGGCGCTATGCCATCGCGCCCTCGATTCCCGTCAGCAGCCCACCCAGGCTGCCCTCGCCCCCGCCGCGGCCTTGTATGGCCGCCCTCTCCCGCGTTCTCGTCGCAGCCATCTATGGCTGTCCTCGTCCCCATTTTGTCCCCGTCGCGGCCGTGTATGGCCGCCCCATGTCCCCCTTTATTACCCCTCATACCTCATGATTATCGCCCCGAGTTTCCTTAGTGCAGATTTCGCACATCTGGAACGTGAAATCGAAATGCTCAACAAGAGTGAAGCCGACATGCTTCATTTCGACGTGATGGACGGCTCCTTCGTCCCCAACATCAGCTTCGGCTTCCCAGTGATGGCCTCCCTTCAGCCCGTCGTTCGCAAGCCAATGGACGTCCACATGATGGTCGTCCATCCCGAACAATGGATCGAGAAGGTCGCCTCCTACGGCGCCGAGTACATGACCGTGCATCAGGAAGCATGCCACAACCTGCATCGCTGCATCCAGATGATACACGAAGCCGGCATGAAAGCCGGCGTCGCCATCAACCCAGGCACGCCCAATGTCATGCTCGACGAAGTGCTCTGCGACCTTGACCTCGTCCTCATCATGACCGTCAATCCCGGCTTCGGCGGACAGAAGTTCATCCCCTCCATGCTCGACAAGGTGCGTCGTATGCGTGCCAAGCTCGTCGAACGCAACTTCAGTGCCCTCATCGAATGCGATGGCGGCGTAAACCTCGAAACCGGTCGCATGCTCAAGGATGCAGGCGCTGATGTCCTCGTGGCTGGTAATTCAGTGTTCCGCAGCGAGAACCCCACCGAGACCATCCACAAGCTGAAGAATCTGTAATTGTTCTGCTACCCAAACGTGCCAAACGTTTTGGCGCAATCCATTGCGCGGAGTTATTTTGCATATAAAAATACACCATGGTTTTCCATGGTAACCATGTTTTGAGTA
>JAEEGF011387499.1_pt1 | contig 12077 bp, 10 predicted proteins | sample 9134171 | NCBI WGS metagenome assembly JAEEGF01 (sample SAMN16246542, study PRJNA631951) | gut metagenome | biome: gut microbiome; feature: rumen; material: AP-attached | host: Bos | place: Iran: Karaj | collected 2018-10 | reverse complement strand
GCGACAATATGTATATGACTATGGAGGCGGGCTGCAACGCCTCCGGGCAGACTGTCGCAGAGATGGCGGAATCGGTCTCCAAAAAGATGCTGATGGGGGCGCGCGGCAACTCCGGCGTGATCCTCTCCCGCATCTTCGCAGGAATCGCAAAAGGGCTCGAAGGGGCCGAAAAGGCCGGAATCGAGGAGATTGAAAAGGCGATGAAAAGCGCAGTCACAGAGGCCTACGGAGCAGTTTCCAACCCAGTGGAAGGCACCATCCTGACGGTGCTGCGCGAAGGAGCCGAAGCCGCAAGCGGAAGCCGTGACGCGGACGAATACTCCACCCGCATAGCCGATGCGATGGCCGTTTCGCTGGAGCACACACCCGAGAAACTCGACGTCCTCAAGAAGGCCGGAGTGGTGGACAGCGGCGGCGCGGGACTCCTCTACATCTTCGAGGGAATGCGCGACGCCATCCACGGAAATGCCTCAGAGGCCGTTCTTCCCTCCGCTTCCGAAGGCCATCAGGCCGCAACTGTGGACCTGGACGCCTTCACGGAGGACAGCGTGCTGGAGTTCGGCTACTGTACCGAGTTCCTGCTGCGCCTCCAGAGGAGCAAGGTGGACCTCGAAACCTTCGACGAGACAGTGATCCGCGACTGGCTGCAGGCCAACGGCGAGTCGCTGGTCTTCTTCCGCGACGGCAGCATCATCAAGGTGCACGTCCACACCCCGAGGCCCGGAGAGATCCTCAACCACTGCCAGCAGTGGGGAGAATTCCTCACCATCAAGGTGGAGAATATGACCCTGCAGCACCACGAGAACCATATGGACGAGCGCTTCAAGCCGCGCACCAAGCCTTACGGAGTGGTGGCTGTGGCCTCCGGAGAGGGGCTGGTGGCCACTTTCCGCGAGATGGGAGCCGACGTGGTGATAGAGGGCGGACAGACTATGAACCCTCCCGTTCAGCGCTTCATAGAGGCCTTCGACAGCATCAGCGCCAAGACTATCTTCGTCCTTCCGGACAACTCCAACATAATGCTCACGGCGCAGCAGGCGGCTGAAATCTACAAGGATGCGGACATCCGCGTAATCCCCTGCAAGACCCTCGGGGAGGGCTATTTCGCCCTCGCCAATCTCGACCTCTCAGCCGAGAGCGCGGATGAGATCGAGGCGGCGCTTGGAGAGGCCATCGAAGGAGTTGTCACCGGAATGGTCTCCCGTGCCATCCGCACTACAGAACAGGTGAAGGAGGGCGATTTCGCCGGATTCACCCGCAAGGATATCCTCGCCAACGGCAGCAGTGCAGAAGAGGCAGTGGAATCGCTCTGCGAGGCCCTGGACGCCGCTTCCTTCGACATTATCCTGCTCTTTGCGGGAGAGGATGCCGACCCCGCGGCAGCCGAGGCGCTCCAGAGGGACCTCCAGGCCCGTTACCGCCGCAGCGAGGTAATCCTGCAGCAGGGCGGACAACCGGTATATGATTATGTGATAATATTAAGCTAAAAGAAAAGATATGTTGACACTTTTCACCGACACTGACACCGACATCACTCCCGTCGAGGCCGCCGAATACGGCTACAAGCTCATCTCGATGCCCTACAGCATCGACGCTGAGACCGTCCGTCCCTACGAGGATTTTGAGAAATTCGACTCGAAGGCATTCTACGACAAGCTCCGCAGCGGAGTGCTGCCCACCACCAGCGCCATCTCAAAGGAGCGCTACCGCGAATATTTCGAGGCCGATTTCAAGGCCGGCAACGACATTCTCTACGTCCACTTCTCGCGTGCGATGACCAACACCTTCGACGCTATGGACCAGGCGATTGCAGAGCTCAAGGCGGAGTATCCGGGAGTCCGTTTCGAGGAGATCGACACCAAGGGAATCACCACCATCAGCTACACCATCACCCGCGAGGTCGGCGACCGCATCAAGGAGGGAATGAACCTCGACGAGGTCCTGGCCTGGGCAAAGGTGGAAGTTGACCGCTTCGCGATGTATTTCTTCGCCGACGACCTTAAGTTCTTCCGCCGCAGCGGCCGCGTCAGCGGACTGGCAGCCACGATGGGCACCCTCATCGGCATCCGCCCCATCATCTATATGTCCCCCGAGGGCAAGATGGTCTCCTGCGGCAAGGAAAAGGGCCGCGTGAAGGCGATGGAGCACCTCGTGAACAAGGTTGAGGAGCTGGGCGACGACATCAAGGCGCACCGCTTCGTGGTGGGTCACACCGACGCTCCCGAAATCGCGCAGGAGGTGGCCGATATGCTTCACGAAAAGTTCGGCAACGACCTGAATATCGAAATCCAGGTGGTGAATCCCACCGCAGGAAGCCACTCCGGCCCCAACGGAGTCGGTGTCTGCTTCCACGCAAAGCACCGTTAGAGAGATGATTACCGTAAAAGAGGTCAAGACCCGGAAGGAGCAGAAAGAGTTCCTCAACTTCCCGATCGACCTTTATAAAGGCAACCCCAATTTCGTCCCGCCCTTGTGGGCTGACGAGATGAAGATGTTCAAGCCGGGATACGTTTACAGCGACTGCTGCGACAGCGTCTTCTACAACGCATACCGCGACGGAAAGGTCGTCGGACGCATCCAGGGCATAATCCAGAGGGCGGCCAACGAGAAGAACGACGAGAAGCGCGTACGGTTCCCCCGTTTCGACGCCATCCATGACCTGGACGTCTCCCGCGCCCTCTTCGAAGCTGTGGAGAAATGGGCTGTGGAGCGCGGAATGGACACCGCCTGCGGCCCGCTCGGCTATTCGGACCTGGAGCGTGAAGGTCTTCTGATAGAGGGTTTCGACCAGCTTTCAACCTTCGAGGAGCAGTACAACGCTCCCTATTACCAGACCCATATCGAAGCCCTCGGTTACGCCAAGGAGGTGGACTGGCTGGAGTTCCAGCTGTACGGCCCCGAGAGCGAGGAGACGCTGAAGGAGCAGGAGCAGCTGGCGCAGTTCATAATGAAGCGCTACAAACTCCATTTCGGCCCTGCCCGCAACGGAAAGGACTTCCTGAAGCGCTATGCCGACGGAGTCTTCAAGCTGATCGACGACTCCTACGACAAGCTCTATGGCACCGTTCCCTTCACCGACGGAATGAAGAAGCTGATGATGGACAACTTCAGTATGGTCATCAGCACCAAGAACATAGCCGTGATCCTCGACGAGAACGACAAGGTGGTCTGCTTCGGACTCGCCATCCCCGCCCTGGCGAATGCGCTCGTGGGCACTCACGGAAAATACACCCCCGGTACGCTCCTGAAGCTGCTGAAGGCAATAAAGCGCCCCACTGCGATAGATCTCTGCCTCATCGGAGTGGATCCCGAATACCTCAACCGCGGCATCTCCACGGTGTTCTCCGTGGAACTTATGCATATGCTTGCCGACAAGCGGATCACCCACGCCGAGACCAACCTCAACCTGGAGGACAACTGGGCGATACTCAACCAATGGAAGCGCTTCGAGCACAGGAACCACAAGAGGCGCCGCTCCTATGTAAAGAAACTGGTATGATAAAGATAATCGTTGACTGTTTCGGCGGCGACCGCAGTCCCCGCGCGCAGGTGGAGGGTTCGCTCGCAGCCCTTGCCTCAAATTCCGATCTCTATCTGATTCTGACGGGAGACGAGGAGGTTCTGAAGGCGGAACTCGCAGGCCGCGAATATGACTCTTCGAGGCTGGAGATAGTCCACGCCCCGGAGGTGATCGGATGCGACGAGAAACCCACCGACGCCATCCGCCTGAAGCGCAACTCCTCGATGATCAAGGCGATGATTATGCTTCGCGACGAGGACGATATCGCCGGATTGGTCTCCTGCGGCTCCACCGGAGCGCTTGTAACCGGAGCCCTGGTGCGCCTGGGACGCATCCCCGGAGTCATCCGCCCGGCTTTCTGCCCCCTTCTGCCCACTATGTCGGGCGGAATAGTGGGAATCTGCGACAGCGGCGCGAACGTCACCGTCACCGCGGCCCATCTGAGGCAGTTCGCCATAATGGCAAGCCTCTATATGGAGAATGTCTATGGGGTTTCCGCTCCCCGCACGGCGCTGCTCAACGTGGGAAAAGAGGCCGAGAAGGGCGACGACATCCGCCAGGAGGCATACAAGATGCTGGGCGAGACGGAGTGCGTGAATTTCGTCGGAAATATGGAGAGCCGCGACCTTCTCTCAGGTTCATACGACGTGGTGGTGGCCGACGGTTTCTCCGGCAACGTGCTGGTAAAGACCACCGAAGGCACGGCGCTGGAGCTGCTGAAGAAGATCAAGAAGGATATATACTCCCGCACCCTCTACAAGATGGGCGCCCTGCTGATGAAGCGGATGTTCAAGGAGGAGAAGGAGTTTATGAACTACCAGAACTACGGCGGCAGCGTGCTGCTGGGCATCGAGAAGGTGGTGGTCAAAGGGCACGGCAGCAGCAACGCCACGGCAGTGGAAAAGTGCATCGAGCAGGCCTGGAAAATGACCGTCAGCAACCTCTCCGGCAAGATCGAGACCGAGATTGCCAAATACGAACACTTTGAAGAATAATAATATGTTTGAAAAAGTTCAAGCCATCCTGGCCCGCCAGCTCCGCCTGGATGCGGAGAAAATCACTCCCCAGTCCCACATCAAGCGCGATCTGGGCGCCGACTCGGTGGATATCCTCCAGCTGCTTATGAAGGTGGAGGACACCTACGGCATAGTCATCCCCGACGAGGCCCTCGCAGGCTTCGAAACGGTGCAGGACGTCGTCACCTTCCTGGAGAAGCAGGAGGCGAAACTTTAGAAGCTGTTTAAAACAGCTTCTCAGTATTTGAACTGGAATTCGGTCAGAAGGCCGCCGAACTCCTCGAGGACCATCCTGACGGGGAGGTTCTTCTTGTTGTAATCGAGAATTATCTTGGAATAGCCCGAGACCGCCGCCTTGCGCGCGGTCAGGGTCACCGTCTTGAGGCCGCCCTCCTGGGAGGTCTTGATGTCGGCATTATTGTCTTCTGCCGCCTTTTCGTAATTGCCGGTGATGCAGTTCAGAAGGGTGTTGCGGAGTTTGCGGAAGATTGCGTTCTTTTCGGTATCAACCGAGATGGTTTTGCCCATACTCTTGGATTTCAGCATCTTGCCGTTTATGCTCAGGAACTCTCCAGCGGGCTCGGAGTAGGTCATTTCGAGCTTGTCGGGAGCCGTGAAGGTGACGTTGCCGTTGCCGTGAAGCACCTTGTCCGCCACCGGAATGGTGATAATCCTTGTGAAACTGCCTTTTATCTGCTGTGCCTGGGCGAAGGGAACCGCCATCAGAAGCACCAGCGCCGCAATTATGAATCTTTTCATTTTTGTCGTTTGAATTTCCGGGGTGCAAAGGTAACAAAAAAAGTGCCGGGGCAAAATGCACCCCTTATTTGCAGAGCGGCTGTCGCAGTTTTACGGGATTATTCTTAACTTTGGGCATTGACCATATATCAAAGCCTATATATGAAACGATTCCTCCTGTTATTTGCGGCGCTGACGCTTTGCGCCGGCAGTTTTGCCCAGACACAAAAGGTGACTCTACGCGCTCCGGGCGATGTAAAAGTTGAAGTATTCCGCGGTTTCGCAGACACCATTCCCCTCCGGCCGGTTTCCGCGAAGATGGCGATGTTCGGCGGCGGAAAGTCCTACCAATACGCGCTCGAGCCGGGACGATATCATTTCGTGGCATCCGGAAACGGCTATTATACGCTCCACAAGGATTTCGTGGTTCCGGAATCCAAAAACATCAATGCCAATCCCGGCAAGATGGGCGGAAAGGGATATGAACCGAAGCGGGTTTATGAGTTCACCGACAAGACCAGCGCTTCGCTCGCGCTTGGCGCCCTGGCGAAGAAGTTCCCGAAGGTGATGACGGTTCCGGGGCTCAATCCGAAGAAACCGGCGCAGGAGCACGCTACGCAGGAGGAGATGGAGGCATTCCTGGTCAAGCTGGACGACCCCAAGGACAATATGTACAGGTATATCGTGGGCAAGACCACTCTCGGACTCGCAATGCCCTTGGCGGTGTTCACCACCGATGATATCACCGGCAAGGATCTTCCCGAGGCAGCCGATATAATGCGCCGCAGCGGCAAGCCCACCGTCTATCTGCACGCCCATATCCACGGCAACGAGCCCTCGGCCGGCGACGGCGCGCTGGCGATGATAGCCGAACTCGACGGGAAATATGGCCAGAAGGTGCTGCCCTATGTCAATGTGCTGGTGCTGCCGCGCGTGAACGGCGACGGCGCGAAGGCCTGGACCCGCGGCACCAGTGTGGCTCCCGATATGAACCGCGACAACCTGCTGGCGGCCAATCCCGAGATAAAGGCGGCGCACCATATATATAATCTCTTCCTTCCCGAAGTGGTGATGGATATGCACGAGTACGGCGCCTGGAGGAATGCGATGCGCGACAAAGCCTTCCTGGATGACGCCGGCATCACGGTGAGCGGCAACCAGAATAATACGAGGGATCTCAACGAGCTGATGAAGAAGATGATGCGCTATGTTGAGAGCACCGGCGCAAAGGAGGGGCTGCGCTACTGGGAGTACACACAGGGCGGCTATTCCGACCAGGCTCCGCTTCACGCTTCGCACTACTACGCACTGCGCGGAAGCCTCAACTTCCTGGTGGAGACTCCCAACGCGTCGCTTGACAAGGGAACCACCTTCGCCCGCCGCGTGATGACTCAGTTCTTCGCCGCCAAGGCGCTGATAGAGTTTACGATATCCAACTCCGGCGTCGTCCGCTCCACAGTGGAGGCCGACCGCGCCGCCACCGTCCGCAAGGGACTTCTGGGCACCGATCCCATAGTGCTGAAGCACGGCCAGAACAAGGAGGCGTACGAATACAACCGCAAGTATTTCGATATGGCGGACGGAAAGCTCATCAAGGATTCCACCTTCGCGGTGTGCTATTATGAGGTGCCCGAAATAACGAGGGAGAGGCCCAGGGCGTACGTCATTCCGAAGAACGTGCCCCAGATTGCCCGGATCTTGGAGGTAATGGAGTATAACGGCATCACCTGGAGCGAACTGCCCGCAGGATCCCGGATTCCGGTCAGGGGCTATATGCCCGGTGACAAGGATGAGAAGCCGCGCCTCTGCGTGATCGGAGTCGAGGAGGAGGTGGAATTCCCCGCAGGAGCCTACCTCTTCACGATGGCCCAGCCTTCCGGACTGGTGCTGGCGATGCTGATGGAGCCCGACTTCGTCCTGACCGACAAGTTCCCCATCTCCCTGGTCCAGGCCAAACTCCTGGAGACCTCTCAGGTCTACCGCTGCGAGAAGCCGCTGTAACCCGGCGGTTCTGAGATTATTAAGCTTGCCCGGCGACCTGTCGGGCAAGTTTTTTTGTCACGTAAAGTTTTTTGACTATCTTTGCAGCCCCTAAAATAGGGGCAAAACCTTTTGTTATTAACGTATTTACTTAAAAATCAACAAAGTGGACACATTGAGTTACAAGACCGTATCGGCTAACGCAAAGACCGTCACCAAGGAGTGGCTGGTCATCGATGCCACCGATCAGGTCCTTGGACGTCTGGCTTCACGCGTTGCTGTCGTACTTCGCGGCAAGAACAAGACCAACTACACTCCTCACGTTGACTGCGGTGACAACGTCATCATCATCAACGCGGACAAGGTTCGTCTGACCGGCAAAAAGCTTACAGACAGGGTTTACACGCGTCACACCGGTTATCCGGGCGGACAGCGTTTCAGCACCCCCAAGGAACTGCTCGCAAACAAGCCTACCGCAGTGGTAGAGCACGCCGTCAGGGGAATGCTCCCCAGGACCCGCCTCGGAGATGTTATCTTCAGCAACCTGTATGTATATGCAGGCCCTGAGCATCCCCACGAAGCACAGAAACCCAGAACTATTACGTTAAACGAAATTTAAACAGAGCACATGGAAGTAATCAACGCCCTTGGAAGACGTAAATCAGCAGTTGCTCGCGTTTATTTAAGCACTGGTAAAGGCAATTTCACCATCAACGGCCGCACCCTCGAAGAGTACTTCAAAGAGGATACTCTCCGCTACATCGCAAAGCAGGCCCTCGAGCTCACCGGAACCACCGCATCGTTCGACATCAAGGCTAACCTTGACGGCGGCGGAATCAAAGGTCAGGCAGAGGCTCTCAGGCTCGCTATCGCACGCGCCCTTGACAAGGTTGACACAGAGGCTTATCACCCTGTACTGAAGTCCAACGGATTCCTCACCCGCGACAGCCGCGAGGTCGAAAGGAAGAAGCCCGGACAGCCTGGTGCACGTAGACGCTTCCAGTTCAGCAAGCGTTAATCTTGCGCTGATTTATCCTGCACAGACCGGGGACAAAACGGCGGGACCCGAATGGCTACCCGAAGTTTGCCCGGCTGCGGAAAATCTGGGAGACCGGCAAGGCCGCTACTCCCGATTGATGAAGAGAATTTAAAAACAAACAAAAAACACAAATTTGACTATGTCAAGAACCAATTTCCAAGAATTACTTGATGCAGGCGTACACTTCGGACACCTGAAGCGCAAGTGGAATCCCAAAATGGCTCCCTATATCTTTATGGAGAAGAACGGTATCCACATCATCGACCTGCACAAGACCGTTGTCAAGATAGACGAAGCTGCCGACGTGATGAAGCAGCTTGCACGCTCGGGCCGCAAGGTCCTCTTCGTTGCCACCAAGAAGCAGGCAAAGGAGATCGTCGCCGAGTGCGCACAGAGCGTCAACATGCCGTACGTGACCGAGCGCTGGGCCGGCGGTATGCTCACCAACTTCCCGACCATCCGCAAGGCGGTCAAGAAGATGAACAACATTGACAAGATGATCAGCGACGGCACTTTCGAGACTCTCGCAAAGCGTGAGCGCCTCCAGGTTACCCGCCAGAGGGCAAAGCTCGAGAAGAACCTCGGCTCCATCGCAGATCTGAACCGTCTCCCTTCAGCCCTTTTCGTGGTTGACGTCCAGAAGGAGATCAACGCAGTCAAGGAGGCTAACCGCCTCAACATTCCCGTGATCGCTATGGTTGATACCTGCTGCGACCCGACTATGATCGACTACGTCATCCCTGCAAACGACGACGCCGCAAAGAGCATCTCCCTCATCACCGAGACTCTCTGCAAGGCAATTGCAGAAGGACTCGAAGAGCGCAAGCTCGACAAGGAGAAGGAAGAAGAGGCAGCGCCGAAGGATGAGGCTCCCGTAAAGAAGACCCGTCCCCGTCGCCGCCGTGGCGAAGAGGCTCCCGCAGCCTCCGCCGAAGAGCCCAAGAACGAATAATTAACCCTTTAAAGCATTTGACTATGGAAATCAAGGCAGCAGATGTTGCAAAACTCCGTAAAATGACCGGCGCCGGTATGATGGATTGCAAGAAGGCTCTCGTAGAGGCTGAAGGCGACTACAACCGCGCACAGGAAATTATCCGTGAAAAGGGCAAGCTCGTGGCAGCAAAGCGCGCTGACCGCGAGACCTCGGAAGGCGCAGTCCTCTCGAGAATCGAAGGTAACAAGGCCATCCTCGTGGCTCTCGGCTGCGAGACTGACTTTGTCTCCCAGAACGCTGAGTTCCAGTCTCTCGCAAAGGCTATCGCAGACACCGCAATCAAGTGCTTCCCCGAGGATGCAGCTGCATTGAAGGCCTGCAAGATGGCTGACGGCCAGACCGTCGAAGAGGCGATCTCCCAGCAGACCGGCAAGAGCGGCGAGAAGCACGACCTCGTCTTCTACGCACGTCTCGAGGCTCCCGGCCTGGCAACCTACATCCACACCATCAACGGTAAGCTCGGTGCTATCGTGGCCTTCAACAAGGAGGTTCCCGCAGAACTGGGCAAGGGTATCGGTATGCAGATCGTTTCGATGAACCCTGTATCCGTCTCTCCCGCAGACTGCCCTGCAGATGTGGTTGAGAACGAGCGCAAGGTCGCTATCGAGAAGACCAAGGACGAGCAGGTCCAGAAGGCTGTCGATGCAGCCCTCAGGAAGGCAGGCATCAACCCTGCACACTGCGACAGCGAGGATCACATCGAGTCCAACACCGCAAAGGGCTGGCTCACTCCGGAGCAGGCACAGCAGGCTCGCGAGATCATCAAGACGGTCTCTGCTGAGAAGGCTGCAAATCTCCCCGAGCAGATGATCCAGAACATCGCCAACGGTCGCGTTGCGAAGTTCTTCAAGGAGAACACCCTCGAAGAGCAGGAGTATCAGATGAGCGACGACAAGAAGTCCGTAAAGGATGCTATCGCCGCTGTGGACAAGGACCTCAAGGTTCTCAAGTTCTACCGCTGCTCGCTCGCAGACTAATCCTTTCCGGGTACGAAACCGAGGCCCGCGCAGAGACTCTGCGCGGGCCTTTTTATTTTCCTTTCTTTTTTCTTAAATTTGGGAGTTAATCTCAATATTATGAAACGACTCCTTTCAATCCTTATCGCCCTCGTCTTTTCCGTGAGCGCTTTCGCCGACGAGGGAATGTGGCTTCTGCCGCTTATACAGCAAATGAACAAGAAAGATCTCAAGGCCGCCGGGTGCAAACTTACCCCGCAGGAGATCTATGCCATCAACAAGTCTTCGCTCAAGGATGCCATAGTCCATTTCGGCGGCGGCTGCACCGGAGAGATGATTTCCGACCAGGGACTGCTGGTTACCAACCACCACTGCGGTTACGGCAGCATCCAGGGACTCTCGACCGATGAGCACAACTATCTGATGAACGGCTACTGGGCCAACGAGCGCTCCGAAGAGATTCCCGTTCCGGGCCTCACGGTGACATTCCTCGTATCGATGGAAGATGTCACCGCACAGGTGGAAGGGGCCGCTGACAAAGAGGCCGTCCGCAAGGAGATTCTCGCAAAGGCACAGAAGGAGAATCCCGGATGCAGGGCAACCGTGACGGGTTTCTACAACGAGAATGTATTCTATCTGATTCTCTACCGCACCTATACCGACATCCGCTTCGTCGCCGCACCTCCGGCTACGATGGGCAAGTTCGGAGGCGAGACCGACAACTGGATGTGGCCGCGCCACACCTGCGACTTCTCGATGTTCCGCGTCTATGCAGGCAAGGACAATATGCCCGCCGACTACAGCCTCGACAATGTTCCCTACCGCCCCGCCCACAGCCTGAAGGTATCGCTCAAGGGCCCCAGGGAGAATGACTACGCTATGATTATGGGCTATCCCGGCCGCACCCAGCGCTACCAGACGGCCGAGCAGCTCAAGCATATGATAGCCCGCAACCGCATCGCGATCGACGCCCGCACCGTCCGTCAGGACCTGATGTGGGAGGCGATGTGCGCCGATCCTTCTGTACAGCTCAAATATGCCAGCAAGTATGCCGGCAGCGCCAACGGCTGGAAGAAGTGGCAGGGCGAGGAGCTCGCATTCAAGAACCTCGACATCATAGGCCGCGAGGAGCGCAAGGAGGCCGACCTTCAGGCCTGGATTGACGCCGATCCCGCACGCAAGGCAAAATACGGCACTCCGATGGCCGATATCGCCGAGTATGTGGCTGCAACTTCCGGCCCCACTCTCGACGCTACGCTGCTCTCGGAATCCATCAACAGGATAGAGCTGCTTTCACCCTGCGCCAACCTTATGACCGCCATCGACAGGGCTGTCAAGGCCGGAAAGAGCGGACAGGAGGCATTTGACGCCGCCAAGGGCCGTCTTACCCGTTTCTACCGCGACTATGTGCCCGAGCTCGACCGAAAGGAGGCCGTGGCGCTTATGCAGTTCTACCGCGACAGGGCTAAGCCCGAATTCTATCCCGCAATCCCCGGATACGAGTTCGAGACCATGAATATCCAGGCCTATGTGGACAATCTCTTCGAAAAGAGCAAGTTCACCTCCCCTGAAAAGCTCGAAGGCGCAAAGGTTGAAGAACTCGAGACCGACCCGGCTACCCTGCTTCTCGGCGCTCTCAGGAAGATCAACGTAACCGGTGGCGCCGCTCAGCAGCCCGACACCAAGTACCGCGCAGCCCTCAAGAACTTCGCTGCCGCTTTGATGGAGTGGCAGGAGGGCAAGGCGATGTATCCCGACGCCAACTCCACTATGCGCCTTACCTACGGCCACGTGCTTCCCTATTCCCCAAAGGACGGACTCAAGTATCTGCACT
>JAEEGF011324954.1_pt1 | contig 12077 bp, 9 predicted proteins | sample 9134171 | NCBI WGS metagenome assembly JAEEGF01 (sample SAMN16246542, study PRJNA631951) | gut metagenome | biome: gut microbiome; feature: rumen; material: AP-attached | host: Bos | place: Iran: Karaj | collected 2018-10 | reverse complement strand
TATATAAAAAAGGAGAGTGAACCGTGCGGTTCACTCTCTTTTTGTATGTTAAGGAGTCTTGTCGATGACTTAGTCCACCTTATACCACCAAGATGAAGGAACACTTGAGCGCTCAGTCATCCAGTTTTGGGTCTCAGGAACGGCGATCATCATCGGAGCAGCACCCTTCTTCGGGAACTCGATGACCATCACTTCGCCGCTCGCACCATTACCATCGACAAGCACTCTGATGTTGTTTGTTGCGGGATTCCAGTCATTATTCTCAATATCAAACTTTGCCAATATACTATTGTCACCGCTATAATGAATTGATTTATTACCCCAACCAGTGTTCAGCATATCTGTAGCGACGTATGTCGGAGACTTGGTCCATCTGGTGATGGTATTGGTACCGATCTCAATGGTGAAGTTCATCGTACCACCGGCAGCACGTACAATAGCCTCCTGATGGCGACTGTTAGGAATCTCTGTTTCGCGAAGTAACTGATTGTTGGTTCCATATTCGAGCTTCTTCTTATAAACATTCGCCACGTCAACAACCACATCGTTGAAGTCGAAGTCGTCCGTAGTGCCAAGGTCTTCCATCATGTAGCGCTTGGTCTCTCTCACTTCCTTCTCTTCAAAGTGTTGCACTTCAGGACCGTACATAATAAATACCAGGTCCTCAAAGTCCTTATCAGAGGCAGACTTTGAATTATCCTCACAGCCAATGACGGTAGCAGTACTGCCTTCAGGTACTCCTGTCAAACCTTGGACACCTTCCAAAGCCAGCATCATCCTGTCAAGTGAGGATATCCGGGAAGGAGCGTCGCCTCTTGTATATGCTGCATCACCGCCGGTCCATACCTTCAGGAAGAAATACATAGTCTGACCAGGAGTTGCCTCAAAGGTGTATGTAGGAGCATCGATTTCTTCTGCAGAAAGAGGAATACCATCCTTGTTTGTCGGTGATAGCCAATTTCCATGATCATCCTTATATGTCAAATCCTTGTTTTTAGTCCAGATTTTAAGCTCGTTACCTCCGACGTTCATCCACAACTCCCAGTAATAACTGGCACATCCCTGGTAGAAAGGAACGATGGTGAAGGTTCGCTGATCGGTTTCCGAAATAAAAGGACTACCTTTCTGTGAGTTGTTCTTACCAGCCTCCATGTTTTCGTGCATCCAGGCAACGACACTGTTCCCGATGCTCATCTTACCGGATGATTTTAATGTGACTTCACCGGAAGTTTCAGTGCCACGTGTACCGGCTGGGCTGGTTGAAGGAAGGTAGGAAATAGGTTCCATTGTAGCGAAGTCCCAAGTCTGATTGGGATCGATAGGGCCATACTTCTTTTCGAAGTTAGTTGCATACTCACTCTTCTGCTGGGCTACTTTAGCACCACTGTCGAAGAGCTCTTCTCCTTTTGAACATGATGTGAAAGCTACGCCTAATACGGCCATACTTCCAACTAACACAAAATTCTTAAGTTTCATAATTTGTAATCCTGAATAAATAATTTTAATGGTTATAATGATTAATCTATTTTACGGGTGCAAAATTACAAATTATCGACGAAACATCAAATTAGTTACGTTAAAATCCTCAATAATTTAGTCTTTTTAACATAAAATCGGGAGAATTCTATCGATAAAAGAGGGTAAACCGCTTGATTCACCCTCTTTTTGATCGTCCCTACACCTTATTAATATATAGGTCCATAGCCCAAGCAACTAGTCGTTCCAATCGCCGTCAAGAATGCCGTGAGCGCAGCTACTATCACCTTCACCGCCAGCTCCACAATCCTTTGCTTCTTCATACACTAATCTCTTTTTCTTCAACCACTAATTACACGAATTTCTCTAATTATTCTGTTGCAGGTATTGCGCAGCCAATAATTCGTGTAATTCGTGCAATTCGTGGTCTTTAATTAGCCGTTGCCGTTACCACCTCCGTTGTTATCGGCCTGGGGAGCCAGCACGTAGGTGATCGGCGTCTTCTTCTGGAAGCGCTTCTTCTTGCCGTTGATGGTGCGCACCTCGCTCTGCACCACATAGCCGAAGCTAAACACACACTCGTCCTTCAGCGCGCGGCTGGTCAGCTTCTCACCCTTCGAGTTCTCTGGGTTAAAGTTGATGCGGATGCCGTTGATCATCGCATCGGGACCAGCGGCCACTGCCGTCTCGATGTCGTTCTTGCCGTTGCCCTGGCCGTCCACGCTCGGAGAGAACGTGCCGAAACCGTCGAGCTTCACGGGCTGACCCTCGCGCAACAGGTGCACCAGACACTTCACCATCTCGCCCAGCACCAGCTGGCACATCTCCAGCGAGGAGATCTTGCCGTGCTCCGTCATGTGCTTTGCCAGACCCTTCAGGTTCAGCGGTTCCTTACTGTCCACCTCGGCAAACCACTTGCCGAATGCCGTACTGTCGTCATTCGTGTTCTGACGCAGATTAATCACCATGGGAATTTCACTTCTTGCCATAATTCCTTTTCCTTTCTTTTTTCATCGTATTAGATTCCTTTGCGGCGAACTACATCGGGTCACCGCCTCCCGCGTTTTTCAGGTATCTTCATTCCCCTCCTGAGTAGGAGGGGTTAGGGGTGGTCTGATCAGGCGCCTTTATCAGCTCACCTTTCCTCCTGATTTCGAGTACAAAGTTACTAAAATTATAAATGCACTCCAAGCTTTTTTCCCATTTATTCCAAATTATTTTTCGTTTTCACACTCCTAAATTTTTGTAAAAACTGCGCCCCTCCAAATCATCGCCCTCACGAATCAATTATCTGTGTTCATCTGTGTGATCTGTGTGACACCCATTTTGCAGGGCAAAATATTTCTGTGCTTTCTGTGTTTTCTGTGTGACATTAAAGCAGAATGTAAAGCAATTTCAGTACTGCTACTTTCGCCCTAAAATCCCCGTTTTTCAGCCCATTTCAGCCTCTTGGACTTTCCCTAGGGGAAACTCAGACTTTCCTTTAACGAAACTCCCACTTTCCCCTAACGAAACTTCCCGTTTCCCCAAGGCTTTCTCCGCGTTCTATATACATATTTAATTTCTGTAAAAAGTTTTCTAAAAATCCACGCCGTATCACCGTATCACCGTATCACCGTACCATCTGCTATCTGCGAATTGTGAAAACAAAGAGAATATTAATTATATTATATATATAATTATAATTATATATATAATATAAAATTTATATGTCTTTTTTCTCATATCCCAAACCCACTTCATGGTACGGTGATACGGTGATACGGCGTTGAGTGGGATAAAAATTTCTCGATGGCTTTGTGATGCAGTTGGTATCAGGTGAAGTGATGGCTTAAATTGCGCGTTTTATTAAATAATGTGTAAATTTGAGTAAAAGCGTTTATGTTTGGAAACTTTTTCGTATCTTTGCCCGATATTAGATAGACTGTGCATATATTAAACGAATTTGGAATACGTTTTGCGATGATATCAGCAAGAACAAGGGCGTAAAGGAAATGACCTTCGAGAAAGAAATAGTGAAGAGCTTCCTGCAAGCACTGGGTTGGTCGCGCTATGACGGCAACCTAGAAGAGCAGTATGGCCTATACAGCCGTAAATGGATCCCAGATTTCGTGTTTTATTTGAACAATGATATAAACGCCAAGGAGATTATTCTTGAGTTGAAGAAGCCTGACCACAAGCAGCGCAAAGTGGATATTGAACAGATAGAGGCCTATATGAAACTGACGGACTGCCGATTTGGACTCTATTTTGGCGAGAAGTTAGAAGTGTTCTATTTGGTGGAAAAGGACGGCAAGCGTTCTGCTGCATCTGTCACCACTATTGACTGGACTATTGACAATGAGGCTGGTGTAAATCTTATAGAACTGTTGTACTTCAAGAATTATGATAGGAAGAAGCTGGAACAATTCTGTTTTGATAATGTTTATTTGAACACCTTCCTTCGCCATTGTAAACACCAAGGAGGTCAACAACAGCTCTATGATTGTATCATGGAGCGCTTTGTGATACCAGAATCTATGGCAGGTAGTTTGCGGTCGCGTTTAAAATTCACAATAGTGGATAGTATTGAAACCGAAGAAAAGCCGACATCGCCCATTGCTTTTATTCCCACTACTCCACAAATGCAAAATGGCAAGGAGAATGTCTGGCTGATTTGCTACGACAAGAAGTATTTTGATGTAGAGGGTTGCTTCAAGAAATACGGCCAGATTTATTGGCGACATAAGGCAGGTGTTCAGAATGTGCAGAAAGGTGACGTTGCCTATCTCTATTCCTCCAGCCCTGAAAGTGCGATTCGCTTTAAGGTAGAGGTGGTTGAAAGCCAGATACCTTACTCGCCAGCTGTAGATGAAGGTGATGAGTTTGCAAAATCGGCCTCCAATGACATCGACTATAGCGACAAGTTGTTCTTCCTTGTGCGCCCCATTGCAGACACTAACAGTCCTGCGCTGAAACATGAGGTGATGATGAACCAGAAGCTGATGGGTAAGCGTCCGTCAACTACGAAACTTTCTAAGGAGGAATTCAAGTCTTTAAGGCAATACATAGAGCAGCATTTTGATGATGTAGCTTCAACAAATGAGCCCACAGCTCCTGCGCCAGCAAAGAAAGCAAAGCCTAAGAAGCAAGATAAACCAAAGACAAAGACAGACCGTCGCCCTCCTTTCAAATTCTCGATGATTGGTTTGAAGCCTGGCGATGTGGTTTACTTTGAACATGGTGATATCCCTGTAACGGTGGTTTCTGAAAATACCGTTGCTTACGATAGTGAGATATATACCCTTTCACGTTTCTGCAAACACTTTATGCCAGACGAAGGCAGTGAGAACAGAGAGTATCAAGGCCCAGCCCATTTCCTCTATAACGGCAGGACTTTGGATGATATCAGAAAAGAGGAAGAAAAGAAATAACAGATAATTATGCCCGTTCTAAATTGGATAGGAAAAGATAGTGTGGTGACGTACCACTCGAAAGTGCCGTTTCGCACGCTGAGTCTGACGTATGGCTATACGTCAGAGCATAGACGCGAAGAAGGATTGTCGAGTGAAAGCGGCAACATGATAGTTTTTGGCGACAACTTGCTTAGTTTGAAAGCGCTGTTGCCACGACTGGAAGGACAAGTAAAATGCATATACAATGATCCTCCATACAACACAGGCGAAAAGTGGACGTATGCTGATGATTGCAACGACCCACGTACTCGCGATTGGATAAACAAAGTAGTAGGCAAACAAGGGGAAGATTTGAGCCGTCACGACAAATGGCTCTGTATGATGTATCCACGTCTGGTATTGATGCGCAGAATGCTTCGCCCTGATGGTGTGATATTCATTTCGTGCGATGATAATGAGCAGGCTTCACTTCGCCTGATGATGAATGAGATTTTTGGGGAGGATTGCTTTGTAAGTAACGTTATCTGGCAGAAGACTTATTCACCACGTAATGATAAGGATGGAATACCAACTGCTACAGACCACATCGTTGCATATAGCCGTAGACCTCATTGGAATCCATTTAGGTTGGAAAGGACGGAAGGTATGAATGCACGTTATGGGAATCCTGATAATGATATTGATTATTGGAAAAGTAGCGACGCTACAGCACCAAATGCATCCACTCACCAAGGAATGGTTTATGCTATCCAAAATCCCTTTACTGGACAAATGATGTATCCTACGAATGGAAGATGTTGGAATGCAGAACAGGCAGACCTTCTGGACATTATGAACAAGTGGTGTAAGTATGAGCTTAGAGACCTTAACGATGCTGATAAACGTGCGGAAGTTTGTGGATTGTCTGCAAATGAAGTCCGTCAAGGCGTATTAGGTATCGTTTTAAGTGAAGACTTAGAAACCTCTCGAAGAAAAGCCACAGAAGTTTTGGAAAGAGGTCAATGGCCTATCTTTTGTTTTTCAAGTACAGATAGCGGACTAAGAAAGAAAACATATTTGGGAAATGTAGGAGATAGGGCCGTGACCAACTTATGGCCTTTCTCTGAAGTTGACAATACCGATGGTGCTAAGAAAGAACTGATAGAGATATTCGAAGGTACTGTTCCATTCGACACTCCTAAACCCACACGACTAATAGACCGCATTCTTGATATTGCAGTAGAACCAGGTGACATAGTGATGGATTGTTTTGCCGGTAGTGGTACCACGGCACACTCCGTACTGAAAGCTAATGCCGCTGATAGTGGCGATAGAAAGTTTGTGCTGTTGGAACAAGACGAAGAAATCGTGAAAACCACTCAGACAAGAGTTCAACGTGCAATTAGTGGCTATAAGTTTACTGGCAACAAGACAGAGCGCCTCTATGAAAAGAAACTGAACGCCAATACCTTGAAGCGCATCAATGAGTACTACGATGACGCAAAGAAGAGATATGAGGAGGCCAAGGCATCTGGCAATTATAGTGACGTACATCAGCCAACGGTGAAGGACAATAATCTGGTGGTAGAAGCAGAGAAATTCTACGATGGTTATCGCGATGGTTTGGGTGGCGCTTTCGACATGATGGAGCTTAGCGTTCCCCTATTTGTTGAGGGAACACACTATCTGAACGAAGAAGTTGGAGAAACGGAGTTGCGACGCTATGTTTACTACACAGAGACCCATCTTCCTCTCACACAAATGCGCTCAGAAGATTACCCATACTGGCTCGATGACAATCAAGGAACTGGTTATTACTTCTATTACGAACCCAACAGCCTGACAACTTTTTCAAGAGAGTCGCTGTATATCCTAAAGGGTCGTATGCCAAATGGTATCGTTGTTTATGCAGACATCTGTGAATTCGCAGACGAAGAGCTTCAAGCAATGGGTATCACCTTCCGTCAAATACCCAGAGATATTCGTAAATTCTAAATTCCCCAATGATGAGACAGATAAAACCAAAGATATATCAAGAAGAGGTGTTAGGCGACCTGAAGAACTATATGTATCAGCTCAAGGAGTCGGACAATCTTCGTAAGGCATTCCAGAACCATTGGCTTAGCAAGAATCTCGATCCTGACACTAAGAACGAAAAGTGGATGCATAAATACAACAATACGGTAGCACCTGGCATCCCCAACGTGACACTTAAAGTACCCACGGCAGGCGGAAAGACCTATATTGCTGCATTGTCTCTGCCTATTATCTTTGACTATTTGCCAGAAGAACAGCCCAAGGTGGTTGCTTGGTTCGTACCAAGTGACTCCATTAGAGAACAAACGCTTCGCAATCTCCAAACTCCAGGCCATCCCTATCATTCAGCACTTCAAAAGATGGGGCGCACAGTGATGGTAGCAGACAAAGAACAGGCGCTGATGGGGACAAACTTATCTCCTGCAGAGGTTGAAGAACAACTTACAGTTCTTGTATTGTCTGCCCAGAGTTTTGCCACTAAAAAGGGTGATGACCTCCGTTCATGGCGACAGAATGCTGCATTTGCACAATGGGACAACCACTATCATTATTCTACTGAAGAAAGAATTGAAGGCGCTGACGAGTTAAGTCTGATACAATGGTTGGCATGGCAACATCCTGTTTGCGTTGTGGATGAAAGTCACAATTTTGGATCTGAAATGCGTACTGAAATGTTACGTATGCTGAATCCGTCCATTATCCTGAATCTTACCGCCACACCCAAGCCTGAGAGTAATATCATCAGCTTTGTTGATGCTGGAAAGTTGAAGAAAGAATCGATGGTGAAACTGCCTGTGGTACTCTATAACATGGAGAGTACTGAGGATGTTATCATCAATGCCAAGCGTCTGCAAGAAAGTCTGGAACGTCACGCCAAGCAATATAGGAATCAGAGCGGCTATTATATCAGGCCTATCGTACTGCTGCAAGTAGAACCAAGAACTGGCAAAGAAGATGCAAACTTTCAGTTGGTGAAGCAAGCTCTGCTAAAGATTGGCATACCAGAAGAGCAGGTAAAACTGAAACTTGCAGACCCACATAACGAGTTGAAGGGTGTGGACTTAATAGCACCAGACTGTCCTGTCAGATATATCATCACGGTGAATGCTTTGAAGGAGGGCTGGGACTGTCCTTTTGCCTACATATTGGCGGCATTGTCTAATCGTACATCTCCAATAGATGTCGAGCAGGTGTTGGGTCGTATTCTTCGTCAGCCCAATGCTACAAGGACAAAAGACCCGCTACTGGATGAATGTTATGTGTTGACAGCAAAGCAGGATTTCTATGCAGCTGCAGAGGCCGTCATTCAATCTTTAGTAAATTCGGGATATAGCCGTCGCGACTATCGTAAGGCGCAACCAGATCTCTATCAAGACGAAGCACCATCTGTTGTTAATGATTCTTCGGCAAAACCTATACAGACAACTATTTGGGAAGAGCCTGGCGGTGAACTTAAATTGGATTTGAATAAGGTGGTTGAAAAAGAGAAGGAACATTCTACAGACATTGATGCTCTAGAACAAAGGGCTATAGAAGTAAGCCAACAATATGAGGAAGAAATAAATCAGTTCCCTCAAAACGAAATAACGCCTATGGTTGAGAATTATCCTATGCGGAAAGATGTGAGAGAAGTGGCCCAGTGCATTCACATCCCTCTGTTCTCCATCGAGAATCAGACCGTAAACGACTTCTGTCCTGAACCACACATTCTGTTGACAAAGGAAACGCTGAATAAGGACTTCAAATTGCTGAATGAGAATTATAAGGTCAAACTTATTGATTCGCAATCAGGAGTAACTAGTATTGACTTGATGGATAGCGGAGACGGGCAATACACACCTAAGCGCACACTTGTAAACAAGGCTGTGCTGAACAGTTTGCGCCAGACTTTTGCAGTCTTCTCTGATGACATGAAACGTAGAGAATTGACTAAAGTCATTGTTGACAATCTGCATTATAACAGCATACCTCACCAAGATCTGATAACCTACGTAAGCAGGGTGTTGGAAGATTATAATGGTGAGCAATTATCTGACTTCTACATGACAGTCAAAAACACGGCAAAGGCATTCAAGGTGAAGATAGATGATGCACTCGAATTGCACCGTCTGTCGAACTTGAAAAAGTGGCTTGCTTCACGATATGTGCAGATGAATTGCTACTATGAGTTCCCACATACTCAGAGTGTGGCGAAGCCTTGGCAAAGTGTGGACTGTTCTCTGTATATTGCTGAAGAGAAGCCCAGCGACTTCGAGGAAAGAATCATCAACAAGATAGCACAGGAGGAAAACGTACACTTCTGGCATCGTAATCCTGAAGGACGAAAGAATACGCTTACCCTGAATGGATTCCTCTATCATCAACCAGACTTTGTGGTTGTGCTGAGGAGTGGTGATGTAATGCTATTGGAAACCAAGGGTGAAGCATATCTCAACGAGGATAGCATTCGTAAAATGGAACTTGGTGAAATGTGGGAGAAATATGCCAACAGGAATGGTGGTGGAAAATTCCACTATTATATGGTGTTTGAAGAAGAGCATGATGATTACGAAAAAGCTCTGAGTGTTGCAGAAATAATTGACCTTATACGTCAGTTTAAACAATAATCACTGCCCATGATTATAGCCAAGGCTCTTTATTACATGACCTCAGAGAAAGCATCAAACCAGAATTGGAAGCGTATGACTCACGATTTCAGTGAGGCTTCTATCGATGCTTTCATTGATATGCAGAACAACAGACAGGATAAGTTGTCAGTCTGCGACATGATACTAAGTGCCTTGAAGAACGACACCCAAAAGCACATCCATGAGGCTGAGATTGAGAGTAAGTTGCAGCTGATTCGCAAGATGATAGAGAATGGCGTCTATTCGCCATACAGAGAAATAGAACGTCTGACGAAAGAGAATGACGTGAAGGACAAGCAGATAACGGAGTTGATGACTCAGTTGGAGGCAGCTAAAGACAACGGCGATGAACTAAAGGAGGAAGAACTATTGACAAAGATTGTGCAGCAATCCATCCGTTTAGGTGTTGAAGTAACTACTCATGTTGATCATGTGCTGAGAAAGGTTTATTGGGGTACGAACAAGTTCCCCAAACACTTTGAATGGCTTGATGAATACATTGCCCATCCAGAATCGCAGAATTCCATTTTTGAGGCCATTAAGGAACAGACAGAAATGCTGAAAAAGGTTGCGAATAAGCCTACGACACAGAATATCTATGGCGACAAGAATGAGTTTCAAGGTGGAGCGCAGTTGCTGAAGATGGCTATACCTGAGGGTGCTGACCCTGCTGAGATCGTTGCACGCATAGCCGAACAGCAGAAGCAGATAGAAAAGAAAAAAGAAAATAGGTAGATATATATGAGCGACGAACAGAAATATATCATTCATGGCCTGGATGAATACATCCGCCAGGGGGAGCCGCAACAGCGTGAGCGTGCCAACTACAACGACCTGACAGCTGGTATCTCAGAGACCACGCTCTATCTGGAGCGATTCTTCCGTAGCATGCTGCTGGGCGAAGAGCACGACCTGAGAAACAGAATCATGCATGTGGATTGGGGAAAGGTAGCTGATGACACATCTGGTCAAAGTGCAAAATTGAGCGACGAACTGCCTCCAAAGTGCAAAAATTGCACTTTAGAAGAGGTGGCGGTGCTTCGCATGATGCCAGGAGAAGCTGATTGTGAAGCGCGTGAACGGTAAGCGTAATGGATACTGGGAATTTATAGAGTAACGTGGAATGAGTGATTCGAAGGAATATATCAAGGGCGACAAGCATGTGCACCAGGCTGGGAGCATCATGATTAAGTTCGCACAATATAACGTGCCTGGACAGAAGGGCGACTGGAAGCAGCAGGAAGAAAAGGAGGCCGACGAACTGGAGAAGGAGTTTGCTGACTTTGAAGAGGTTGTGGATGTAACGGCTGAAGCTCCAGTAAAAGAGGAAGAACACAAGAGGGCATTTGCCTCTGCTGTGGTCAATGTAGCAAAAGTGGATGCCGTTGTGAGCTTGATACGCCAGTTGATGGAGGGCAAGACAAAGCCGAAAGATGTATTGATGCCTGTGAGGGCTGCGATGGATGCAGGCGTTATTCGCAGACCCACGTGGGAAGAGTTCTGCAAGGAGTTTGGCTCGTATAGATTAAAGTCGAAGACTTCGTTTAGTGACTATACCAATCCAGACAAAAGCCCCTACACAGGAGCTGATTTCCAAATGATGAAGGACAAGTTTAGGCAGTTGATGTCTGAAGGGCAATAAATAGAATTTAAAAACGTTTTAAAGATATGAATTACTTTATAAAAAACATCCACATCAATAAGTTGTTCCATCTGAACGACATTGATATTCCTATTGCAGACGAAAAGTGTCCGCATCTTATCATAACTGGTAAGAACGGAAGCGGAAAAACGGTATTGTTGAATGCGATATCAGACTTCCTGAATATCATCAAGAATGACCAATCTGCTGAGGATGAGAACCTTTATGGCAGGGTTGATGTGCAGTCAGACCTTTTGGGGAGTATTGTTGAAAAATATAATAAAGGGGAGTTTGTCATTGCATTTTATCAGGCAGACAGAAAAATCAAAATGTCTGAGCCGAAGAATCCTACAAAGCCCGCATATAATAAGAAAGGTGATGTAAAGGATACGGCTACGTCCCAATTCTTGAATTTCTTATCAGACCTGAAAATTCAGGAGGCATTGGCCCGTAATGAGAAACAGACGAAGGACGCTGATGAAATCAATGCCTGGTTTGAGGACTTCGCAGGTATGATGAGACAGATATTTCAGGACGATAATCTCAGCCTGGAATTTAACTACAGGGACTATAGTTTCAAAATCTGTACAGAAGGTAAGAAGTTCAAGTTCACTGAGGTGTCAGATGGTTTTGCTGCTGTATTGGATATTGTGGCTGACCTGATTCTGAAAATGCAGGATGACAATTCGCTGACGCGAAGCTATCAGAAAGAGGGCATTGTGCTGATTGACGAGATTGAAACGCATCTGCATCTGGCTTTGCAAAAGGTTATTATGCCATTGCTGACGAAGGTATTCCCCAACATTCAATTTATCATCACCACACATTCTCCGTTTGTGCTGAGTTCTATGCCTAATGCTGTGGCATACGACTTAGAGCATCAGGAAGTGCTGGATAATCTGACGGAATATTCTTACGAAT